>Ga0157364_1001297_pt1 | contig 20890 bp, 12 predicted proteins | sample AttsexASBM2_FD_111476 | JGI IMG/M metagenome (GOLD analysis project Ga0157364, IMG submission 111476) | Fungus gardens microbial communities from leaf cutter ant in Ribeirão Preto, State of São Paulo, Brazil - Atta sexdens ASBM2 | ecosystem: Host-associated > Fungi > Mycelium > Unclassified ...
AGAGAGAGAGAGAGAGAGAGAGAGAGAGAGAAAGAGAGAGAAAGAAAGAGAGAAACACGCGGGCGAGTGTCAGATAAAGAATCGGGAATAAATGCTTTTTGGCATTGCTCCTCTTGTTTGCCTTCGGTATTTCGCAGGGTCGGGTGGGCGTGCGTACGTAAGGGCGAGAGACCGTGTCGATTGATGACGATGCCGATCTCGCTCTTGGAGGAAGAGGGAAAAAGAGAGAAACGTCGGGAGTCACTTGGTGCCATTGTGAACGGCACGTGCCGCCGTGGTACAAAACGAAAGAGCGGCCGTCGGCCGAAACGTATTCGAGCGTGGTAGTGTCGAGACTAGCGAGAGTATATCGGCAGCCGCCGTTACAATGGCGCGGCCCGACGGCTTCTCTCTCCGAGATATACGGACGGAATTAATTGATACCAGCATCGTGATCCGGCATCGAGCAAGGGTTACGTAAGCACCGTGGAAAAAGCGTGTCCACGTACCGGGTCCGGCTTCCCGAGGGAGACAGAGAGTCAGTTCTGTCGGTTTGTTCTCGTGCTTTCTCTCGCCGCGGCCATGGCAAAATGTTTTTTAAGCGCACTACATGTTCCTTACGCTTTGTTGATTTTTGATTGGCGACTTGATCGAAAGAGCACGACCGTAACTCATCACCGCGATGACAGGTCGGATATGACATGGAAATATTTAGAAGAATTTGAATCAGCTTTCTCTAAAGTATATTAGGAGTATTGGTCGAGGCTCTAATAAGGAGATCTGATGAAAAAACAAAATGAGGATTTGATACAAGAAGACAATTAATAAAACACGATATTTCTTTGTAACGGAAAAAGCGCACTTAAGAAAATCTTCCTGCTGTATCTCTTGATTTAATATTTTGCATATTTGTTTGTTGAGCACGTAATAAAATAATATATAGTACAAGACGATTCCGTTGCAGTTTGCTTCCATAAATAACCAACCTGCGAGGACGCCTGATCGCGAGGAACCGAGTTACCCTCATCCTCTCGGAGTACGTAAAGGTAAAGCTAATCAGGAGCGAGTCCACTTCTCGTCGTCGTCGAAAAACTCGTTACGCATTCAGCGTGGCGTTGAGATTATCATATCTCCCGGATCCTTTGACGAGGACACTCGATCCTCGACGTGAAAGACAGGAAAAATATAAAACTTGAGGAGTCGTCTCCGTGGCGGAACGCAGAGGCTCCGAGAGGCTACCAGGGAACGTCGCGCGACTTCCAGCCTAGGACGATGGCAAAGCTCGTGCAATGAATAAAAATCTTTTGAAGTATCGCTAGGCGCAAATTAACGCATAATCGTCAAACGTAATGAGACGCTGGTCGCCGGAACGTTTCGCGACCCATCATCCATCCCTCTTGCCCCGAGAAACTTTGATTATTTTTATAATGACTACAGTCTGTGTTGGTAGATTTCTTTGCCACTCTATATCGTACATCGTCGTCCCATGTTCAAATCCTAGCTCGTTTCTTCGAACATTTTTTGACGAAGATTCTTGTTGACTCGAGGATAATTACATTTAATTAACAATAACAATTTTTTAAATATTTGATTAAAATGTTATCTCTTTACTTAGACAGATCTTAGACAGATATATTAAAATATTAATTTTTCGGATTTATTGTCGTTTGAAAAATTGATTCCTGTTTTCGATATTAAGAATCAGGTTTAATGCTATGCAAATTTATTCATATCCTTTGCCATTCTTGACAGATAGTTCTTCTTTCTCACAAAAGACGTTTCCCAAAAGCGGTGAATACGAATCGTTAATGCCCGGAACGTGTTAGACGCGCTGCGTAAAAACGCAATAGATTGGAAACCACATTTGGTTAGACGTCGATCACCCTTATCCTGTTTCTCTCTCTCTCTCTCTCTCTCTCTCTCTCTCTCTCTCTTCCGCTCTCTCGCATTAACGTGTCCCCAGTATTGCACCCGAGCTATTAACTAATGCCAGCACCCCTGTTGAACGCAATGCCATACGCGCACCAGCGAGCCGACCGACCGACCATCCAGTCGGTCAGACAGGGTGCGCAGAACCACGCTGGTAGGACATGCTTGCTGCGACGGGACAGTTTAAGCCCTGATATATCGCTCGCCGACACTCCCAACTTCTGTCGCCGTTTCTGTAGCGCTTTTTTTGTCGCGGTGAAGCACGGGCTGACCATATGTCCACGGAAACCGAGATCCCCATCGAGCGCGTTCCACGCGGATTCTCGCCCCCGTATGTAGAGGATAGTTGTCACGCGTTGTTTCGATGACGTTACGCAAAATGAAGCGACCTCGATTGCTATGGATATCTTTAATATGTTTTCGAAATCGAATTTGAAACGAAGTTTATTTTCTAAATAAAAAAAAATTAGGGAATTTGCTAAAATCAAATGATTAATTTCCTTTTTAATATTAATTGATTTTATATAATGAATTTTATATAATGATTTTATATAATGAAGTTAATCTTGGTTTTCTCTATTTGCTTGGATAACTAAATTCAGCAGTTAATTAAGTACAAAATATAGTTGCAAAACATATCTATATCATAATGTATGAGTTATTATCAAGAAATATTGTTATTGGTTGTATCATAATCGTAAGTTGTCTTCCTCAGTTAAATCGAATGATCGAACCCTTCTTCGAATAGGTGACAGGAGACGACGGATCGTTTATATACTCGAACGATCTCTTGCTCCTTTACGTCTTTGGATTTCCGGATACGTAGGCGCTTTTAAACGGGCTTAGATAAGGCATAGCTTGATGGGCTTGGAAACCCCACTTCGCACGTAACAAATGATGCCACATGTTCGAGTCTTGACTCCCTTTTCTCATTCCTCTGTCTCCGATACATCCGATGGACCCGCGGGGCACTCGATTCGGTGCCCTCGTCATATGTAATTCGTATGGTTGGTGCTCAAAAGAGAGAAAAAAAGATAGATGGAGAAAAAGAAAAAAAGAGATAGAATGCAGGAGAGCAATGGTGACAATTTACACAGGACTAACTGCAGCACTGGGACCATTCTCGACGATCGAATTGTTCCTACTTAGCTGTTAATGGCACCTTATGTCAATCAGCGCCCAAAAGATCCCGACAAATGGTGACTAATATGAAGGACATATTAACAATACTTAACTCGAATTATCATTGTTTGAGGGGAGGAAGGGGAGTATCACCATTACTTGATTTTTACCGAAATCTTGCAAACTCATCAATCCTTTTGTCAACGCATAATTTTTTAGTTTTTCACTATCGTTTTTTCCAAGATTCCTGTTAAAAGTTGAAAATAAGATAAAGTCAGTTACTACTATTCCTTGTTGTTTCGAAGAATTCGGGTTTTGGCTATAACGAAATTTGCATAAAAATTTTTATTGTTTAAAATTTAATATATATATACACGGAGAATTTTCTTTTAAAATTTACTCTGACAATATAGTTGTGGTTTAATAAAATATTTTAAAGATTTTTACCATGGCTGCACTTCAATAAAATTGATCAAATTTATCTTATATTTTATTATAGTTTTATTAATGAGAGATTTAAATTAAAATTCTTCGAAATACAATGTTGTCCCACGTCTGTCATATTGTCAGGGTAAATTTTAGATTCTCTCCGTATACCCGATACATGTAATACTGGTTAACATCATAATTAAATAATTTTAAATTACTTGCGAATTTATTATTTAGACAATATTGCTAAAATTAAAAACAATAAAAAAAATAGTTGCTATCTTACGTGAATTTGGCTCAAAAACTTTTGGTATTCTCAGACATTTTTTGGTCATTATTTGTGTGAATAGGACAACAAATTACACAATATATTGCGAACGACACTCGAAAAGAAAGTGGTCAATGAGATAGCGTAACTGATGTCGACGAATGCAAGCCATTGAGTCAGACAAACATCCGTACGTATATATGAATCCCTTCCAATCTTCTTCCTGCTCCTTTCATTCTATTGTCGCTGGTCAACTGAAGTGCCACTGGCTCGCAGGTGGAGATCCGTCATCACGAGCCATTTAAAAAGACTAACCGATTGTCGGCCGTTCATCAAGTACTTCGAACGCGGTGACAGAAAATGGCTGGGTTATCCTTGTGTCACTTTCTCTTTTCTTCACCGTGTTTGTCTCTTCAGCTTTCGATCCGTGCCGCTCATCGTTACTAATTCTGACATATGTACGTTTTGCTCACAAAAGCATCCATCGCATTCAGATACGTTCTTTGAGGATCTTTTCGAGATTCCGCGCACGAGAAAAATCAGGAAAGTTGTGAGCATGAAAATTTCAAAATTTAAAAATGGAAATTAGAAATTATTTTATTTTGATGAACGATGTTGACTGGGTGGTCCAATGTTGCTGAAGGCGAAGTGATTTTAGGATTTGTTCTGCGAATTCTAATTTTCTATGTAAATTTGTGAAAATTATGCCTTTAGCGCTTTCTGTAGAGTTCATAGTTTTTGGCCAACTAATCTCCAAAAAGGAAAGTAGTAGTTATTCATTGTTAAGTATAATATCGATCATAAATATCGATTGATGTTGCATTCAGCCGTAAAATCGTTGTTCAATCTGGGTTTGAGTTCTACGAAAAATAATCAGCCGGCGGATGTTGGCAATTTTTTTGACGGATTGGCGGCTCGAATATAATTTAATGTATATTTCGTCACACTTTTGTATCATATTCTTTACTAAATATTATTTATTATTATTATTTTATTTATTTATTTTATTAGTATATTTATTTAATAATTAAAAGTAAGCTTATATCCATTTAAAATATATATTTAAAAAAAACTTTAGAAATAATGATTTTAGTATAGATATTTATTTTTTTAGATTTAGCACATTACTTAAGATTAATGGATTGTATATCGCGATTCTTGTTGTGAGTTTCGACATAACGGGCGAACAAACGACGAATAAACAATTCCATTACATTTATCAGATAATGAAAGGACAACGATAAAACTGCAATAGCGTGTAAGTGCGAGGGAAATCTGAAGTAGTCCACGGTGGGAGAAGGACAGTCCTTTGTAGGATAAAGAATCTACCGTGTCCTACTCGTTCTCTCCCCTTGTCATTAATACCAGGCGACTGTTACATATGGATGAGAAAGCTGGGTTAGGCCAGGACAGTACGGCGTTACACGGAACGAGACGAAAACGACACGGGATATATAGGGAAGTGAACTCATCGACTAAAAGCATCCGCGGAAGTGACCGAAGTCGTTTCGGTTTATTCTCGAATCTACGCCGTTATGGAAGTTCCTCTCACTCGTGAAGAGCAGGGAGGCCACTCGTCACGAAGACGAGATGGACGGAGATAAAGCGAGTGCTCTTGACGTTTACCTTCGGTTTAAATTATCCTGCGATCCGAGAGACGCAGCCGAAAAAAAGCTTCGTCCGATGATTTCTCTTGGTCTCTCTTGACTTGCTTGATTTTCTCGAAAGAAAATCGAGAAATTGAAGTATTCTTATATCTTTAACTTGAATACGCTTTGCTGGATAATTACATTCGTTTAAACATTCGTTTGAATTCGTAATTTATGTACAAACTGGATTGTATATAGCAGTATTTTTATCTCTTTATAAAAATATTACACTTTATTACCCAATCTCTTGAGTTAAATAACAATTTGTTATTTTTGACTTCCGTTGTGTCAAAATATAAATTAATCTATGTTTGCGCTTAATTCGAAGGTAAACAACGTACTTAATAAATAATAAACTAAATTTGAGTAAAGTTTAATATATTTTCTTGAATTAAATTATTCAACTTTATTATTTTAATTAATATGACATAAAATTTAATTGAATTATAATAACATACTGAATATGGGTAGTGACGACTTAAAAATGATTAAAAATAACTCAACTTGAGTATAATTTGACCTTATAAATTTAATAGCGTAAAATTTACAAAATCTTGGCAAACAATCACTACATCTAGCATAAAGAGTATTGGCTAAACTATATCATCTGCTATTTACAATATGATAATGAATTACCAAACAAATGGATCGATTGCAACTATTTCGCATTGTCGAAAGGGTTAAGCACTGCGATAACTTAAAACGAGCGAAACACAGCGTCCCAGAATCTCGCAACCTCCGTTCAGATTCTCTCCACAGAAACGATAAATCTGCGTGTACGCCGTATATCTTGGTGTCCGGTCCAAGGGGGAGTAAACGTAATATAGGTAATGTTCTGGCCGGCTACTTAACAAATTGCTACAAATTGCGGCGGGCGTTTAGCCGTCCGGCCGAATCTGCGGCTTCCTATATTCCCCCATCGACTCCTCCCTGTTCGCGCACAGGGTTGGTTTTAGCTTTCGTTGAACGAACGATACGGTGGTGACCACATGGTGCTCCCATATGTCCATCGCTACCGCGATGGTACTCACCCTAATTTCGACTGTCCATCCGCGGGGTGCAGTGTGACGACGTCTGGAAGATGGAATCTGCACGGGAGGCGCAAGCTGGAAGAAGAATCTGGATAGGCTTACGAGAGATCGGTAAAGGGCGATCTCGTCCCTCTCGAAAATGAGAAGTAGAGATGATCCTGATGGAGAGATATTTACGGGTGCGCCGATCTCGTTAAGTCACGGCGAATTGGCAGCTATAGTAAATTTGTACCGGTTCATTGACGCTGAGAATTCATCACGGGTGCGGTCGCATTTCGGACCGACGAAATAAATGAACGAGTTCAAATAGCTATCATCGTATTACTTTATTCTAGAGAGAGAGGATTCTATCATCTAAAGTTCTAAAGCAATAAAAGATTAAATCTCGATACGGTAAACGAAGCAATAGATTCTTGATAATTTTGAGAAATAGTGACTATACGAACCTTAGTGATTCTGACTATCAAAAATATAGCTTTCAGACGATTTGATACACTGTTAAATTCATAACTTCATATCATAATTGTATCCAATAATTATTCTTAATCATTTCTGTAAGTCGCTGTTACTCAATATTAATCTCTTACTCAATATTAATCTCTTACTCAATATTAATTAAATCAAAATAATGAAATTAAACGAATTAACTTCAGAAAATGTATTACACAATAATAAAAGATACTTAAAAATTGATTGATGCTATTATAATGTTTATTTTACTGAAATCCTTATTTAAATATGAAATGAAATTCTAATAAATAAATGATTACTTAATTTTTTTACAATTAATAAAATATATTTCACAGAAATGTATATTTTCTTACAGTAAAAATTTTTTATAAGTAAAAATCGAAGAAAATGTCACATTTATTATAACATTTATTATAACATTTGCTTGCAAATATTTCGATTTTTTTTAAATGTAAATTTCACTTAAATTTAATTTATTATTTACTTAATTTAAGTGCAACTGTGCCTTGAACCTAACCATAGAAATGAAATAATTTATATTTCGATACACATGGAAGTTAAAAATAATAAATATTAGTTTTTAACTTAAGAGATTAAATTATCATGGTTCCTTTTATATTTAACACAGTGTACACTGGAGAATTATAGTTCAACACGATTTTCTGCTTTTCAAAAGTTGAGTAATTATGCTTTGCAGCGTTTCGTAATACTGGGATACTTGTGTAGCACATTAAGTATTATGTCGGTGTAATCTTCTTGGCAAATTACCCCGACTTCATCGTTGACGTCAAACACGAAACATATTTTCCAGACATGCTCTCGTGGGATGGGTGACTCGTTCCTTTCGAAAGAGGTTACAGCCGGAACGGCACCTGAGTCAGACACATCCTTGCGAACGCATCATTAATCGTCGGTCGACAGCGTGAGGCGCTCTAATGACGCTTTAAAGGCGATATCCTCGAGCCAATCAGCAACGATCGCGTGCCGGCCACTGATCAGCCGGGTTAATTTCACGGGTATTTAACGCGGTTTCGCTTAACAATGATTCAATCAAGTCGGATTTATTTTGCCTGGGATTCGGCGCTTGTCGACGGCACGAGGCGCTCATTAAAGCTTCCCACTGTAGAAACGCCTTCAAGCCTTTTTTATCAGACTGAGCACGTTTATTTGACATTACCGCGCCTTTGTACGCATAATACCACTAGTTAGTGCCTGTGTAATTTGCACAGTAGTAAAAATGCTGCGATTTTATCTTACATGCGAAAACGGCTACAAATTCGTCATTAAAATTAAGTCAACAAATTGTCAAAAAAAATATATATATTTCTTACCATAACTTATGTAATAATTCTTTATTCTTAATGAGAATAAATATATGATTTTAGTGAAAATATATTACGTCTAGCAAGACTTTCTTTCTCTTTGTTTAAATTTTTATTGTGTTTAATAACTTTCAAAGATAAAGGCTTTTAATATTATGCATATACTGGAGTATTCTATTTTAATCTATACATATATTTTTTAAATTTATTTATAAATTGTTGAAACACGCGACATTATCCATGTAGATGCATCAGATTTGACCGCAAATTTGAGCGTACATCGTCATCATATCGTCCAAAAAGGGGGATAGCGTATAAGAGGGGGGGATAGGAGATCGGTTCGGCAATTCAGAGTCCGTGCGAAATGTTGTCAGCCAATTTTCTTGGCCAGTGCCTCCGAATGCCGCAGATTTCCATCTAGGTCCGTCCTCAGTGCCGGCGCCGGTGTGTACGATGGTGGGTAAATACACCCTTTTCCATCCCTCTGGAAGCGGACGCTCGTCGTCGCCATCGTCCTTCGCTTCTCCTGGCCCATCACCATGTACCCCTTACATCCCCGATGTCTCCTCATCGCGCCAACCACAACTGTGATTATAATTCGCAGCTCTGACAGAGCCACCCGCTCTCTACCATCCTCTCTTCCCTTCTACCCCCTCCCTTCATATCCCACGATCCACCCCATTCACGGCGCTGGACCGGGGATCGGACGCTGTGTAAAGGATTATGCACGCGGATTTAACTGATGAATCACATTGTCGTCTTGATTCGCGGTGGCGTTAATTTTCGATGCCGCGCCGCAATGCGTCGGCAACCGTTCTGTCCTCAAACGATCCATACGTGAGCGCGTTAGGGTGTAAAGAGTATTCCGTCCATCCATCATATACACACATCGGAATATTACTTATTTAAATATTGTATACTTATTTAGAATACAAAAACTAAACACGATATACGTATGAATTTATTTTTGTAGCTTATTTTAATATATTATATTTTATTGTCAGTAATAAAATACTGAAATAAAGTTATTTGAATTTTAAAATACTGAAATAAAGTTATTTAATATTTAAATAACATTTACTGCAAATAATTTTAGTAACGTATTGATAATATAATAACGAGAGATGTTTATATCATTATATTACGTTATATAATAATGTTTGCCCTTATTTTTTTTTAATTGAATCATTTTTTTTTAAATGTTTTAGAAAATAACAATACAGACAGTGACATATTGAGAAAATGAATTTGAAAATAAGAGGACAATCTGAGAGGAGGAGAAGGTGATCTAGGAAAGACATCGAGCGTCAGCGGAGCAATTTTATGGTAGATATTATTTTTTACTTGTACAAAATTGATCTTTTTTCTTGTTTAATCTTAATTATATTGTGTTTCATAATAATTTGAAAATAATATGAATACATTTACACGTATGTTCTATAGAAAACAAATCAATGAAATTGAAATAATGTCAATAAGACACTAGATGAAAGTGTGTATATATAAGCACATTTATTATACATGTTTATATTCGTTTCTTGTAATTATATTTAAGTATTGAAGAGAATTTAAACTAGGATTGAAATGTCTTCTATATTATCCATTTAATAAATGCATTTATATACACGGTCATAAAGTAATTCTTATTTGCATTATTTCAATTAGAGAAAAACAGAAATAATTCAAAATTTTATATTTATTCTAATTAATAAATTTTTATATTTATTCTAATTAATAAATTTTTTTCGGAAAATGTGTGATTATTTTCATAAATATTTAATTGAATAAAATTTGATGTGCTTTTAAAAATTATATTTTAAAAATTACGTTATTTTTGAGAAATGCGCTACAGGTATTTATTTTTTGGAAATATTGATTAGTTTTTTGCTCTGCTTTAATTTGGATTTCATCTATTTGTTACAGAATCATCGTAGAGACTTTGATATACCTCTGCTGTTGCGCATCGAGTCGGTAAGTAATAAATTAATTTTTTTTTAACATTACACAATTCAAAAAAGATAAATTTTGTTACATGTAATGTATTCTTATTAAATTTATATCTATATTCCATAACAATTTATTAAAAATTTAAAATATTTAAACGATTATAACATATATCTAAGTTTAAATTTGACTCTAATTTCTATTTTCTTCATATTTTTATTATTCGAATATATCGAAAGATATTGAAATTTTGTTGATATAAAATCATATTAAATCTTATTAAAATTCTCTTATTAATTAATGTTTCGATATTGATTTATACTTGTGTCGCGTATGTTACGTGTTTGCTGTTGAATTTTTAGTCGCTCACTGCGGTAGGTAGTTATCAATAATTATTTATAATTATTATGTTCAAAAGAATGCTTGAAAAAAGATGATATATTAATATTACATCAGCTATACGTCAGACCACGACAAATCAGTGTTCGCAATTAGTCAAACGACCGTCGCCGTGTATACAGAAAACTCGTCTCGTTTAATGCGTTGCAGTAAGTACTCTGCGATGTAGCCGGATAAGTACGCCGGATGTTGATTCGTCGTTTGTAGCAGCGATCGTTCATCGCGGTTGTTTCTTCGGGAGATGAGGCGGCTTCCGCTGCCGGGTCGGCTTTCGAAGTATTCCCCTCCGCAAGAGAGTACAATTGCGGTCCCGTCGAAGCCATCGGGCAAACAGTTTCCATTCGTTTGGAAACGTTTCTAATCTGCCAATACAGCGGATCAATGAGCGGCGGACCGAATTAACCGCTTCCCATTTCGACAGACCGCGATATAGCGGGGATTATTAATTTTGCCAATAACGCCGCGAGGGTGCCTTCTCTCGGCACAGATGGCGTATCACGAGTCAATATACTTTTCCACCACGAAACCCTCGCATTGCGGGAACACGTGACGGGTTCTCTGAATTTTCGTTACGACCGCTAATTATTTCTTTGGACTTGCGTCTATCGCATATGGTTGTTCATTGATTAAGGTGATAGAGAAATCGCTGAATAAATCGCGCTAAAATAATCTTACTTAAAATATCGCAAAGCAATATATTATAGAAATATTTTATGGGGAATGAGAGATAACATTGTTAATAAAATTTCAAGACTATTATATATTTAAAAGTATATTAATCATGATTTTTAATCTCAATGATTATTTTGTTAGTGGTAGATGATACTAAAGCTATTATTGATGTGCATAATATTATAAAAGAAAACCTCTATTACTTATTATTACTGACTTCACTGTATTGCTGTCTCGTGCACGTGCAATTAACTAACGCGTGATATTTATTAACTCTGTCATCTTTTACGATTTACTTCGTGGAAAGTATTGCGAGACGGCGCCTCTCGTAAGACGATATTATTCCGTGCCCGATGTTTCTTTCTCAAGGTTTACTGCAATCATTGCGAATTTACATTTCACTTAAATACGACGAACTGTCCGTGCACGTACTTATACGACATGCGGTGTACTCGAACTTGTCTGAGTATACGACGATGAACAGGAGAGGAGAACGCGAAGGAAAAGAAAGAAGAAGAAAAAGAAGAAGAAGAAAAAGAGAAGATGATGAAGAAGGCGACGAAAGGGAGTACGAGGAAAGGAGGGAGCAAAGGTGGGAGAGAAAACCGATGCTCCTGCCAGAGTCAGGACACGATCATGGACCATGGACCTGTACGGAGAGGAGAATAAAGTAACCTCCTCTGTATATATGCGTGTATGTGCTTCTACATACGGGACGAAGGAGGAAGAGGAAGATATAAAGAGGATACCGGGTGTAAGCAAGAAAGGGAATGAGGAACACAGCGCTACGACGGCGAAGGTGCGGTAAAGAGAAACGCTGGAGGAAGGATAGAAAGAGAGAGAGAGAGGGGCCACAGATAGAGATAGAGCGGAGAGCGGCCGCGCGTTAGAGTGCGGGACAGAGATAAAAGACGAAGAGAGAGGAGAGAGAGGACAACCCCCTCTTCTTCCTCGGGTTGTGACTCCGAACGCCGGCGATATCTCGACCAATCAAATCACGCCGCGGGCTCCGCCTTTTATCATTATTTTACTTGTTTTCCCTTTACTTCACCCTCATTGGATGACATTCCCCGGGCCATATCGCGAGATAAAAAAGGCATCCGCTCCCAGAAGAGGACTCCATGCTTCCTCCCGGGGTCTGGTGTCCTCCGGTATCCTCCTGATACCTACCTTGGTCCAGCAGAGACCTCCTCCAGAGGGGGACCTTCTCCCGCCGCTTTCGCGGACTCGCTCCCTGCCTGGCCTTTGCACGTGGAACTTATACGCGATGCTATGAAACTCTGACAGCGTCGTGGTTTGACTTTGTGCCCCCGAAACCGTGCGAGCCAAAAGCGAGTTCGTAAATTATTATACTGAGCGATCTACCTTTGACTTTGATGCATCTAAGAGTTCACGATAATAACTACGTCAAGCACGTGAAAAATTTTGATCTTAATAAAATTCCGAGGGGAAAACATCTCTATTTATCACTTAGGAAAGACTATCGTCAAATATCTATCGATATATCTTGATATTGGATAACAATTATTTATCGTTATTCTGGAATAGCTACAAAGTTATCTTTTTGTAGTACTTGTCCGTTTACTATATCTATTCAGACTTGTGCAATAATTCATTTAACAGATTTATTTGTCGTTTCGTTCATTTCTCGGCGAAATTAAATCAGTGACTTACAATTAGGATCTCTTTCCTTGGAGAAAGCCAGCGATTATTCAAACGATCGAAGACTCGATTTAAAAAATCGGTTCGATTCGTGAGCTTCGCGGTCATGACGGGAGAAACGAGGATGGGAATCGCGACTGTCGCGGTAGCCGCGGGTGAATTCGTATCGATTCGTCCGATGCGTTGGGGACGTGATTGACGAGATTCACTCGTCAAGGATTATGCGGTTCGTTGGTTGAGACCGACGGTTTTGGGGCATGAATACGTAGACAAATATATACATATAACGGCGTATCCGTATTTGCCAGTGGCCGTTTCCCAAATCACGGAACTTCAAAATCGCCCCAGGGACACATGTCTACAACGTCTACTATAGCGGAATATTATGGCCCAACAAACATGGGAGCAATAACTTTAAACTAGCTTGGTAATTCTATAAAATTACCAATATTATTAAAGCGCGAAATTGATGTCACCAGTAAGCGTCTGCTTTTCAATTTGGCAATTTTCGTTGCTTTATCCCTTTTAGTTCTATCTTTTTTTATTATTATCTAAATAAATCATATTTGTAGGATATTTGTAGGATAAAAATAGCGTTACAAAAATCACTTTACTTGTCTAATTGCATTACGAAATAATTTTTAATTTTCATTAAGAAAACTACTATGTAGAATGATTTTTCTAACTAAAAATGAAATTCAACTTTTCTAATAAAAATGCTCTTGAATTAAATTTGCTGTTACAATTTTAACGGGATCGTTTTAATCGATAGGATTTAAAATATATTAGTATTTAATTTCTAGAATTAAAAAAATCTAGTTGTCGATTTCTGTCGTATCACAACAATTGCAGATAGAAATTTATTTTTTGCTATTTAACTTCAGCTGCGGTCGCGATGATCAGTCAGTTCTCCAATCATCTGTCGTGCATTTTAGACGATGTTGAAGTCGCGAGCCACGTGTCGGGTTGGTAATCCACGACGCATAAATTCTCTCGCGTGCCACTCGCGGGCCCTCAAGGGGGGAAAAAAAAAGATTCGGTCGCACCTACGTATGTCTCTGATCTGACATTGCATACGTTGCATTGTATGTATATCGGATGGTGTAGACGAGATGATGAAGAAGAGGGGAAAGGGGGATCTCACATACCTAGAGAGAAACAATGCTAGTTAGAGGGGAACTACGAGGAAGTGACGATGAGAATGAGAAATAAGGAGGGAATCTATTTTAGTTCGAATTCGGTTAAGAGATTTGTATCATTAAGAGTAACATGATATTTTTACTACATACTTTTTTATTGCCTGAGTTCATCTGTCAACCATGTCGATAACGATTAAAAATATACACATATAATTGATATATTTAATCATATACATTTTTTTTTTCTTGTCAACTACTATTTCTTCTATTTATTTTTATCGAAAATCTTAGCTTGATTCATTTCCCTTATATTTTTATTCTGAAATATTTGAAAAATATATTGTTAGAGACTTTAGCAGAAGCTACATGAATCATAATTATCGCTGTTAATTATATATTATTCTAGATAAGAAAGCTTTCTCGAGATTATGTGCGAATGAAATATTTTTGTTTAAAATATTTTTCGCTTTGTGCAATATAATATTATATTTCTTCGCAATAGCGTGATGTCCAGACGAGTGATGCATTCCGACGGGAATTTCGAAATTTTTTCCGGCAGACGGTTCGATCGGTGCATTTCCCGTGGCAGGCGGATAGTGATTTGTTCGAAAAGCAATATAGCGGGTTATCACCGTTGTGGAGGAGTACGAGGCGACGAAGGAGGCGCGGATGAGCGCGCGGGACGAGCGTGGGGGCTCCGGAAAGGGGGAAGGTACGAGGGGTGCCCTTTTCCTGAAATTTGCATGAGGTATTAAAGCGCGGTGGCTGCGTTCACCAGCGGAGCTCCTGTTTGCCGACACCGAGTGCGGAGGATCAAAGGCCCTCTGCCAGGCTTACGTCTCTCTTCTCTTCGGGAATGAGTGATGGGAAGGCAGAGAGGGAAGTAGGAAGAGAGACAGAGAGAAAGGGGAAACAGGCATAGAGAAAGAGAAAGACCAAGAGACAGTCCGAAATAGAGCAGAGGGATTCGCCGTCAACCTCTGGCTCGCATCTAGAAAGGCTCTCATCACGACAGCCAACTTCAGATCTTCGATATCGCGATCTTTGTCGTTAAATCGTCGATCGTACGGCTGATTTCTTTCTTCGACGCGAGATTTCAACTACTTGTGTTACTTCTTGCCGTAGGTTTGGCGAGACGCACCAAATCTACTCCCGACTGACTTTGCCGTTCGTGTTTGCTTTTGTCGACAATGCGCGATTTCGCTTTCCAAATATTCGTGGAATCTTAATAATTCGTTAATAATCAAATTTTGAAGCAAAGCTACTAATCCTTTGGATTGATTGAATAACCTAAGTATTTATCTTGAATTTACTAATGATAATGAAGAACAATAAAATCAATATTATGAACATAAGTCTCACGAAATCTTATTTTTAAATTATATAAGACTAATTTTTTAATGCAAAATATCAAGACTTTTCTCAAGAATGATATTCTATTCATGACTTAAGTATTCTAAGACTAATAAGTAATATAACTAATATATCGTAAATAAAAATATAAAAACAATCTTTATATTCCTATTTTTAAATTTTAGTGGTTTCACACAATGCTTGAATAGAATTTCTTAGCAGATATAATTAACTCGTTAATGAGAATTAATCGAATCTTTTGATTCTTGTTACGCGCGTTGTTAATTCGTGTCATGAAAAAATATAGTATGGCGCCGACTAAGGATCCTTGGGCAGTGGACAAATGATATTCCGAGAATGTTAACGCGCGTAAGCGTATTCTTGCTCGCATCGTGTCCTGTAAAAACGTTCGCTGGCAGTGATGTATGCCGACGAAGGCACGCATCGCATAAGTAAGGAGGGCCTTGAGCCGATTCATCGGCTAACCGGAGGACTAGGCCCCCCGAAACTACTCGTCGAAAGAGCTTCTTTGGCTCTCCGAGATAAAAATTTCGGCAAGAACCAGACGCTAACTTGATCTTTTTAAATATAAATTTGTCATTGCGAAAAATTATTTGACCGATATCTTTTTTAGTTTTCACAAGGAAAACGATCCTCAGTCCAGTTTCCTTTTAGAGCTCAAGCATTAGCATAATGCGCAACTTGTATGGACGTGACCTTTATTTCACTTTCAGTAATCTATAGAAACGTTTCATCTTACTGAATCATTGCCAAGATTAATGACCGTTGCGTCAATTTAACAACGTCTGTATATAGGTTTTGTAAAATTTTTTTCGAGCCAACATATAATCGTTTGCTACCAGATCGCCAAAATGAAATATACAAAAGAAATTATCTGACATCATAAAACTATTGGTTACCCTCTGGCATTTTCGGACGCGATAATAAAGTTAGTATCTTTCTGACATACTCGACGGAATGATTCACGAGGCATAGGATCGCAGTAGCAGCGTGCCTCTCGACAGCTATGCGGGTGCCAAACCACATTTTAGGCGAGCTATCCACGGCATACCTTAGCTTCCAGCATAGGTAAGGGTAAGGATATCATTCCACCGGCTCGTCCTGTCGGCCGGTAGACAGTCGGGCAGGCAAGGCAAGCACAGGAACACGTTGCCGGCACGTTGCGCCGTTTGCATCAAGAGAAGGGGAATGCAAAAAGGTCGCGGCCCGGGCCGGCCCGTCGCGTTTTACAAATTATTCAATTAGCCCCGCGAATTAAGGTATGCATATTCATCGCTCTCTGATACGCGTATGCGCGTTTCCTGCGAAATATATACTATACCGAGTGGTGCGCGCGGTCCCGGGGCTCCACCCCGGACGACGGACGACCGGGCCGCAGCCGACGCCGCCGACGCGACGTCACGACGCATAAACAATTCGTGCACCCGCGCGTTAGACGCTCTAACGAACTCGCAGCTGCATCCGAAATGCATCCGTTTTGCCGGCGACGCGCGGCAGGATAAGGGGAGGGAGAATACGAACCACCCCGCTCGCGTATTCCTCCGTGTTAGCAATGCAGTTGTGCGGATATATGTGCATGCCGATCTCCATGCAGCGTGGCTCGTTTTTCGAGCTGGTTCGTTCGCGAAAAATCAGGGAAAAGGGGGTTGAAAAGATTTATACGATATGTACGTTGTTTTTCTTCTTTTTTTTTTTTGGCACCCTAGCCAAATCTTCTCTATTGCTTATATGAACTGCTGTTGATGTAGTCAAACCGATATCTTCGCGATGAAAATCGGTTTTGTCATCGTTCATTCAACTTTTAATAAAAAAGTAAAGACCGCGTTACGATAGGGACTAATTTTATGAATATAAGAATATTATTTCTTATTCTTTAATAAGAATTATAGATGATTTCGAATATAATGATTTACGATTCTAGTTCAATTTTCTCTCTCATGTTTTGTTTAATCCTCCTTATCGAATGACAATAATAATGCTTTTTCGATGCAATACGAGAAAAATATTCTGAGGTTGGTGATGCGTAAATTATTCATAATGCAATAAAATACAATTCGCAACCAATTGGGATGTACTTACCGCGGAGGCAAACAGATATTTTTTTTGTATTGGATTTATTTTTGGAGTCACAAATATTACTATTTTATATAATGTTTAATATAATATTTCCACTTTTTAAAATTGGTCGAGAAAAAATTAACTAACTTTTTTCTCGATCCAAACACACGAATTTTTATTTTATTTCTCACTTCCGTACAATGCACGTGATTCGATATGTCATTGTTTCTAGCTATGCAATTCGTCTCTCAAGCGTGTAATGAAATTGCGTTAGCGATTTTGCGTATCGATGTCGTACGCGTCGCTCCGTCGCGTGATAACTGAGCGAAACGCAAAGACCGAAATTAATTGGCGACGCGGCGCGGCGCGCAAACCACCGAGAGGCGATGCGGCTGCATTATTATTTCTTCCGGTAGATAAAACTGCGTGCGGCAGTGGGAATAAAATATCACGTATGTGAAATAGACGCGCACGTGTACCGTGCCGCGGCCGGGCGGAGTCACGGGTCGGGTGTTGCGTTTAAAACAACGCTCGAGAAATGCACATTTTAATCGTATCACTAATAGCCCGACGTTTATAAGCCTCGGTGTGTCTCATGAATACGCATATTTCTCCCGGTGACAACGGTACAAAATTAATGAACGTCGGAATAATCCGCACCTACGAAGACCGACGTTCCGCCGGCGACTTTTTCCGCCCGCGAACGGGACCGCCCACGTACTGCCCTTTCCGAAATCGTTTTCCCTTGGAACTTTTTCTTTTTTTCACATAAAATGATTCCGCCACGCCTCGACATTCTATGAATCAGGGATCGCCGTGAAATCTGTTGACAATTATTTTTTTTTCCGTTTTACTGTTAATAAGCAATTGCACGTATTGAAAAAAGAATCTGTATTAATTTGGAATTCTGATTGAGAGTTTATTATCATTATAGGTAATCATAAAAATTTTGATTGATACGATCAGAATTTTTTTTTGTCCATTTTCAAAACAGAAATTTTTTCTAATGAACGATAAAATCAGTATACAGTATATAAATAAACGAAGATTTATCCGCTGATAATTTCTTACCTTGACACGCAAAGATTTTATCAGTGTTATGTTGAACAGTTTGTTGCAAAAAAATACGAAAACGTTATGAGAAGCATTAACGCTTGATTGAGTGATCGATTAAATCTGAATATTATATATATTTGTGTAAAAAATTATGTAATAATTTATTACACAAATTAAATAATTAAATAAGAGTCATTTATTTAATTACATTGAGCAGTTTAATATTTTTAAAACTGCCGTTTTTTAAGTTGTTATGTAGATTTATTTCGGCAGTAATAAGAAAATGGCATATATGAATCAAATGCAAATCAAATGCATATTTATGCTTTCGTTAACGATGATCCCGATGAATGATGTGCGTGTAAACGTTACATTGTATATAAGAAGAAGACTGTCGCGTCGTTACGTCGAAAGTATTAATAAGTGCGCGTTTGCCGGGATAGAAATTTGCATTGCACAAATTACAGGCGGATTATGCACGCGCCGAGCGTATCTACGTAAATACTCGGATATAATAATTCCAGTAATTGATACTTGTGCATAAACATTCCGACCGTAATTACGTTTAATTACAGTCGTTAATAAGCGCTCAAACAGCGTAAATTTATAGAACATATTATAAGTGTTTCAATGTTAATAAATTATCTAAGTATGTTAATTAATCGCACGTATGATTAGTTGTAGAGATGACGTGAACATTCTTCCGTTATCGATATCTCCACGGTAGACGTCGATCAAGTTGTTTTAAAATCCGGTCGAGATGTACTGACAACAGGATATAAATTATTGGCGTTCTCATTAATCCCTTTCAATTGACATTAACATATTTTCGATCACCGCCATTACTCAAATTCATCAGCTTCATGATGATATCTTGCTTTGGACGCATTATGCACATTTATTGGATGGATTAAGTCATAATGATATCTAGTTATGTTAATGCGAGAGTTTTTTTTTCGATCACTTTGGAGGATTACGTGGCGTCCGGTGTAGAATTTACAATGTTTTTAACTGGTATATACGGATCTTCCTGTTTCTACCGGCATTAAATCGTAAGATCGATTATAAAATGTTTTGCTTTATTGCTTATTGTTTTGCTTACTTGCGATGTTTGGAATGAAATAAGAAGAAAAGTGAATGAACGTTCTCGAAACAAAGAATCAAGTTTTGCTTTCTCGCTTCTTCCTACAATACGTACTCGTATCTTTCGTGTTTGTTTAATATGAGGCAGATTGCGTAAGTACACGTTACATAAAATAGCAAATATCGGTAGGGCTTACTGCCGTATTATGCCGACGGCAGGCGGCTTTATTGCGCGACATTCTCCAGAAGAAAAAAAAGAAAAGAAAATACAGGAAGGCCAAGATGAAGAGGCCAGGGTCGGCAGATGTCCAGGATGTCGCTGTTATAAGTGTCTACGCATCACGCGGGACGATTATGTATAAATACATGTATGAACTTTGGTGTCACCAGAAATGTGCGACCTGTGCCCTTCGAAAAGAGCAGCTGGGAAACGGAAATTCGCGGGAATAATCTTGATGAGTATTTATCGTTCTATTGAATGTACCTGATAATATTTATCAGTCAAACAACAAATGTATGTAAAGAAATAGTCGAGATCTGTGATGATTCCTGACAAAATTTCAATATAACAAAAATTTAATTTAAATTGAATATTTAAAAATTTTTTAAGATGCTTATTAGTATCTTAAATCATTAACAGCTTTCTAAGATACTTATTTACAGCGATAATATTAAATTGTTTGTCTACAAAAGTTAATTTATAATATTATTACTTCAGCTTCGGTTTAAGACTGTGTTTTAATGAGTAATTGATTACACAGTTAACTTGAATTAGAAATCATACAAATTCACAAGAAATATTAAGTACGGAGCACCATAATCAAATATGGCATTTTTCATTCATGTGTGTTAAATATTTTGCGGTATCAAATATGTAAGCAGGTGATCAGAACATTTAATTGAATTTTAGTTGTCGCGATCATTATAGTTTTTATAGCGATATTTTATGGGGATAAAATTTATTCGTACTTTGGTGTATATCATTTATGTAAATCATTTTAATGTTTTAACATAATTCAAAACACGGTTATGGGACGCCGTAGGTCGTTAGTGACTGCACGATGCTAGGCGTAAAAGTTAGCGATCTCTATGGATCGTTGGCAGGTAACTTTTTCGCGTGACTTTCGCAGGAAGAAAGAAAAGCACTGTGCGGGCGAAAGAGCTTTGGAACAAGTCTAAAGGCGAGGTGAGGTATTTCCAGCAAGAAGAACCGCGATTAGAACGATTACGACTGCGGCGTGCGTGTGGAACGGTTCCATATATCTAGCCAAGCTTTGCGCAACGTGCGCTCGGTCTCGGTCTC
>Ga0157364_1001298_pt1 | contig 20886 bp, 4 predicted proteins | sample AttsexASBM2_FD_111476 | JGI IMG/M metagenome (GOLD analysis project Ga0157364, IMG submission 111476) | Fungus gardens microbial communities from leaf cutter ant in Ribeirão Preto, State of São Paulo, Brazil - Atta sexdens ASBM2 | ecosystem: Host-associated > Fungi > Mycelium > Unclassified ...
TATCGTAGTTATGAACATACACGTTACCTTAAGAATTACACCAATTATGCGAGGGAAACGTCAATGCGGGACAGTCAATTATACGGAACTTACGCATTAAGAATTTCAAATGTCATCTAACTAACAAAATTAATGCGCATTATAAATGCTAGAAATATAAGCGTGGAAAAATTAACTCATGAAATCAAAGGTCTAACTTAATAAACAAAGAAATACGGAACGAGATATTAAATAAAAAGTAAGACTAAAAACTTACAGAGCGAAACAAAAAAAAATAGAAAATAAGTTATTTATGCAATTAAACATTTATGAATTGCGCTGTAAAAACATTATATATAATTTGAATTATTCATATTTATATTAGATTATTAGATGTAACAATTTAAATTTTTACAGAAATTAAAAATAAAGAGATTATTTATATAACGTTACGTCAGAAATAAGTCATTACATTAAGTATTATTACAATAAGTCTCTACATTAGTTACGTCTCTACATTAGTTACGTGGTTTTTTAACATAATTATTCGTGTTGGGTATTTATACATCAGAATATTATATCTCAATTTTTATTGTTCTCTTTAATGATTTACAATTAATAAAGACTGATCATATTCTACATATACATCTTTATGCAAAAATTTTCAAATTTTTTTTAAATTGTGTAACAAATTGTACTAAATATAATAATGTATATAAATAGCATTCACACATTTAATAAATTTATAAGACCGAAGTATCCCAGGGATACCCCATGCAAGTAATAAAGGATTAAACAGGAATACAAATTGTATATTGATTATTAAAATTTTAATAAATATTACTTTATGTACAACGCAATGCAATTTGATGTCAATATTAAGTAACCAATGCACGTTCAATCGAAAAGTCATTAGTCCTTATCTTTTCTCACATTTCATCGTGAAAATCAATTGAACGCATATTTGCAATTAAAATGAATTTCTTTCCGCGCAAAATCTAACATTATTTTAAAATTCAATAATTATATAATCCATAAATTTAGCATATATATATATATATATATATACATACACAATATAGAAAATTTAAGAGATAGCCTTTATACATATATATGTATATTACGTAATAAAAATATAAATCGCAAGGAAACATACCGTTGAGGCGATAATCGAGTATTTCAACACAGTCTTCAATGTTCAAAAACATATTTTCTCTCTCCGAAAACCAATACGTATCTCATGCTGAAAACCGATACGAAATTTATATATCTCGTATACATATATATAATCAGACAATTGGATGTAATTGAATGGACTCGGAGAGTTCTCAAGAAGCGCACTTTCTCAATCGGATATCGATGGCTCTTTGTGATGGCACTATATAAATAATGTTCCTGTTCATATTAGTAAGCACTGCATCCTCCATTGCGTGTACTTAGGCGATCGATAAATCTCGAGTGACAGCGAAATCACGAAGTGACTACGCACGAAAGTAGCTTGGAAATTCTATCGACTTAACGGCTTTCTAAATAGCCTTTTCTCGTAAGGCATATAAAAATGTAAGAGTGCTCTTGGCCATATAGATCCTTTCTAACGTTACACCCTCGTTCGGTCATTTCACAATTTAGACTTAAACATTAATTATTTATCGCGCGATATTAAATGTATTTATAATATTAGAATAATAATTCCTTCTTTTAAATTTAATTTTGAGAGATGCACACACATCCAAACATCCCTTTTTCTCTTCTCTTATCCTATTAATAAAATGAAAGCATCATATTTAATAATCAACGCATATATAATCAACTAAATATAATTTTGTATAATTAAATATCTAAATTAATTATTTATTTATAATATCAAGTAAATTGTGTTTTTGAAATGAATTGTAAATTTATTTAATTGAGACCATCTATCTTTCTAAAATAGGGAAAATTCAATTTACGGTCTTGAAATGGCTTAAAATAGCCTGAAATTTGAAGATAGAAATATGTATTAGTTAAGCGTAGCTAACAATCAAAGCATCATTAATGGCTATTATTCATTAATGAAAGCGTATGATCGATAGTTATAGTGAATATAAGGCAAACGTGAAAGAGAAGGATGAGAATTAATCATGTCTCAACATATCGAGAATTAAGCGGTGATAAATATCTTGTTCGTTTAAAATTTTTTTTCATGTTTACACGCCTAGCAGACCATATAAATTGACATTCAATGAAGGAAATTAATGTGACAAATTGGTAGCCATAGGACAGACTTTTCTTTTCAGTCTATAGATACAAAGGCGCGATTTCTCTCAACTAATAGATCGTAATAACGGGACGCCTGGTCGAAATCGATTGTATATCAACAATCTACCGAGCTGAAACATGTCTTGGCCTTTTCAACCACCAGAGAAAACTGGCACGGAAATCCATAGTCCACACGCAACATAATGCGTTTGTGTTATAGAAATCAGAGCGCATCATCGTCTCGAGACTTTCTGTACACGATCGGTAAATAGAAGGGATTTATCGAAGATTATCAATATTAGATTGCCTATCCTATTATTATGTCCAGTTATGGCGAATACTTTCCAAGGAATATTCTACACGCGATAACAAGATTGAATGGCGGATATATCCAAATGATAGCTTAAGATACGGTCGCTGACGTGAAAACTGTCTTAGGGATGAATTCCGTTGCGGGATTTCGTTCCGCGTGTTCGCAACCGCGCCTACGTCGTACGACCGCCTACGTTTATGGCATATTATTTAAAAAAATAAAAGAAACGTTCCAATAGATACTCGACTATAAAATCGTGCCGTTCAGGTTACGTTCAGTAAGAGACGACAGCTTTCATGTGGACTAGATTTATAGATCGCGTACTCAGACGTGCCTGTCGTAAACCTATCTTGATTAGCGCTGGATCTCGCTCTCGACGGAGAGGAAAAAGAAACGTGGTCTCACGCGACCGCTTGTCGTGTCGGCTTTTCTCTTCCTGTTCTCTTATTCGGCCGCAACCCACGCGAAAATTCAATAATGGTCGTCGTCGCGGAATTCTTCATGGTTTAGGCACGTTTTCAAGGCGTGTCCGACCGGCGTGTCGAATGTGGATATCGGCTTCCACGTGTCTTTGTCACCTCCGTAAGGTCGATCGATCTGTCCTGCGCGATTAGTCGGCGCGCTGCCGCGACGAAGTCGCTGAAGTGCATGTGCAGCATACGAGCATACGGTGGAATGTTCGGAACGGAAACGTGACTCGTTGCGAAACCGATATGTTTGCATGTAATCGCTATTCCATCTCGCACGATCCATTATTAAGGATGGTTAAGTGGATACACATACGTAAACTAATTGTGAACTTTTCGAAGCGTTTTCCATGGGAAACATACGATAAACACGTATGTAAATGATTAATACTGAAATATTACGCAAGTACATCTTTATTACGTAGTAAAATGAAGAAATACCGTCCGATAACAACACGATCACGATAACAATTCGATTACAGCCAGAGCTGTAAAACATCATACAAAGAAAGTATAGTTATACATATCGTGTAATTTATCGTCTAAAGACGCAACATTTCTGACGCTAAGCGGTTTTTCTTTCCACGATAACGTTAGCACCGTATATCATATTAGCTGTTCGACGGTTGTAATAGACATACATAACTAGACGTCGCGGTTAATATTATACTGTGTCGATCGATATGTTTCGAAACATCTTTCTTGGCAGAAATGGCTTCATCCGATCCTCAATAAAACTAATACAGTCTTGAGGGGTTTTATTAAATAACACAAGCACTTAGCAATATTAGAAGAAAACTTTATTATATGCAAGTGCACATAAGCATATTATGAAGGATGCTTTAGAAGCGTGTCATTCCGATCTATGAATCAATAATAAGGGATGACTTAAAACATTTGGAATTATTTCCAATATTTGACAAAAATCTTGATTTATTTTCGATTGTAATTATAAAACATGCAATTAACTGTACTTGTCTTCAATGCTTTAAAAATTTTTTTTTCTTAATAATTAGAAAATAACACGAGTAACGTTTATTGGATCTTTAAAAATAAACTAATTTATTATAATATGTAATTAAGAATTAAACTTTTTTTCTATAAATTAATCGGAAAAGTTTCTGTACTAAGTCTTCTTCATACTAAATCTTCCATACTACGAAAAATAAGAAAAAGAAATAGTGATAAGGTTCATAATTAAAACATTGGAAAGAAAGATAAAAATACATCAAAACCATCAAGTTCAAGTATCACAGGTTGAGCACAATAGATTTACAAATAAAGTTATATAAAATTGATAATCAACTTCTTATCAAGCGAGTTTGATTATTTCATTGTTGAATGGCGAGAAAAAGCAAAGTCCAAAGTTAAAATTCTGCTATTAATGTCATCTTCAGAAAATTGAAAATCCAAGTAAAAAATTAAATCTCAAAAATAAACAATGTATATCGTAAAATATAAATGATTAAATGAAATAACAGACTTACAAATATAAAGATCCTGGATGAGCTATAAATATGTGCTCAAGTAAGACTTCATGTATTATCAAACGCGGACAGACAAATGACAATCATGCGAAACATTACAATACAATATGTTTTTACTGTAGAGATCAAGATTAAATTTGTATTTTGAAACCAATTTTAATAAGTAAATATACAATTCGGTCAAACATTCCGTCTTTTTATAAATTTATGCCATGTGTTTGTTCTTAATACAATTTCAGAAATTAATTTTTTATTATAGTTCCATTCAGAGTCTAATATTTGTATGTTATTCCAATCAAATGAGTATTGTAATTTTTAATGTGTTCAGAAATCACAGAGGATAAATCTAATTTTATATTATTAATATACTCTTTTATTCTTATTCCTAACTCTTAATGTATGTTGTAATAACTAGTTTATTTTTAAAGATCCTATAAACGTTGCTCGTGCTTATTTGACCTTTCTAATTATTAATTTTTGCAATCTCAAGCTAGAAAATTTATATATTTTGTTTTTTTTCTGTTATATTACATTATTATTTCAAATCACTCTTCAGTTTATGTGTGTATAGAAATATAAAAACTATTTTAAAGAATTATAAAAATAAAACAATATTAAAAAATTTAAAAAAAAACATCTAAGAACATCTGGTTCAAGAGAGTTTCAAAAATTTCGAACTATTATATATTTAAAACTTTTTAATTATTTCCTGCCTATTCATTATTTTCGTCGTTCATTAAAAATAGAGAATGAGTTATTATCATTCTGAGATAATCTTATACGAGAAAAATAAAATGATCAATGTATTTTTGTCTCACGTCTTTGCAACTATCTACGTATTTTAAATGCTTGCAGAAATTCTTCCTCGTCGAGACATGTCGCTTGACCTCGGAGCGAAATTGAACCACACGTCGTGAGACGTTACCAATCTTGATGGCATTATTGCTCATTCCGCGGATCGTTATTCCACATTATTAAATAATATCGCAATATATATGTACATTCACGCGAATGTATCACATTCCGATAAATAACTGAATGCTGTACATACAGAAGAAAAAGAACATTCAACGAGCTACAAATTTGAAATTTTAGAGAAATCGTCACGATCTCAGTAATCATCACAATCTTATTAACGAACTGTCACCAAATTCAATGTTGCAAAATATGTGTCACCAAATTCAATATTGCAAAATATGTACAAGAAACAAATACATTTTATACTATACCTATATAAAATTTATATTTATAAAAAATTAATAGAACAAATGATTCAATATTTTATTTTTTTTAGATATTGTTTATGAAGAAAAAGAAGTCTCTCTCACAAAGAAGTCTTCTATGCTCATTTTCTCGCAATATATTTTAACATAAATGAGAATATATCATTTTTTGAACTGTTTCCGAGCTACAAAAAATCAATTTGTTCGTCCATTGTGTTTTATTTATTAAATATTAGTCATATTCATTATTTTCATTGGAAATATTATTTTTTCATTAATATTGTTATTATTAATAAATATTATTTCATTTTCATAAAGAAAATCAAAACTTTGGCATAAAAATAACTTGATTGAAATTGTATTTTAACACATTTTCTGCGCATCTTCGTAATATAATACACTGACTAGTTAACATATCGGCTTCATCAATTTAATTGTTGCAATAAAAGTAATACATATTAATTCCATAATTTAATAATGTTAATTCCGTTAATATAATACATAAATATTAATTTTATAAACTTTTATCCAATACTTAATCAATCAAATTTAATCAAAAATACGACCAAATTAAAAAGTTACCCAATTCGCGCTGTGTTCAATATTAATAATAAATTCATGCGGAATGATATCTCGTGGCAATGAAATCTTAACATTGTCAGAATAATCAACTCTATTATTATGCAAACTGTTCTCGTTTGCTCGATGACCCACTTGAATCGGAATCTGCGAGTAGAAGGACGCTACAGCAACGATTGCAACGGATGCAAACATGACCAATCACATCACGTTATGACGGAAAATAAATATGAGTACTTATTTATATTGAGTAAATTTAATCGATCAACCGATATTTACTCGATCATATATAATTCCTATAGTCTGTGATTGCAAAATGAAAGCTCACACTGCAAAAAATTTTCACATAACTGTGTAGAACGATTTTAAAAACTGTACTGCATTTATCACATTTTTTTGAAAAATATCTATTAAGTCATATTTCTTTTATCTATTTAATTCATCATATCTATTAAGATTGATTGAAATGATATATGATATAAAATTGAATATTAATGATAAGAAACATAGGTATAAACCGTTTCTATAATTTCTCTCTCTCTCTCTCTCTCTCTCTCTCTCTCTCTCACTCACTCACTCACTCACTCACTCATTTTTATATTACTTTTATATCCTTACGACACTCAAAACGTACACATTACATAAAATATATTAGACAATGAAGAATGTAACACAATCAAATACTTAAAAAAATCTCAAAATAAAGTTAACATGTTACTGCCCTTTCTTTTTCTAAATTTTAGATTTCACAAATTCACAATTGATTTCTTTCCTTCAATGACATATGTACGTGCATCGCAACGTACATATTTACTCATTTGGGGACATCCCCGTCTCATCGGTGAAAAGTTTCGATGCGATGTAGCTTCGTCCGCGTGTATTCCAAAAATGGGTTACACCTTCCACGTTGCAGATGCGGTTTTGTCATGGACCATTCTCGACACGAAAGTCAGAATTTTGCCAGTGTTTGTTGCAACGAGAATTCGTGCAATGATATAACCGAGAATGCTGCGTATTATGGAAACAATTCGGAATATTGCTCATATCAGATCGTTAACAGCTGTTAGCCACAGAGCAGACATTTCAATCGTGTCGTAAATTCGTACACAATAATAAATAAAGTGGCATGTTAATATTATACGAAAAATTATTAAACAAAACACAGAAACCAAACTTGTAATCATGTTGAAAATGCGGATAATTATGTCACATTTAACAGATGTAATTAATATGCTAATTAGCTTCGCATCAAATGATGCTTCTTGACGTGGAATCCAGTTAGACTTTTATTACTCGTGTTCGTTACATTTATTGTGTTAAATAATGTGTTAAAGTTTTATTTAATCTTTCTGTTTTCGATAATCTCCATGCAGCTCATTCTATTAAACAACTCAGTTTATAAATCTTTAATCGCGTGATTTAATCCTGATAGGTGTCGGTATGTTACACATTCCTATGGCGAAGTCAGCGAGGTCAATAGAGTGAAAACTTGTGTCGACAATGGATAATGGAATCAGGTTTTCACGCACACCATGAAATCTAGAGATTAAGGCGAGTGTTCCTCGTCCGATTATATGAACATTGCAAACATATCCGCGTTTTTAGATACTAAGACATTATCGTCGAGAAACGTGCGATTAAGATTTAAATCATCGCTTTATTGAGACGGCTAGATCTGCATCACGCACACTGCAGTTCACTAATCGATAACTGCAGATATCAGTAAAGAGAGAGTGAGACTAGTAAAAAGAGAGAGAAAAGAGTATAAGAATAAATTATTATATTTCTTATATATTTCTATCATTTTAATTATTATAAATTAATAATTATAATAATTATTCATTATTATTAATAATAAACTTTTATAATTGCTTCAAAAATTTAATCTCTTTAGAAGTTTGTACTGTCACATGTATTTCAAATGAAAGACACTCTCTAAAATCTCTTTCACAAACGTAATACAAATAAAACAATTAATTTCGTAATTAAACATCTAGTGCACATGAAACAGAAATGAGGAAATTTTTAATTCTCTTTAAAATCTGCAATGTTCTATTATAATAAAAAAAATTCTATTACAATAAAAAATAAAAACTTTAATTTTATATAAATACATTACTCTCAGTTATAGATTTCTTTATAAAATCTCGTAATTTTGAATACTATGTCTTGAATAAAATTCATCGGAAATCAATGAAATATATAAAATTATGTTTGCTTCTTCGAGAAACTATCACAGATCAGATAAGTTCTAAATTTCTAATAAATAAGCATAAACCTTTGATAAGTACAGTATTATTATGATAACAAATTATTAATAAACATGATAAATAAGACAATTAACAGATTAGTTTCTCTAGAGAAAATTACACGTTGCAGCGCTAATCTATATGACATCGAAATATGGATTGATTATCGTCTCCATTCGGAATAGTGATATATATACATATATGCAAGAGTAAAAGTAAACACTTTATTCTATTGAGATTATCCTATTGGAGATGAAGGGTAATTGCGTGTAGCAATAGTGTATCGCAAAAGTACAAATTGCCATTACCAATGTGAAATAGGGACGTCAGTCAGCCGGTTTTATAGGCGTGTGGACAAAAGCAAATATTATTGACAGTATAGTCTAAAAATCACATTCACAATCACATTATGTTAACGCGAACATAACGACAACTATAAAAATCTAGATTGTCGTGCTAAATAGAATCGTGTTCGATCAGATGAAAGCGAAGATAATAACGAATGATAAGATATTAGATGTATTCGCTGTACAAAACTGGCTCTTCTTAGAAATCGGAACCGATGTGAATAATTAGTCAGATGACAAGAATGATATTGCAGATGACAAAATGATGATTCTTTCGAATGTTGTACAAGTTAATGACCGCCAACTTTTCTAATCTCTTTATGCTCCCTTTAACACTTAGCGAGTGTGAGTCATTACGCCAGCAATATTGAACCAGCACAACCGGTTTTTAGCCATATACACATTAACGAAGAATATAAATTGTATTTGATAAATTACGGTTCGTCTTTTAGTTAAACTTCATTCGTGATTTAATATAATTTTCATTGTCAATCTACGTTCGAAAAACTCTTTTCCACTAAGACTGATGCAGATTAAGGTTGGCAATGAGTATATATATCTGAGTGCGCTCTTTTGAGCTCTTTCTCTCTTCTCACTATTAAAAATAAGATAAGATTCAAATTTCTTCAACATAAGTACTTTTCACATGAGTGAAACTGGCATCTTGACAGTGACTGTCTTTAAAATACGCTGGAAAAGTCGTGCTTATTTTCTTTATTAATAAATACATATTTCGGATCTATACATCGCGAGAATATATATTTTCGTCGAACACTTCGATTGCGTTTGAGGTCGCGATCGCACGTACTTCATAAAATTCCGCATCACGTGTGACTTATCGACCTTGTCGAGGAACGAGGAGATTTGACAGAGAAAATTGCGGTCGCTCATCGATTGTGCCGCGAAAATATATAGGTTGACCGACCATAAGCGGAGTGAAAGCTCTAATTAGCGGGCGGGGAGATTTCACCCGTTTTTCAGAGATCGGCTTTATCGCAGAGCCATCTGACACGAGCGGTTCGCGCTCGTTTAACGAGAATTGAACGATTGTCAAATTCGTTGCTATCACGGTATTATTAAATGCGGATATGTGAATGCGCGACGATAAAATTCACATGGACGTTTAATTAAAGTAGTTTATGAAGAGGAGGTAACACATTGCGGCGACAAGTTCGATTTTTACTAACACGAGTTGCAGCAACGCTCTACACAATAAGTCTTTGTAAAAATGACATAATTTAATGAAGCCATGCGGTAAAATTCAAATTGTATAGAGAATAAAGCTTTTTTTTAATTCTTTATTTTTAATTTATTTTTATATAAAAAATTAATTTAATTAATTAATTAAAAAGATCAATTGATATTAAATTTTTCTTATTCATAATAATTCTGAGTAAAATTTATGCTTTTGCATCGAAAATAACTTAAAATTATTTCATATATCCTTCTCTTTATTATCTGTGAATTTCTCATACGATATATATTTTTATCAAAATAAAAAAAGATAATTATAAATTTTATATATTTTATTATGCATTTTATGTTGCTACATTGCATACATTCGATTGAAAAAATACGATATGAGTACAGTTATCGGATCTTTCCTAACGACTAAAAACTTCTATTTTGCGAAATGCATTGCAAATGACACAAAATTTATTTATCAAGAGAAACAAAAATTGAGATAAGCAATAGAAAAAGAGATGAAATAAAATGATAATGTCAAATTATATATCTGTCACATATAATATATAAAATAAGCACAAACAAGAAAATAAATACGAAAATCTATATAAGTGTATGTTTACCTATATTTATTGCAATCAAATAATGTGCGAAAGAAAAGATTCTTCGTAACTTCGCCATTGTGATTGAATTTCATAAAAATTCGCTAGACATATTGAATTTTCTACGATATAACGTCTCTTGTCAGCGCCGACCTACTGAAACTCGCAAGACATGTCAAAGAAGAAGCCGAAGAATGGGGAAAGAGAAAGACGACGAGTAATGGAAGCAAGTAGGGAATTCGTTAATGGTAGGAAAGAAGAAGAAAAGTGACGAGGGGAGGAGAAGGCGAAACGGTGGCCGGAGAAGTGAACTCAGAAAGAGTTATGATAAATTAAATGAGCGGCCGAACGTAACAATGGGATGAACGTGGGTGGATAGCGCATGTACATGTCGAGTATATTTTCGTGCATGGTTCCTATCCGGTAAAAGATGCGAATAATATACTTTTAAAATCGCAAAAATGCATTTTCCACGGTTGTAGAACAAATGCTTTTCTCTGTTAGAATCGATGTTTATAGAACATCGTAATTTTCTGTTTAGATTTATAAAGATTTATATAGGGCTTAAAAGCCCCGAAATAATTCAAAATTTCTTTTTTTGCGTAAAATAAAAATGACTTTGCGAAAATAGTAAATTCGCGTACACAACGATACCGGCAAAATGAGTAAAACAAAAAAATTCTTCCTATGTGCAATCTCGATTGAAAATAAATATATAATTGAATCAGTACGTCAAAATATCTTATTTAATTCCAAGATAATAGTCTAAATAAATTCAAGAGGAATGCTTGGAATTGACAATGAATGAATAGTTTCTATCTTCTCTCAACATTTCTCGTCGAACACTATGATCCGAAGGGTGATTCAATATCTCAATAACACTCGTCGCACGGGAGGAGTCTGCAACAATCTGAACGCGATGCAATGAAATGCAAAATTATTCGCTGCATTCTCTACTCGCCACTTTAGCCAATAACTACTCTTTTATCTTTTACACCACCATAAAACTCGACAGAAGTTTTTGTCGCGCGACAAAGTTTTCTTCACCGAATTTCCAACGGTAGGTACTTCGAAGATCATAATTCTTGGTCAGATTAGACTGCCTTCGGATTTATCGCTCTTTCTCTCTTTCTTGCATCCTTAATACCATATCGCAGTAATAAAAATGTACGAGAATGTACATCCTTATTCTAGATTATCAAAATAGATTCACTAATAACAATTGTTGTATGTTTTATTGGCGCAAATCAAAATGACTCGACAAACTCGTTACATAAGTTTATTGTTTATTCGTTAAATTAATAAACTGTTATCCATCTCAAACCATCATTGAGTATAATCAATTTGACAGTGAAAGATCGTTTTGGTATATTCGTGTTCGCGATGATAAGGCCCATCTTGAAAGATATGAAGCACAGATCATCTCAGACCCACCGCCAAGGTTGAGTACCAAGAACTATTGCCATTACGCATTAAATGTATTTAGTGAGGAAGTGGGGACTTTAGGTTTAATGTTAGTCAGTGTCACACTAGCTACTGACAGGTCAATAGTTGGGTGGAGCATTTCTCAGCGTAGTTGGAAACAGACGTCGTCACACTTCGAATGTCTCGGTGAATATTTTTTTTGTCGTGATTATATTTGCGTGTCTGAGCTGAGCACAAAGTGTGATTTGAAAATGGCTGAGGAAACCAGCTCTAGACCCAGCCTCCTTACGAGAATGAAGGGATATCTTAAAGAAGCGCCGTTCTTTTGCAAAATTATCGAATTGGTAAAATCGCTCAATAAATAGTTGATAATTATTATGTCCGATTTAACAATAAATAATTCTCATATTTCAAAATATATTATATGAACGATCTGACGTTTTTAAGAGCAATAGTTGCGTCCAGCAAAAAAAGCTTTGCAACTGCTGAAAGATTCTTTAATATGATTGGTTTATCAGTTTTTAGATTCAATGAAAAACAATAAGAATAATATTATACAAATACAATAAGAATAATTTTATTATATTAAAGAATATAATAATACAATATAAATACAATAAGAATAATTTTATAACAGTTATAAAGCTCATTTTTCTGTTAAATACAACTGAAATAATCAATGAATGTTATATTATGATTTGAGTTAGCATTTCGTGATTGTTTTAGGAGATTACTTACGAATGTTTCTATCAAGTTCTTTTTTTGTATAAAATATAATTGAATGCGTTACAGGTTCTCTGTGTCATTGCAACGGGATTAGTGACAGGACCATTTCAACAGAATCAGTTTCGGCCAACTGATATACATCACATAGCGATATTTCACGTGGCAGTGTGTGGTTATATTTTCATAAATGCAGTTCTTATTATGAGCCATCTCTTAGGCGAAAGATTGCCTAAAAAAACCGTGAGTTAAAAACCAAAAATTATTCACAACAAATTTATTAATCGACATAAAATACAAAATCTATCTATGATTTCCAACGAAAACGAGGAATCTTGAAAAAAGTTGAAATTCCCTAACTTTTATGTTTCACGCAGAAAATTTACAAAATACACTGAAACACTGAAAATCAAACACAGAGTTATACGTGTATTATTATTTCGTTATACATTCTTTTCCGCGTTTCTTGAAAAAAAAAATTCCACCGAAAATTTAACTTTTCTTCTCTCTGTCGCAATTTTCATCTAACTTTGACGTATGACGATGCAACATCGTACTAAATAATATATTATATCTATAAGATACTGTTTTTCATTCTTTTCTCTTACAGGCTCTTATTTTTTCGACAATGGGCGCGATTCTCTGTTGTACCGCTGGCCTCATTCTGATTCGCGACTGGGACAATTTTTCGAGTAACCTGATTCACGCGTATCTGCAGGAATATAGCGATCAAACGGTAGCGGCTGGTTCTTTTGCGATCTTGGCAGCTTTAGTATTTGCCATAGATACGTATTTCACCAACAAAAACGACTGATCGTCCATAGATTTCGATCATCGTTATTGTAAGGAGCGAGAGAGAACCAATCGGTTTGTTATTACAATCCTGCTTTATTAAAGCTATTATTTCACTGATTGTTTTTTTTTTGTATTCTACTATATCAATTTTTGTGAAAAATGTTCTTAGCTTCTTAAGTGTTTTTGCTAATATTATCTTCGTTAGCATATCAAGAAAATGATCATGAGATCATTTTAAAATAAAAATGTAAAATTTATCTAAAAAATATGCTTTTTATTAGCAAGCACACATTTATTTTATTATGTATTTCATGGAATATGCAATGCTTACAATGAATAATTAGCATAACACTATTTTACGCTATTCTCGCGTACTTGCAGTTTAAGATACCAAAATATTATACGAATTAGTTTCTCCTTCCCTCTACATATATATTATATAAGCGTTAAATTTTCGTTATATAGAAAGATATTTTAAACAAATGTAAAATACTTGCACAAACATGAATTTTTTATATGTTCTCAAATATAAAAATTTGAAATTGTATGTAATGTTGAATGAAAAGTTTCTATACTCACATTCTACAAACTGTTCGTGTAAATTCAAGTTACAGCGCGAAATAAAAATGAAAAACGTTCCAAAAGGATCCGTTGTAAAAGGATCCAAAAAAGCTCTACGATAACAAAGATATTGCTATCAGAGCTCGAAAAAGAAAGATAAAACCTTTTTTATCACGGGCAAGGATAAAAACATTTAAATCAAAATAAATCATTTTCTTTGCAAGCTATTTGCAGAAAAAAAAATGTTGATTGTAAGATATAATTTATCGCTCAAAAATCAAATTTTATATTTCACGTACAAGATTACCTTCTTATTAATACCGTTTATTTTTATTATTATATTTATGTGAATTGATATAAAAATTACTACATAAATGAATGATATGAAAGTGTAAATAACCGAATACTCATTTACAAGCGTAATCACTCTTAAAACTTGCAAATAATGCATTTAAAAACAACAGTCTTAAAACTTTATTCTCTGTACAAAGATAATAGAAAAGATTCCATTCTCTAAACACTTTAAAATATAGCGAGCAAAACGAAACTGATGAAGTTCATGAGAAGCTTTTTCCGGAAATGAAGACATTTCTCAAGCTCTATAAAAGCTAAATCTTGAAGAAAAAAATCGACATGATCACGCTTTTTATTTTCTGAATCGCAAGCCATGAAAAGTTTTATTAGCTTTATTATCACAAAAAATCATGATTTGGTTCTTGTTTGTTTGTTGAAATCCGAAAGATGATTCCGGAAAAAATGTAGTCTCTCCTTTTCGAGATGGCTTTCACGTATTTTCTTCGCATGCAAGAGCGTATAACAAATTCGACAAATTCTGTTCAATGCTTCGAGAAATGCAAGGGAAATGTGAAAGTTTATCCGCCGACTACCCTGTTAAGAAAAGTTTAATAAAGAAAATTTTGTTTCATAATACGAAGTAAAAAGAACAGTTCAAGAATGCACATACCAATCATTTCTTTTTCATATCGTTTATATCAGCAATGCAAAGACCTTTTTATATTTTTGATAAATAAATGTACATTTGAAATGCTGTAATATTATATATGTATTCTCAAAAGCTTTTCCAGATTTACTCATGCTATCTTCGTAAATAAAAAAAAGATTTTATACTGATAACGTTTTCAATCTCTATTCATAATTCTTCACTTATTATTATGTCGGATAACGTTTTTATACCTTTGATAAAGACGAAGAGTATAACGTCGAAATATCATAATAACAAGAATACTCTTCTTCCACACGTAAATGGTACAAGCATTTTCTTGATCGTCAGAAACCTTAAAAAGGTGTCGTAATAAATTTACCGTGATCTCATTTTCTCCGGCGCTAAAAGATTTAAATACCTCGCATTTTTCCGCTTTCCAATGTAGATGCTAATTTTGCATTTAGAATTTTGGAAAATCAAGCTCATAAATCATATTGTACAAAAAATACAGAGAATATAATTAATTTATTTTAGAATTGCAAGAAAAGACAAAATACCTAATTTTATTCAATAAAAGAAATAATCTTTTTTACATTGTAAATCATGCAATTAATTATAGATAAAAATAAATATAAATAAAAATTTAATTAAAAAGTAAATAAAATAAAAAAGATATATAGTTTCATCAAATATAATTAGTCAAGTGAAACATACAACGACTTGTAATTGTAGCATGTCTATACAGACACATGAGACCATTTACTTACTCCAATACAAATTTTTCAAATTTAATACAAAATCATAAATTGACAATTAACAAATAATATTAAATAAAACAATATTAAGTAAATCGACTGATGAAATGTTAAACACAAATAAGTGGAAAACTCTATATTCGGTTAAAATGAATCTTCGCGTGCCTAGTAATATAATTTATAGATATTAAATAATATTATTATGCGTAACAATTTATTTTAACCGAATATGACGTTTTCCCATTCATTTTTATTAAAATAAATTTAATCTAATAAACATTATTTTATTCTAAAAATGATATTTTCTAACAATAAAAAAAAAATGAATGAATCTAAGTATCATTAAAAACTCGTAGTAGAACGGGTCTAGGTATAGTCGGACGAAGAAATGTAAATACCGTCATATCTTCATTAATTAGATCTTAAGAGAAAATGAAATAAATAGTTTGTATAAAAAGAATTTAAGAGCGTGATTTACGAATGAGTCAGGAAGGATTCTTACACTCAGTTTGCTAAATAGCAAGTTAACGATCACGCGGTATACATGCCGTATTGAGCTGAACAAACTCGCGCAAAACACGTGAACATATTTCTGTGATTCCTTGACTTAATCAAAATAAATCGCGATAAGATTACGGTAAGAATACACATACATTTCCAGATACACTTTCTTACCAAGAATACATAATCTAATCATATTTAACAATAAACATATGTATATTGGCAAATTAATCCAATCTATTATAATTGTAAACTCTCTAAGAAATCTTTAAATTATCGATATTTATTAAACTCTGATGTTAACAATTATTAAATGTACGATGATAAAAAGTTGTCAAACAAAAAAAAAAGATGCATATGTGAAAAATTAACATACTTTTCGTCGTCATCGTGCATGATAAATATTGACAATATGTCATAGATTTATAATCCTGTCGTGTGTATTGGCAATAATTTCACTAATCAATCTTTTCGCAAGACTCATCACGTTAAAAAAACTGACACTATTATAGATATAAAATTATACAAAACTGATATCGATTTCCTCTCGATATACGTGCATTAAAAGATAATCGCTATTCAATTTCAAATCGATACTAAATATTGATCAACTCTTGGAAACTCTTTCGAGCGATATCCGATGAGTGATTAACGATATGCTGCACCGCACCAATAGTCATCTCACTGATTGTGAGTCGATTCTACGCTTCGTTTCTGCACGCACTTTCTCTCTTTTAGTCACCTACGATCGCACGTCTTAGGCCTCGCGATTTATCCAACTTTTCGTAAAATCACAAAGGGTGGCGAAGAAACGCGGGCCGATTCGTTCACACGGCCATACCGGTGGCCGCTCGAACGTGGACTGACATCCGCCCTCTCGCACAGCGTCGCAGCGAGCGACCTTTCCACGCCACCACCCCGACCGCACCGTCAGTCTACTTCCACTAGCACCCTTCTCTCTTTCGCATTCCCTCTCGTATCGCATTGCTGCAACTTTCCCTCTATCGAGGCTTTCTCATGCTTTCTAATCTGCCCTTTTTCTTCAGAAGCCCCCCTCTTAGTCCCGATTACTCATCCCCCTGCCACCGCAGAACTCTAACAATTTGCAGTTAACCGCGGTTGCTCTGAGCTTTTTATGCCCTATAAAGTATTCACGTGTAAAAGTGAGACGAGCAAGAGGGGCGCGTGCCTTGCCCAGAAAATATTTGGTTTATAAATTTTTAACGCTCTGTATTTTCTAGATTACGTATATGGTGGAATTCACATGATAAGTGCTTTCTTTTCTGGATTTTTCTTAGAAAGTCCTTTTGTATCTTTTCCCGAGATTTTATTTTGAAAATATTCAATATAAAACGCTAAGCTCTGAATAAAATAGCTTTGTTAAAAAATGCATCTAAAAATGTTGAGCAAATGCAAACATGAGGTACAAAAATACTCTGTATATAAGTGTATCAATAAATATCAAAATAAAATACGTTGAATAAGACAGGAATTAAAATAATAAAATGACAAATCATTTATACAGTTTCTTGACATGTGAATTATTCACTTGCGTTGATCATTTTTTGATCATTCTTTTTTTAATTTTATTAGACAGACATCAATTATAGCTAATATAAGTTTATGATATATCTATATAAATTATTATGCGCTCCAAAATTCCACAACAATCTATTTTATATATGTCTGTTTTATATAAATCACTTGAAAGCAATTTGAGATATCTAACTAAAAAGGATAGATATTCAAAGATGTATATTGATCGAAATGTCAAAATCTATCTCTAAAGAAAATGCTACATAAGGCAATCTGAGATAAACTTGATACTCCAACTTGATACTGGAGTTAAAGACCGTTTGCGATCGTTAGAGGTAGAAAGCGCGGTGATTTATTGATCTATATGTACTTCAAAAGACGTATTTCGGAGACGAAAAGATGGAAAAGCTTCTTTTATACTATCAATAATAATTTTTCGAATATATCGGAAATACCTGCCTCTCTACATTATACAAATATTACGTTTTATTGCGTATACGATAATAAAAAAATGCATTACTTCGATATTGACTGCGCGTATCAAATATATACTTGAGCCGTCGATTTATTCTTCTTTATATAGAACATTTTTTTCCTATCGAGATTGAATTTCTTCATGTTAGAAATAGATGATGTATACTGTGAAAAAATCAATATACCGCAAGATGCAAAATGCAAGTTTTTCGAAAAAATAATGAGCTTTTATTTCTAAAACAGCAGCGAAACTAATTTAAAAGAGATTAGACAAAACACAGAAATTTTAATAAAAAGCTCCATTACTAGAAACTGCAAATAAAATATAAAATGCAAAATTTTTTTATTTTGAATTTAACAATAAAGAAATCGCAACGGATGATGTCTCCCCAGAATTTTTCTCGACTTTAAATTTATCAAAGAACTCGACATGAGAAATAAGGTCAGAGATTCTATAACATCCTGTGCAGAAAAATGTTGGCATCATCGAATACAATTTGTTCCATGTTTCGCGTTATCGACAAGAGACGTAATTTGCGAAGGAGATGCAAGCACAATCTTACTAGATATCACAAAAAGAAGGACACAGTTGCAACTACATCAAGAACTACTACAAGAACATATACAAGACAATTTCCAGCTTCGCGCAAGTTGCTTCCGACGAACGGCATTTACGTGGCTCTAGTAACACGCGAGCAATGAACGCACAAGTTCTTGAACGAATGTGTGAGGAAGCGAAGGAGTTTTGCATAAAATTTCACCCGTTTGGGATCGGTTACACGGCTGAGTTGGACGCTCGCCAGAAGCATCCCTCGTGCAACCCCCACATACTGACGCGATAGGTTTTTGCAATAGAAAACGAAATAAACGCTTCCTGGCGACCCGTTTTTCATCTCAACATCCGTAAAGTGGACGTGGCCCTAATCTGTACTGCTACAGAAGAAGAAAAATATAAAAGTGCCTAGAACATTCTATAATTGCTTAAATCGAATTTTAATCGCATTAAGAACACGATCCCAGAAATATCAACAATAATTACTGCAATACTAATTAGTAACAATTATTATTAATTATACGAGTAATAGTATAAGTACTCGTTTCCCAATTCAATTAAAACAATGTTTCCATCGATCATAATGCATTTGTTTGTTGAAATACTGTTTAAATTTTCGCTTCCTTCAACTTTTATCACTACCACTATATCAGTTCTTAAAAAACTCTCTGTCCTTGAGAGTTCTGCAACTCTTTGGGGATAAGTCATAATTTTATCAATTATGTTACAATTTTTTAAATAGAGAAATAATTTTGCAGACATTATACGTGTATTCATTAAATGCGATACGTGGATATATGTAAGCTATTTCAAAACTAATAAATGCCCTTTGGCTTTAGATTCTATATGCTTTAAAAATCTTTTTTTTTAAATATCTTTTTTTTTTAATTACATGAATATTATACAATGAAATCGTATCGATTTATACAATACGGTTTCTTTATATTTCAATTGTTCGTATTTTACTGACGCTTTTGTTTTCTAAAGTATTTGTGATTGTCTCTGTATATAAATCTTTAAACATTTATTTAAATATGAGAATTAAAAATTGCAACAATAAAGAGAATATACCGTGCGATATATTAGTATTATATATAAGCTCTTATTAGTATTTCACAGAAATAATTGATTCAATATTAAATTAATGATTAAATTGGACATGGAATTACTTCACATTTCTACAAATTATTATTACGAATTAATTAAAATAATGTATGTCAAACATTCAGTAGAAAAAGGGAGAGGGAAGAGGCTACGAACGGAATGTGTGAGCAGTTATATAACCTAATCCATTGTATCCAGTCATTTATCAGTCGTATTAATAACAGATGCCTCATTAATTAGTCGTTGTTTGACGTCATTAAGAAATAATTTTAGCTGATTTATGAGATATATCGGAGAAATGTATACAATCATCATTGCATAATTATATTATCCCTACCGTCACACACATGTATGAAATACGAATATATAATAAATGTATAGCGCAAATATAATAGCGAAATACAGCAACATTTCGAGATATCGGTACCTGTCCGAAAAAATCATTATTCTATTATTGAGCAACGTACATGTATACAATATCGCATATGCCAATATTGGATAGGATTAATTTGCTTTAATAATAAACTTCGAACACGCGCCTAATTTCTCTTACTAAATACATAGCAATATAACAATATCGATTTGAAAGGCACTCAGGTGATCAAGATTTGATTGAGCCTAGTGGCTCAATATTAAAATCAAAAAAAGCGAAAGCTATATGGAGCATATATCGATCTACCTGGATATTAATGAATCGAAGATACGTATACGCATGCACATACAAACATACATACATACATACATACATACATACATACATACATACATACATAACGATTAATTGTTTCTGTTTAAGTTCTATCGGTTACCAATAAGAGAACTTGGCAATAGAGGCATGCCCGAGCAA
>Ga0157364_1001299_pt1 | contig 20886 bp, 7 predicted proteins | sample AttsexASBM2_FD_111476 | JGI IMG/M metagenome (GOLD analysis project Ga0157364, IMG submission 111476) | Fungus gardens microbial communities from leaf cutter ant in Ribeirão Preto, State of São Paulo, Brazil - Atta sexdens ASBM2 | ecosystem: Host-associated > Fungi > Mycelium > Unclassified ...
ATATATATATATATATATATATATATATATATATAACATATATTATATAACAGCCCAAGGAACGTACCAAATTAAGAGAAAGTCAAAATGATGTATTTTGAGTCAAAATGATGATTTTTGATTAAATAAAATTTGTTAAAATCTGACTGTTTATTGACTTTAAGCATGAAAACAAAGTCATTTTGACGTCATTTTTATTTTTTATTGACTTTTATGCGTTCCTTGGGAATTACATTGTAGAAGGCGAAATTATAACATTGACATTATGTTACTTTTATGTTGATTGGATGGATTTCAACAGTACCTGTGTTCTGAATGAATCCGAAATCAACAATGCAATGGAGCTGATAACGCTGAGAACTACTTACATATATGCGATTTTCATTTCAATAATTAATTGTCCAATTTTTGTATTATTTTTCCAAATTTATATTAATTTTGTATTAACATTAGCATAATATATTTTTTTCATTTTCTTATTAACATGTTATGAAACATTTTCCATGAAATATTTGTTTTATTAATTTTATATTAATATCTTATGATTTTTACTTTGCCCATAATTATCCAATCCATTACGCAAAATTATCTGACGCATATAAAATTATTTTGCTTTTGCTTTTTTTTATTTTCTACCAAATTATTACAACATTATCAAATTAAAAAATATTTAACATGAAAATACATATCCATAGAAGATTGCACAATTTGTATTTCTATGTTTATATTGATTTCAATTTCAAAAAATTAATATATAAAGTGACAAATTAATTTTTCTCTAACATATGAAATCTTATTTAATCATTAAATCTCTCGTGTGTTTTATTCAAAATATTACTTTTCAGTTAATTAAGAAGTTTATAGCAAATTAATTAATAATGCTATAGTATGGTTATAACTTACCCGGTAACAATGCATTTTCGTCGATAGAAACAATTTGCAGCAATATTACGATCGTTGTCTTATTTAATGAAATTAATGCGAAATTGTGAAAAGCTTGTCGACAACATTATTGCAGTTTCTCTTACCGGATTAATACGGACGCTGTATGAATCGTTTAATAATAATACACATGCACTATAATCTACATCAACACTATAAACTGCGTTATTACCGTTTAGAAATATCTAACCACTTAGGATGCATCACAACAGAGAAATTTGTACCTGTAACAATTCAAATTTTAATCTTGGCCGCATAATAACGCAATTCCATGCGTGTCATCACACTATCACAACCTCTTCCGTAACGGTTATTTGTCTGGCTAAGGGAAAAACAATGCTCTCTAATATACCGCATTTTGTACTTATCATAACGGTAAAGCAAGCCTAGACAGAGCTGAGCAACTCGGAAGAAGATTCTTAAAGACGTTAAAACTTGCAAAACAGCCAGTTATTCTTTTAGTACTTTGGCCTTATCATCTTCTGTTAATCTTAGTGGTAAAATTTTTTCTAAAATTGTATTACACTTTTTGTGTAATGTTAATGGATACTAACACAGTCAATAAAGAAAAAAATGTTAAAAACTAATCATTCTTTGTAGTTATTTACGTTAAATACGAATCCAGTTTCCAAATTGCTTAATCATATTATAATTTTAAGAAATTTGCAGTTAAAGTTAAAAAAACGAGCTATTTTCATACTTTGTTATATAATTACGATGTACTAGAGAAGTTCTATTGTAATCAAAATTAAGTATCCCAGTAAACAAATCTATCTGCAGGATTCCAGCAGATTGACAGCAAATTTGAAAAAAAAATGCAGCAGATTCGGTACCGTTTGTGTACACATTAAACTCGTTCTGCCAGCAGAGCCTATCAATCTAAATTGACGGCAGAAATCGAGCAGAATCTGTCGAACGCAGATTCTGCTCAATTTCTGCTGTCAATCTATGTCAAACTTATGCGTAAATCTGCTCGGTTTCTGCCATCCAAAATCTTATTATATTTTTTTATGGCAATCTGTGTCATCAAGCTGATATAACAAATCTGCATCAAATTTGTAATCTTCCTGCTGACAAAATTTGACACTTGTACAATCTGTTTAAATATACTTAGCTGACTGAGTTGTTCGAACGTTTAGTTCTCAAAAAGAATTTTTTATGTTGGTTATGAGTTGCTTGAGATCTTGAGATTTTAAAAAAATGTCAGATGTTGTAAAAGTTAAGATATGAAGATCTTTCACAATTTTGACAATAAAACTTCTTTACCGCGTCGCATATCATAATTCATAATCTGACAAAATATAAAATTGGAGTCATATTAAGTATCCAAAAAAATTGCAGAAAATGGCTAGTCTCGTTCTAGTAAAAAAAGTTATTTTTTTATTGAATTTTTGTTGTGTAATCAATAACTTGTGCTTTGAAGGATTTTCACATTATCAACATTTATGTGCAAGTACGACATAAAATGTTTCAGAGCAAAATAGTTTATGTTAATTTCAGAGTAAAAACAAATGTACGTTAGATATGTATTAATATTACAATACTTAATTTTATCACATTTTATATATCGTATCTAGAAATTATGTCATTGTCAATTTCGATGTAAATAAAGTCGTTGATTTATTAAAAATTGCATGAATTTATATTGCATTAATAAAACAGTTACATAAGATAGTAAGATACCATAAAGTGTGTTTTATTATATTTGCAACATGAACAATATAATTTTTGCGGTATGTAATATATCCAGAGTGAACTGACAAGTGGAATGTGTTATGTACTTCATTGTTTCCGCTATTGCAAAATTTTATGATATAAAAAAATATTGTTGATGCGGAGAGAAATCTGTACATATGCAGAACGTATGCGTGAAACGCACCCGAGTCGGATGATAAAAAATATAGATGGATCGAGCGAAGTGTCTGACGATGCTGTTTTATTCATCGACAGCAGTTCGAATGGCAGAACTGCTACGTCTTTCCGCCAAAAGAACTTTTGGCTCTGTAATACATAAATGCATAAAGTACTGGTTTTCCTTATTTCTAACGTATAATATCATTCGTCAAGATATGATCGCCTAGTAATCGTTTATTTCGATTTATTGGACCGGGAAGATTGATGATCGCATATTTTGAGGAGCGATTGCTTTTATATGTATACGGACTGTATAATTTATTTTTACTTAATTAAGGGATATAAATAAAAAATAAACTTTCGCTATCATATTTAATATTAAATTTCATTTCTTTCGTTCTTTCGTTTCTTGTAAATATGTATATTTTTTTCATTTAAATGTAGTTATTACTCCAATTCTTCTCATATTTCTTATTTTAAATTAGGTTATACTTATTTCTACTTTTCTTCAAATATTTTTTTTGTACTGTTGTTTATAAAAAACGCGATCATTTTTATATATGCAGACTGCATAATTTATTTTTATTTAATTAAGAGATATAAATAAAAAATGAACTTTTGTTATCATATTTATTAAATTTCGTTTCTTTTTAAATACATATTTTTAAATACGTTTTTTTTTCATTTAAATCTAGTTATTATTCCAATTCTTACAGTTCTTTCTTATTTTAAATTAGATTGTATCTTGCTTTCACTTTTCTTCAAATTTTTATTGTATTATCAAACAAGACCGTTTTTATATGTATATGCGGACTGTACAATTTATTTTTGTTTAAGAGATGCAAGAATAAACTTTTGTTATTATCTTCAGTTTTCGTTTTTTTAAAATACGTTTTTTATTTATTTAAATTTAATTGTTATTTTGTAACTCTCATATTTTTAATATTTTAAATTAAGTTGTACTTTGCTTCCACCTTTTCTCAAATGGTTATTATATTACTATTCATAAAAACGCATGTATATGAATGCGTATGATATGTAAATATATACGAGTGTTTGCAATGTAATAAGCTCGAGAGTTCACTAAGTTCAAATGACTGTGCAGATCAGTCATCCCTACGGACTGAATAAATGAAGGTAGATACAGAGGAAAATATGCGAAGTAAATGGAAGAAAAGTTGTTAACGGTGCTCGTGCTTAATTATTATTTTCCTTCTCTTTCTAGGATGCATCTCATAAAGCAAAATGCATCGGCATGGAATTAAGAGAAACAAATTATTAAGGTTTACATAACTCGATCACCGGTCGATACGAAGAATTGCAATATCGTAAACACTTTCACATGCGATCTCTAACCTCGTTATGCAACGGTTAAACCGGTTTCTATCTTGGTGTACTCACGCGAGCTAATAATGTTATGGTTATATGCAGTCATATACCACTTTCGACACTTTACAGCTTTATGCATGTAGTGTAGTTTCAAATTTAAGCATAATTACAAACATAATTACAAACATGAATCTGAATTAGACTATCGAAAGATTGCTACAATGCTCTCTGCAATATTCCCGAGCTTTGTGTATACAAGTTAGTAAAAATCTCTCGGTCTATCTCACTACAACTTGGAATTAAAAAAATTAATGTAAGGAGACAGAGGTAGTGTCTCGGCACTAAGACAAGCGCAGTGATATATATTTTATATGTTACAACAAATAGAGAAAAATCTAGACAAAGATATCGATCTTTTTATAGTTAAATCAATTAATATCATGTCAAGATGCTGTATAGATAAAATATGTACATATACTTTATTAATTATTAGCACATGCTATTATTGTGCATACGAGATGCTAACGAGATGTACAATAGATAATGAAATTTCTAATACAAATAATATTGGACGACCAACACGGGTTATCAGAAAAAATAATTAAACATGCGAGACCGCTTGTGCGCTTTGCATACATGGTATCATTACACATATTATCATTATTGACCGGTCTTTATGACACTCGACAACGGCCACCGCTGAAAAGCTCGCGGATTTTCATCCGTGTGTAAAACCATGGTTGCTTCAAATTGGCTTGATTTTTTATTCGTAAACAGCGAACCGTCGGGCGCGATTTGTCGAGCCTGGGCATTGAAAACAACAGGCGCGCGTGGACGGGCATGTATGAAACGAAACATGTACCGGAACAAAAAAATGCACATATTCATACATGGAAATACCGTGACAGGGAAAAACGAGAGACCGGGCGCGGCGTTGCAGGGAAATTGTGCGTCGGATAGCTGGACGCGTCAAAAATTCGAATATTTTCTGCGCCGTATCTATTTGTGCCAATTGACCGTCCTAACATCAATTTCGAGCCTCGAATCGTATCAGTGAAGCGCGCCATTTCATCCACGTCGTGAAAACATCATCTAAATAGACATTTTCAAAAATTAATTAAGTAATTTATATCTAAAATCTAAATATTCTTTGTGATTGTGTATATTTTTTAATCATAATAAGAAGTCATATAATGCGTAAATATTTTAATGCAATTCATGCGTTTTGAGAATATACATATATTCATGCAAAGTAATATAATGTTATAAACGTTACGTCTCATTAAATCAGTAATATATTAATTTTCTTTTTGTTTGATAAATACAATACCAGTTATTATTCGCTATATGAATCAAAATTATCAATGTGTGATAAAATTACAGACATTTTTACTCGTTAATTTAATTATTGATTGTAAATTACAGAGGTACGTGTGGTGTTCTAATTTAAGTACAATGGAGCACTCGACCGCAGTCGGAGCTATGGATTCTATGGTAATGTAAAGCTCACGTAACCAACAATCTTGGTAAATGTAACTACAATAAACGTTCTCATTTACATCGAAATACCAGCGATGTCAATGAGACTCCTTGCACTTCCAATTCCTTACCAATTCAATTCCTTTGTCCCGGTTGATTATCCGACACTTGCAATAATGAAAACACATCTCATCAAAATGGATCGCTATTGTATGATCTAATCAAATTGCCATACTATATTCAATTTTATATCTTAATGCATAATTTTAATGCATATTATTTATTTAATTGAAGATTAATATTTGTATATCGATATATAATTTATAAATGATTTCAAGAGAACCAATTTGCAGAAAATAATTTAAATTATTTGAAATAATAATTCAACACAGCTCGTAATTCTGGATATTGCTTTTAACAATGTTTCAATTTGAAACAATGTGCACACGTTAGCAAGAAAGATTTAATCGAAACTGTTTGCGGTGCTAAAGAAATTCTTACGCTAAAACATCGAAAACGCATTTAGAAGGTAGTCCAAACTTTAGTAAATATGTACACTGCGTGAAAAAGCTGCATAATTTCACAAATGTTTGAGAAACATATTAAAAGTTATTTTAGAAGATGTTTTAAATTTTCATGTGTATTCATAGTCTCTTTTTATATATATATATATATATATATATATATATATTTTTTTTTTATTATATTTATTTGATTACGTTCGAGAAGCATGCAACGTTATTGTGTCATTTTATCTTTATTATTTATTAAATATAATACAAAAACATAATAGCGCTAAAGTATGCTTTTCAAATGCAATTTATCTCTCTTTTGTATCATTTGGCACACTATTATTTAATGTAATTAAAAAAATATATATTAACAGCACTAGCTTACAGCATTTGTTTTAAATTGAAATTAATCTCACTAACTTAGTAACAATATTAATAAAATAAATGCGCCATGCTTTTGCTTTAATTAAATGTTAATTTGTTTTATTATTATCAACTCTCATTGAATTAAGAACATTATTTTCAATTAGACTGTTGTGTTAGTTAATGCTATTAATACATTTTTTTTCTATGCATGCACAGTTCCATTATTGAAAAAATTATTTTACTGCAAGTTATGTACAAAGCTGATAATCTACTCGTTATAATCTCGAAATCATGTGTATTTGATCGTTGCATCAGAAGGCCAGAATATAGTTTTCTTCCCTTTCCCGCGAGTATTTCACCAGGTAGAATCGAATGCCACGTACTGTTCACCGCGATTCGCTTTTCAAGCAGGCTGCCAGTCATCGACAATGTCTCTGTGCGAGTGGTACGCGAAACGCGTGGTGCTCCTCACGGGAGTCACCAGCGAATTGGGACACGCTCTGTTGGAGAAGATCTTACGGTGTTTACCGGATGTCAGAGTATATGTCGTTCTTAGATCCCAAAACGGTCTCAACGGCGAGGAACGGCTAAAGAAGATATTCGCGTCACCCGGGTACGAACGGTATCCTCTTCGCGTTCCTTCTCGCGTTCACCTTGTGCCTGTAAATCGCATCGGTCGCTCGATATCGTCTTTGTGCACGTTAAATTGCGACCGCGATTCCGGTCGGGGGCGTGTGCCGAATTTATTTCAGAGGACATCAAACTGAGAAAGATCCCTCCCTCCTTTCTCTCTCTCTCTCTCTCTCTCTCTCTCTCTCTCTCTCTCTCCTTCTCTCTCTTTTTCATTGTACTTGGTGGTTTTCCGTAAGAATTCCGGGAACGTACGTAATGCACCTTACGTTGGGAATCGATTGCAAAATTAGATTTTCGTTTCACAAATAGTTACGTGCAGTGACAGAAAGAACACCGCAGTTCAAAAATTTTCACAAAATGAAATTATTATTACTCTTATTACTGTTTTACGTAATTATGAAAAACTATGGTGCTGCATAATACGGAGAAAGGACTCTGCATTAATCATGTGGAAAGAGTAGTTTCAGTCAAATTGGCTGAAACTGAGATATTTTATAACTAATAAAATGCTGCTCACACACTGGTTATATGTGTGTTTAATTATATAAATGTTTATACGTTTAAAAAAATTAACTGTGCACTGTAAATGAAGGTACTTTTTCAATACATTAAATACGAAATAGCAATTTCCAAATAGTGTTACAGCAAAATTTTATGGTTATGAAGACTTCCGATCAACATCTCATAAGCTACAAAATATTACAATTTCAACTAATTTGACTGAAATTACTTTTTCCATAAAATTAGTGTGAGGTCCTTTTTTCTTCGATTTATTCGTAATAAAAAATTTCGCTTACTTAATATATATAAATTTAATTCTACATCAGTGTTATGTGATAAAATACATATATATTGTTTGTAACATTTTCTTTCTCTATTCAACTTTTAACATGTAAGATAACTTTTCATCTGTCAAATAAAAATTATTAAATAAAAATTTTAATATTTAAGCTAATAACTAATAATATAATAAAAAGTAACCCTTTTTCCACTTTTTTTTAAAGTCTGAAACAATAAAAGAACTTGGGTTAAACAAAAAAATCTAGATTGCAGATAAAAAGGAAAAATATGATTGTAAATATATAAAGGATTAATAAAACAGAGCATTTTCTTTCGATTTGATCTTTGCAATTTGTTAAATCTCCTGTTAAAATTCATACCGTTTCATAATTTTAACAATTGGAAACTTACCGCGAACGATATCGATTGAAATGATAGCGGCATACCTGCAATCGCATTGCAATTGCTCGTCCGAAATCGCGTGGTAATAACGATAGAATCAAGAGTAAACGAGATACGATCGGATGCACGTGTTTATAGTCAATTGCGCAAATCGGATTGCCTCGTTAGATTCCGTCTCATGCTCGTCTCATCATAACGATCGCCCGAATCGCCAAGATGCTCGGATCGGAAGATGAAACTCAGCACCGTTGCATGCGGCGCTGCGATGGCCGCCCTTACCGGCCTTCGGGGAGGGACGGCTAAAAGCTCGTGGAGAGAGATTTATTTTCATTAGCACACGCCTCCGTGCCCCCTTTAGAAAGATTATGAAGTATACGCGGCCCGGGGTGCTTTCTCTCACCCTCGCAAAATCCGCGACCGCGCGGAAAATTCGTCCGCGCGTTTTGAATTTCGCGAAATTAAAATCCGCGAAAGGATTGTTTTCCCCCGGGAAATCGTAGTTACCACCGGATCGCTGCGTTTTTTCACTTGAAAAAGAGAATCGCCCAGCGCGTAAATGAGAAAATGCAAATGGACGAGAAGCTCGAGCGTTCAAGGTGCTTCAACGCTATTACATTCGGCGAAATCGCTCTCGGCTGTCGCGGCTTGTTGGATTTTCCTCGCACTATTTGCGACTTCTTGTAAATTGTTCCATGTAAAATAGTTATGATGTTAATTGTGAAAAATCTCCTAGGCAGAATTCGAAATGACAATATCACGTGTTTCAATTTTTATCCTTCCAAAAAACGCAACAAAAAGTGCGTAGAATTAGAAAATATTTCAGAACTTTGCATATTTTATACATACTTTAAATATACAATTAAATATGAACATTGAATTCAAAGAAATATAAATTAATTTCCAATTTGTAATAATTTATGTAAATATATCTATCAATAAAACAAATTTGCTTTTCACAATGATTAATATTAATTATCTTCGTTAGTTTTGCATTGCGCATCTTAATTTCCGGATATTTCTAATAGTCGTATGTATTCCGGCGATAATTTCAAAAATGAGACTTTGTATCGCATAATTTGAATCTGTATATTATAATCTGATGATTGCTTGATCTGATGATTTTTAATGGCGTGCGTCTTACGCAATTTTTCCATGCCGCGATGCATCTCCATTTTGATGAAACTACTTCCTAGCAGTAAATTCCAAAGCCGATTTGCGTCACCAACGTTATTATCGCTCGGCAGGTATGAGCGACTGAGGCAGGAGATGCCGAGCGCGATCTCGCGCGTGAAAACGTTCGAGGGGAATCTGCTTTACGAGGATCTCGCTCTAAGCATTGAGGACAAAATCTCGTTGAGAGAGGTCACCGTGGCCTTTCATGCCGCCGGGCCGCACGATTACTTCCTGGAATATTGTCAGGAATTACCGAAACTCAGAAGCGTCGCCATCGCATCCAGCATTTTCAAACATCGCGGCAGGATAGCTGAATGCCTGCAGAATGAAAAAATTCCCAACTTACCGATCGCCTTGGTGCGCTTCTCTTGCATCGGACCGGCTTACAAGGAACCTATGCCTGGGTTTGTCGAATCTCTCAAAGGACCTACCGCTCTCATGATTGGTGCGGGTTTTGCGTACGGCAATTCGAAATTGCCAGCCGAAATCATCCCAATAGATATAGCAGTAAATACGATGATCGCCGCCGCATGGGAAGTCAGCATGTACGTATAAAATTATTATTATTTTATTTATTTTGCGTTAATTTCTAAAAATTTTATTCATTAATAAAAATAATGGGGATATTTGACAAGGAAAAATTAATCTACTAACCCGAGTTTAAAGCGCTTTTAATTCTCGTTGCTGCGAACTTTTATGACTATGTTTACATTAATCAAACTTAACATACCGTAACTCGTCTCATTGTAATAATTAAATTTCTGCACAGAAAACCATTTATCAATATGCTTATTTACATAAGGATTATCAAGTTGCTCTTAAATATTACGTTCATTTAATTGCAAAGAGAAAGTTAACCCCAATGTTATAAAGGCGCATTCACGTGTGCAGCGTTACGGAATAGTAATAATAACCAACATTGTTTAATTACGAGACGTGAACTAGAAAGTAGCAATAGCTATCTCCTTTCAAAGAATATATTATGTAACCCGTTATTTTTTCTCAAAGCATTAGCACTTCTTGCTCAGTTGAGAAAAATAATTATCAGTATTCTGTTTCAATAGAACCTTGAAGCTAAAAGAGGACTGCTCGATCTCTTTTGTAGGTAATGTTATTAAAGCGATATCAAGTGCAAATTAAAAATGATTATATAAAATAGTATTATTATAATTAGGATCCGTAAAACAATCCTACCTTTGTCAAAAGCGTAAAGTGCAAAATAAATAAAAATTAAATAATAAAAAGCGCGAAAATCCGTAGAAAATCCCACATATACATACATTTGATTATTTAAATTAACGAATCTGTAGGCAATGCGGAAAAATAATTTGTTTAATTAAAATAATTAAATTAATAATAAAAAAAGAATGAAATCTTTTTCGCGATCCGTTGTAGATTTTTAACATATCGGAATTCGTTGCAGACGCGGCTTATCTAGTTTTCCGATGCGAAATATTGGATGCGGGTAAACACATTTTACATGTACGCGCGCGGTTTCCGTAGTTGTTACTGTTTGCTCGAATTCGACGCTTCCGCTCCAATTGTAAAAAGCGGGATTCGCTCTTTTCGATTTTTTTCGATTCACCCCTCAATTCGCTGAAAGCATGATTACTTCCGTCTCTTGACGAAATAAATTCTTTGTGTTGAAAAAAACCTAATGAATATTTTGACAACTTCTCTAACACAATTATGTGTAATATAACTGTCATATTGGTCATATTGGATTCATTGTATCGACAGAACAAAACTGCCAATTCTTTTAAATAACATTGTGCTGAATAACAAAAATTTTAACGAGTAATTTTAATTAACAATATATTGCCTATGCCTTATATTGAAAATATAAAATGCTTATTGCAGATACCCATTAATTTTTTTATTCTTTCATTTCAATATCAGTTTGCGAAAAACTTGTAATGTTATCTAAAATTTTAAAATCATTAAAATTACTCGTTTCAATTTCCATAGCTAGTCGTTTATTAATTCTCGCAATTGTTAACGTGGGATTAATTTAATACACGTACATGATTACAACGCGGCATTGCGTTAAAATTGCGTGATATTAAAAAAAACAATGTTTTATTTAAATTAACGATCACAACAAAAGTACCGTTAAGTTCTAAATAAAAACACTTAAAAACTTTGAATTTCTCATTAATTTTTGAAAAAAGATTTTTCTTTATGTGAGTTATGTTTTTGATTCTTGCACGGAGTACGACGATTGTGCGATTTTTGTCTAATGAGGAAAGCGATTATCGGAAATTGCGAGACGGTAATTGAAATCAATAGTTAAATTGTCTTTGCGATTGGCAGGAATAATTAAGTTGCAAATCGGTTTATCAAACGAAGTAATTAAAGATAGTAGATGATATATTGATTTACACATGTAGGGCACATCAACTAGAAAAGTGATTCGCGCGGAATGTAAAAATGAATGAATTTCAGATTTAAAATAATATTACAATGAGAACGTCGATGCGCATATTAAATTGCGGAAGAAACCATATAAATTTCCTTTAATGATATCTCTTGTCAAACTTTGTTTTCTATCCGCTTTAAGGTTTTAATTAGAAGACTACGCATAACGAGAATCAACTCAGACTTTTTAAAGCACAATCTTTATTTAAGTCAGCCAACAACGAACCAATCGAATGAAACTTATAGCTAGGCTTTTCCGGGCTTTTCCTAGAAAACCCGGAGAGCTTACGTTTGATTCTAGTTTCAACCAGAAGCATCTCTTCGCTTCGCTCTGAAGTATTTCCGAACGACTGAACTGCGAATAAGTTGATTGCATTCGCCTTGCAAGAAGCAAAGTGCGCTATATCTGCCTCTGTGTCTTCTCCGTCCACTTTTACCGATTATTCTTCTATTTAAGAGAAATTACTAGTCAGAAATACTATTAATTATTAGCAATTTTAAAAGTAAATCTACAGCTTTTACAAAAGATGTAACCTCTGTTACCGACATTATAAAAATTTCTCTAATAATGAATTATCTTCCTTTGTACAACTATCTTTTTATACAAAAAAATTAACACTTAATTTCGCAACATGATACATTCTTTACATTCTTTCGTTATCTGATTATAACAAAATATATTATAATGAAAAATTAAACTTTAATTATATAATTATAATTTAATAAATTAAATATAATAATAATGAAATTTAATTAAATTATAATAAAATTCAAAACTAATAAAATAATAAAATTACAAACTAATAAAATTCACAATGTGTTACTGCAGATGCATATATACATATAATTCGGATAAATTACGTATTAAATAGAATATTAGATTTAAAATAAAATAAAATGCGTCACGAATGGAACAGTTAATAATAGCATGATGCAAAGAATGAACGCAATAAATTATCATGAGATGTGAGACGATTAAATGTGCTTTTCTTCTCATGTTTTTTATCGTTTTCACGCAGAACTAACGTTACAAAACCGGTCGTCTATAATGCGCCGCAGCTGGATTGCACATGGGATGATCTGATTAAAAAGAGTCGACGGGCCAGCTCGAAGTTTCCCTATCCAACCTTTGGAATTCGCGGAATGACGTCCATTGAGCCACTGTACTGGATTTTGGTGATATTCCTCGAATGGCTGCCATCTTTAATTTGCGACATCGTCTTCGGTCTATGCGGCAGAAAACAGAGGTATCACGGACTCAAAATTTATCGTGAAATTTCACGAGTCACAAATTTATCGTCATAGCTTCGTCAACGTCTTCGTTGGCGCGATTTTTTCGTAGTCTCGTGGAAATTTCAGCGCAGCTGAATTTTTATCGCCATCACTAACTTTGCCATAAAAATGATTTAATACCTCTGAAAAGAATCAAGGTTGTTCTTTTCCGTTAACTTTTAATCCGCAATTTATTGATATTTTATGCAAATAGAACACATAAATTGCCCGCGTAGCTATCGCTTAAATAGATATTACACTTTACTCTTATATTATGCGTATTCTTTATATATTAGATACTTACTTGATTGAGAGGTCATAGATAAGTTGCTTGTACCGGAGTATTGTCTAAGTTTAAAGTTGGTTTCGCAGTGCTCTTCTGCAACAGCTGGCAATATTAAATTTGCTCGCGATATTAACTTGTTCGGAGAACGCAACACTATTAAAGATACTAAGTCATTTTCCAAGAGAGCGTAACGCTTTACTACTTGATATTACGGTTCAATTTATAAGTTATAAATTGCTTATACGCTACGTTAAAATATGCATCTTAAAAATTAAAATAGAAATTCTACGTAACTTTTTAATTAAATTATAAAACCATCAATTTTCTTTAATAACATTATTTCCGTTTTGTATAAAATATTACAGAAGATCATTATTTATAACAAAATTCATGCAGAATTTGCAATATCTATATATTTTACCGCTTATATAATATGATGATTATAAATTCAAGAGATCGCGGGATTAGCCAATAGTACTCGATGCACCTCGGAGATAATCCTTCGTTGCACATGCGAACATTAAGAAATGATTAAAGCCGTTCATATATGAAGCCTCGAACTTCGCCGATAACTACTCGCGATCGCGAATAAGTTTCGACGAGGAGACTCATGCGAAAGTTTGATCGTAATCGCGAACGCTTACGCTCGGTCTCTTCAACTTTCCGCATCGTGAAAGGCCTGCAGCGGTGCACTCGGTTAACACGCCGCAAATCGTAAAAGTAAAAGTTATCTGGAACTGCGATTTAGGCGCAAGAAACGTAAACAGATTCGCTGACTTTCGCTCGCGCGAGTGAATACTGAGAAAAGGAAAATTGCGTCTTCGAATGGAAAAACTCGTTTTCTCGGTCGCAAAACTTATTCCACCCGATGCCTGATTGCCTTGAGAAATAAAATCCGATATCACAATCGCGACAAGGAAACTCGAAAAATCTTGACAGACTATTAAAATTTGTTTTTTATATACCCTTATACCGTATTCAACTTATTACAATAACAATGACGAAATTCATTCGAACAATGGCCATTGACTAACTTTGTAAGAAATTTTTCAAAAAAGTTTTTCAGCAACATTAAAATCTGAAATAAATGATTAACATTATTATTGATATATTTTTGTACACAATTAGAAGTAAAAGAAAAGATCAGAAAAGGAAGATTGTAGAACATCAGTATTAAAAAATATCAGATAAATAATTGACATTATTAGATATCATTTATATTAATTTTATATTAAATAATTGGCATTTCCATGTCCAATTAAAATAAAAAGGAAAAACAAAGAGAATAAAGTTGCTATAGAAACCGATTCATGGATCGAGTGGTGAACGAAAATATTTTCGCTTTCGATGTTCCTACCAAATACTTTTCTGATTTTTTCGTTTGCTCTCAGACGCGTGCAGAGTAAATCCTGCGCACTAACTTAGCCCGAGCTTTCTTTCTTCTTGAAAGGAAATCCTCCCGTCAAGTTTTCTGCAATTCCTTCGTAATAAGTTGGATTGGAAATTATATAGTTTGCGATTATATAGTTTGCGATGAACCGGAGAAAGTTAAATTTTTTTTATTATCCCGCTCACACTTAATAATACTTTGCGATCCTTTTTTCTCGACTACGATTGAAATGGCTATTTAAAAATCAATCTTGAAAACGTTTTATTCGTTCTATCGCATGTACATGTTCACATATATTCGAGTAAAATACGATTTCGTCTAAGTATTCCTATACCAAGATTCCTATATCGAAGGAAAGAGTAAAGAAAGACGCAAATAGTTGAAATCGTTAAGAGTTCGAGCCAGAAGGATCAGGCGAGACGGGCATTAATGGCAGGAAAGAGGTAAAAAGAAACGACTGGTTACTGAAGGTAAAACCTTTACTGCTCCCTAGGATTCTCGCAGAGTACGACAGAGTTCGTAATGCACTTCAACCTTTGAAGTCAATTTCATCGAGGTCCTGGCCAGTGGAAAGGAATCGCGTGTACCTACTGAAGGAACGTCTCATGAAAGAAGAGCGGGACGTATTTCCGATCATCGAAGAGATCGACATCGAGAGTTATGTCCTTTGTGCTGCTGCCGCCACCCGAAAATACTGCGTGAACGAGGATACTCTTAATACCATAAAAATAATTTATCTGTTCTTCTTGTATATACCCGTGATACTTATCGTCACGTATATTGCATCACATACATCCTTATTGCACGCATAAAGTTAGATAAAAATTATTATGTTTTTTTTATATAAAAAATTGTTCTTTTTGCAAAAATTTGTAAAAGGAAAAATATAACGTATATTTTTTAAATGGCTTTATACTCTGGGCAAATATTTTTATGATTAATGATTATGCGTTTTCAGTTTTAATTACATTACAGTTTATAGAGTTACATTAAATTAAACTTCCACATATTTTAAACTTTAATTTTATTCTCTATATTTTTTTGTTCTATTCGGTTAATTAATCTATGTATAATATATCACATTACATTTTATATATTAGTATATATATATATATATATATATATATATATATATATATATTATTAGTATATTAATAATAATATTACTATAAATATAATATTGAATATATTTTACTCTGTTGTTTATTCCTCTCAATTTCCAACGCAGATTCTTTTCTAGCATAAGAAAAGTATCTCGACCGTTGACGAGATCGATTCTGAAGGCATACTCAACTGGAACTATACGTAACGCTTTGCAAATATTCGTGAGAGTTGTACGAGACGCCTGCATAAGGAAATGACGTTTGGGTGAAAGTTTCTAGGCGCAGCAGTATCAACGAAGATATATTTTCAGCACGTTCTCTTTTATGCATAGCCGTGCTGACTTGAACTCATTCCACCCATCGAAAGGGATACAAGGAAAACAAGGAATATCTGCAGATTTTGTATGTTTTCTCTTGAGAATAGGAATACGCAAAATTCCTGCAAAAGCTGTTCGATGCCTGCAACGATGTATAGGAATCGCCTTGGCCGAATGCGAGAATTCAACGCGAGGATAGTACTTTGAATATTAATAGTTTAAAATAATAATAGAATACATATAAAAAAATCTATTTTCCGCTATTTATCTATGCATAACAATTTATCTATGCATAATTATTTTAAATTTATAATAATTAGTAACAATTTTGGCAAAAAAGATATACAATTATATGTGCAATAAATTACTATTAGATAATGTAAAAATAAAATTGTATATTGTAAATAATAAAAGATTTTTTTCTTGAAACTATTTTCTTCTTTTCCATCACTGTATTTCGTCTCATCACTGTGTTTCAACTGTGACGTTGTGCTGCACAAAATTTATATTATCTAATACATTAAAAACTCCCGCATAATTTGCTTGAAAGCTTTCAGTTATTTTTAAGCTCATGCAAATTAAATTCTTTTATCATTTCCGCAGTAACACAATCAGGACAGTGACGTCTATCTCATGGTGGGATATTCTCATCACTTTATAACGTACGTCGTCCCATTTTTTCCGCTCTTCGTTGTCAGCAAAAATTTCGTTCGCGTGACCAGCGTGAGAGTTTGAGTCGAGTTATGCTTTCAAAATCCTATTACGTGAAATTTAGCAAAGAAAGTTGCGAATTAGTTTCGTGAGATATAATTGGATGTGGTGGTTGGAATTGCGCCTTCATAATAATAATTGGCAACGTCTATTTCGCAAAAGACGAAGTTTCTCGCGACGAAGTCTGTCGACAAGAGGCCGCCAAGTTGAAAGGTTGCGAAGCTAAAAAAAGTCGCGGCAGATAGTAAATAAAAAGAAACGGATAAAATAGCACAGGAAAGAAAGAGAGATCTTAAAGCGAAAAGGAAGTGGTGGGTATACATATTCAATTTAACTGTAACAGGTATGAATAAGATGTATATATCCAAGTAAATATGTATGTGATTGCTTCTCTACAAAAGTGAGTTATGCTGGCGTGCCTGGAACGGTAGAATAGCACATTCGAGAGAGGAAGCATCAAAGACCTTTTGTAAATCTGTTCCACGCTTCTTATTTCCATAGAACCGTTTCGCAAAAATCTCTATAACTATTAAATGTAGATGAAAATAATTTTTGGCGACAATATTAATAAATTTACACAAGGAATATCATAATAAATTGATAACATTTTCTTATCTATAATGACAAAAATTGTTTACTTTTTTGCGTATCAAAATATAAAATTAAAACAATGTATTCAACATGTGTCCTAGAAATTATTAATTTTTGTTAAGCAATTTCAGTCAGTATTTTATAGTAAGATTTAAGCATTCTTGATCGTTTTACAATTATCATATCAGTGATATGAAATTTGCAAGTACTTCTCTAAACTCCCTAATAGTTCTATCATCGCCTCGATCCTTACATTCACGCGACCAAGTGAATTGCAAGAATTATCATAACTCGACAGTCGTGAGAAACGAGTCTCTCTCTCTCTCTCTCTCTCTCTCTCTCTCTCTCTCTCTCTCTCTCTCTCTCTCTCTTTCCAGCGGGCGCCTCGCCATTTCGAGATTATTTACCCCAAAGGTCTATAAAGTTTTCTAACAGCTGTTGCTGGGCAAACCCTGCTTCCTTCCTCGATCTTATTTCGCCTTCACCTGCTACGCGAGCTAGAACAGATATCTTTCTTGCTTGCAGAAGTACTTGAAACTCTCAAGCGGCAGTTACCCGATGTGTTTCTGCACCGTCCGCACGCTCGAATTCCGCCGGAAATTTCACCGAAAACTGAAAAGCCGTATTTCTTACGCGTACACGTGTAATGAAGCAAGATTGAAATAAACGGAAGTTCAGGAACCATACAACGACTATTTTTCTTCAGTGAAACAGAACCGTGTTAATATAAGTGATAATTTTACGTGCAATACAATTCCCATCTTTTTCTCATATTGTATACTAACTCGTTATACAATATTTTTGATAATACATAAAATTATTTGTACTCATAAAGAATAATTTTACTAAAATACCTAAAAATCTAGTTAAACACAATTCTGAAAATAATTCTGTTGGACCATCAAAATAATTACGTAGAATATTCAAACTGGTTGCTAGAATGTCAAAACTTTTTGCAACATTATCATTATGCTTGAGCGTCCTACGTAATTATTCTGACATTTCCAACAAAATTATTTTCAGATCTGCATCTAGCTAAATTTTTAGTTATTTCAACAAACCATACTTTCCATGTGTATGTGTAGAAAAATTAAAAAATATTCGTTAAAAAAATTTTGACAGTAACTTCACAAGTTATCTCTCTCTCTCGCTCTCTGTTATTTAAAAAATTTTGATTATATGAATATATAAATTGACATTTGAACAATATAGTTTTTTCTATTAGATTCACATTGCTATCGGCTAATTAAAATTAGACCAAAAAATCAATATATTACAGCAATATATTACAAAACAAGCTGTACAACGAATGAGTAACGTTGTTATATGGCGGATATGTTACGTGACGAACGTGCACTCGACTGGCGAACGTCATCAGCGTGAGAGATATTGCAGTAATAAACGTACGGTGCACCTTCTTGGTCCGATTGTACAGGACGAGATTAATTGCAGCCATTCTATTTCCTTGGTAACGTCGAGACTCGCAAGCTCGACCACAACAGGCGGATAGATACAATGGTCGTGCGTGGTTCCAGAATCAAGTAGAATCTAAGGAAAATATAAGTTTGCTATGGTGTAACGTTATTTTCTCCTTTTTCAATTAATAGTTTCAATTAATGGCATTTCGTAACTGGCGTACGCATGACGTGATTTAATCGTCCGCGACGAAATAAGACTTTCTAAAGGATGGAAAAGACTTGTCGCGTAGTCGCAGTGATGGCGGAAACCACATGCCATTGAGAATTGTCCCCAGTCTCTTCAGTCCTTGGCACGTCTTCCTCTGCACTGCGAAACTATTCCTCGGCTATTGTACTTCTTAAAACCTCGACAATAACGACGACTATCCGGTAGCTCTTCAGGGAATTTTATCGCGTGTATAGTTGCAGTCGCAAATCTCGTAGTTAATGCAACGTTTCATGATAATCTGACCATTTTTGTATGAAGAATATAAGAATCAAGAAAGAGATTTTCTCGAAATCTTCATTCGCTTTAATATCATGAAGAAAGAAAATATCTTTTTTCCAATATAAACGTATTTTGGCTTACTAATGCTATTTTAAAATTTCTATATTAACATCAAAGCTCACGGAAAGAATGGTTTTGCTGAAATATTTAAAATTTAGCTAAATATAGACCTGAAAATAATTTTGTTGGATTATCAAAATATAATTATATAAGACGCTCAAGCTGATTACTACACGGAAAAAAAAATGTTTGGCTGAATTAATCGGAATTCTGGTAAAAAATAAACAATTCAGAATTTTGATTAAGTCTACGAGGAGATCCCGTTTGTTTACAAATCGATTGCCTACAGTATCGTTTGCCTACATCACTTTTGCCGACAGTTTGTTTGCGCACAAAAATTATTGCCTACAGTTCGATTGCCTACATGTATTTTCGCGCACAAATAAAAATTTTAAAAACGGAGTTACATTTGCCTACATGTAATATTGCCTACATATATTATTGCCTACAGCTCAATTGCCTACATGCATTTTTTACTATTCGATTACTTGTAAGCGTGTTCTCATCCCTTCGCGCCGAAAGAACTGAATGATGCAATCCGACAGTTCATTGAACTGAAGAGACGTGCCCTTCTTAGATTCAGGCGATTTCAGTCTCCTACAGATTGACAATGGTACAAGACTTTATGGAACGACGTGAATATTGTTGTTCGTCGTGAGAAAAAGTCCTTCTTCTCTATCTCCCTTACAACCTGATTCTTCGTTCCAATTCTGGAGAAATTTCCGTGCCCTTGGTGGTGCACAATCCTTCTCTGCACCTCAGAAACTCTTCCCTCCTGAATAATCATTTTCTTGATACTCTATCTTCTTCATCTTATTCCTTTAACTCATTTACTCACCTTCTTTCCTCCTTTCCTCACGTTTCTTCGACCTTCAATTTTGTTCCAATCATTCCCAGTAACCTCTACAATATTTTTAAGCGCATTCGCCTGACTTCCGCTGGGCCTTTTGATCTCTCCGGTCGCATGCTCCTATTGTGCCTTCCTCAATGTTTTCTTCTCTATATGTTAAATTTCTCCCTTTCCCTTCTCTTGGAAAACTCAATTCTGTTCTTTTCTTTCCTAAATTAAAAATTAATAATCCCTCTTCTGCTTCGTCTTTTCGCCCTATCTCGCTCCTCCTCCTCCCCTTTTCCTCTCAAAGCTGCTTGAGTGTATTTGCTTCTCACAATTTAATGTCTTTGTCTTAAATTTTATCCTTTCCTCTTATCAGTCTGGGTTTCGTCTCACAGCATGACGAAAGAATTGCTTCATATCTCTGATGTTATGCTAATTTCGACAATTGTCGCCTTACATCCATCGTTG
>Ga0157364_1001301_pt1 | contig 20875 bp, 9 predicted proteins | sample AttsexASBM2_FD_111476 | JGI IMG/M metagenome (GOLD analysis project Ga0157364, IMG submission 111476) | Fungus gardens microbial communities from leaf cutter ant in Ribeirão Preto, State of São Paulo, Brazil - Atta sexdens ASBM2 | ecosystem: Host-associated > Fungi > Mycelium > Unclassified ...
ATCTCCGAGTAACCTCCGTTTATGCGGTTCGGATTTCTAAACAATAGGACAAGGGGAGACGATTTTATGCGAAGCAAGCGCCGTATGCGTTTGCAGAAAAGTGTCACATAATATACGTGAGACTATACGCAAACTATTCGTGTTATATGCGCCCGCGATGCGAAATTCAATCGAGCGGAAAAGAAACTGGTACAGCGTATGACATGATCGACGTTATGTAAAATATCACGAGCTAATAATTATTCGTCATTACCGCTGTGTTGGATCGATCAATTAGTTACGGATAATCGTATTCGTAATACGCCGTTGAGGAGCGCAGTCACCTATATAAAATGAGATTCTATCTGCTTGCCGGAGCCAAGACGGCGCGGTCACCACGGATTCTGATCGTCTCGTAATAGATATTAATAGCTTTCGTCACAACGGCTCGTGCAAGTAGCAATCCAATGGAAAATCACACATAATGCGAGATACATAATGCAATTAATCCCCGTGCATCGTTATCGTTGGCTAATCTGCTTCGGATGCAAAACTAATTAAGATAATGAACGCGCTCGTTTTTACGAGATAGACTGACTATTTCGTAGAACGGTTTCCGCGATTTTCTCACGGATATGATACGAGGTCATATTGTAACCGCTATTCCTCAACGTTATTAAAAGACAACTAAATGATTTTTTTGTTGAATTAATAATTATTCTTAAGTATAATAATAAATCGCGTATTCAAGGGAGATAATAATTACAGTTGCAATTATGTGTATTTACTTCTCGTTAATTGCCCAAACGTTTAGATATACATTTGATTACGTAAAGTAAGAAAAAAAGAGTAACAAAAGGATGTGTTATTCATTAAAATATTGTAAAGTTTAACTTCTTGAGAGAGTATGCAATAATAATTCAGTACTAAGTAACAGATTATTATTCAGAAATATTAACAATAAAGCAATTAAACAATTAAAGATAATTTTATGTAAAATTATTATCTCTAAGAAGATTAACGATCTAATACAATAATAAATATTATAATGAGAACTTTTTTTAAAATTGAACGTGAATAAATTCAAGTCGAGTTGTTACATCCATCCATTATGAAACAACGCAATGATTTTTCAATAAAATAATTAATTGTTATATAATTATTAAAGAGATAATGCACATATTGTGTACGTATATATCATATTTAGAAAATCATTAAAATTGGCAAATATTATAATTTTATTACCGCTTATAGTAGATACTGTTCGGGACTCGTAATAATTTCTGAACTGACACCGAAGCTCACACTCCGAGTTAACTCGAGTTTATCTCAATAACAGAATCGGATAATTCGCACGCGCAAATAGGCTCGCGGCTATATGCGGCCTTGGTTCCTTTTTCTTGTGTTAATGATTACCTTCCTTTTTGTTTTTAGGGAGGAGCTCGCCATGAAGATCGGCCTGACGGAGGCACGAATACAGGTCAGTAGAATCTCTTAACGTTGTTTTAAAACGAAATATTAAATAAGATGGCATAGATAAATTATAGACTCATTTCTGATACAGTGATTAAATGCAAGTAATAAAATTTATCTTTCAATATATGTAACATATAATGAGGCACTTTTTTTCTTTGCAAGCTTTAATTTTTTTAATTAATTTTTCAAATGCATGACGTAAGAATCTATTTCATACAGTCTTAGGAATAATTAAAAAGTAGTTAAGAATAAAAACGTATTATAAGTTTATTCAAAAAATGTTCAGATCTATTAAATCGTACATTTGTATGAACGGATAAATAAATGTCTGATGCTCTTTAAAAATAAAAGCGTGTCAAATTAAAATTGATTAGTTATCTCTAATTATATATATATTGACATATTATGGCGTAACTTCGAAATCATTTGAATAATAAGCAGCTGCGTGCGTCAAAGTTTGTCTGTTTGGAAAAATGAGGCAATAATTGGCGGTAATAACGTGGTTAGGCATCTTCTTTGGCGCGAAAGCGAAAATATCGCACGTCTCTTGTGCAACAACAATTATCTCGTATCCTCTGACATTTCGTTTGGATAATAATTTTGAAGCCCGCGAGCGCGCGCAAAGAATTACTTAAGAATTATTTAAGTTCTTCACGCGGTCACGTATCCCCATCTGTAATTTACCTACCCGTATGGCGAAATGCGATACCCTTCGAGTAACATATACAAATCGCCGATCATGAGTCTTTAATTATTTGCTCAACCCTTTTCAAAATGCCCGTTATTACTAAAAAATTGGACATGCGATTGTCTATTGGACATTTAAACGATTACTGCGCTCATTGTACTGAAAAATTTCTGATCTTGAATTTAATTATCTATCGGAATATTTATGAAACATTTACGTCACGGAAAAAATTGTGTACATATGAATATATAGCGTGATATATATGAATAGATAACTATTTATAGCAAACATACAATCTGATGTTATTATGCTTTGTATCAATAATTTAATTCTAAACGTTGACGTCAGTAAATATTTATAATCAACATAATTATTCATTAATTATTAAATTTATAAAAAGGAGAACTCATCAGCAACAATGTTATTGCATGAAATGAATTACAATAGATATCTATCAATAGTGTATATCGAATGCAAGTAATAATCTTCTTGATATTCGACATTATTATACATATTTATTACTAATACTATTTACTTATTACGAATACTATTGTAAATTGATCATTAAATTCGCAATTAATCAATGTTAAAAACATATATCATCCGCTATTAAACTTTAATAATATTTTTTCTTATATTTGAACGATAATCATACGATCCGAATACATTTGAATATTTAAATATTTAACATTAAATTATTGATCACTTCTTATCCATTTTTATTACATCTGATTAAGTTCTACAAGATATTTTAATGTTTTATTTTTTTTTTTTTACGTATAATTATTATCATATGAAAACTCGAGAGCTGTATAAAAAAATGAAACATTGCAGCAAACATTACACAGAATACAATCAATGTATGTAAATAAATTTATATTATAATGTTTTATAAGTTTATGATATAATCTTTCAAAATAATTAGAAAAATTAATGTGAATTTTGCAACTTCCTTCCTTAAATTGATCATATAATAGCTTGTTATATCAAATTGAAATATATTATATGCTATTGTTAAAATATTTAAAATATTATAAATTGCATACAACAAAGTTCATCCCACAGTCTTCGAAGAAATATCATCCGGAATTCAACATTGGATGAAAAGTGTTTGACTACGTTAATTGGAATTCTAGAGAGTTGCCTAAGATAGGCAAATCAGAATTTTCTACTTTATTAATTTTCAACCAGAAATTTTTCTCAATGTAGTATTCAATAAAATGTATTTAACAAATTAATTCAATATAAAATATTTAAATTTATCAAGTAATCTACAATTTCGATATCATGTTAGACATTCATTAGTGATAACATCAAATTTGATTTATGCATTCAATTTTTCTATCCTTCGTAGATATAACTTGCATTATATGTTTATTCAAAAGGGCGTATGGATACACGTTTTCTGCGTGACGATGACTTCTTACCGAGGAGAGCGTGTCCCTACGCCATCGTTGCGTGAACAGCTGGCTAATTTGCTCAATTAGTTTAATTTATTCTTGGTACTTACTTACTCTTTTTTCCTTCCTCCCCTCTACCGCCTTAAGCCCACGCGTATTTTTCTCTCGCTTCGTCCTTTCACTTTCCATCCCTTGCTAGCTCCGGGCACACATACTCGCGCGCCCCTATGCGATTTTCTTGTTATTTCCCCCGCGCATCGCGAGAGCACAATGCCTTTAACATTAAGCACTTTTCATTATACTTGCAAATCCGTCACCATCCACCATAAATCGCCGATTTACTGACGGCCAGGAATTACTCGCAACAATGCGCACGTGATGAGAACCACTGCTCCGTCCAAGGAATGATACGTCTGCCGTAACTTCGCGCGATGCCGTTAATAATTTTCAGGAATCCCTGAACCCCTGTACAGAGAGAGACCTTGCGCCATTCTCGTTCGACCGGCTCCGAAGCTGCATTCAATCCCTTTTCAATCGTGATAGGTGTCAATTGTCCTCGCGGCCATAATAGAACAGAATTATGTGTGTTGGTTTACAAAAATGTTTCGGGGAATTAGACGCACTTATTCAATCGCGGTGTCTTTAACCCTTTAGCACGTAGCTGCCTCATAAGAGATATGATATTGAATAATTTCGAAGTCAATATTAAATGTTTGTTATTCACATTTCAAATTCATTTTTTTTGTTAATTACTTCCGTTCTAAATTTAATGTTTACCCATTTTATTATCTCTTTATATTTCAATTGCTGCGCTAGAAAAAGTCTAGCTGTATTAATTGCAATTCTGGTTGAAATTGGACAAATCAAAATTTTCTGGTCGAATCTATTACAATTGAGAGAATCAAAATTTTGATTGAGATAATCAGAATCTTCCGGTCATTTTCAAACACAAATTTTTCAATGTGATATTAAATAATTGCGTAATTGAACTTTTCATGTTTTTTTGTTGAAGGAGAATAATATCGATAAATTCGTTAAATAATTTATTGATGGATATTATAAACTCATTCATAAATTGTATGAGGAACGATTTAAACGAACGCTACAAATTTTTCTCGCCTTAACACGCGAAAATTAGATTGTCGGGCGATTCAGTCGCCGCTTGTCCATCAGGCGTCATTAATATGCATGACAAATACACCGTTGTGGAGAATGAGGTGCGATTTTTTTTGAACGCTCGAAAAAATTCGCCTGTACGCATCAACGTACAAAAATTAGGATACATGACCTATCATCGGCGATCATTAATAATTCATGAAACACGCAGTATCGTTTGAAGATAAAATGCCTTCTTATCGCAGAGACTTTAAAGATATTGATTCGTATAAGGTGCATTATGTAGTGTAAAACGTACCATAACATTAAATAAAAATAAGTAATAAATAAAAAAGCAAAAAATATTGAATCCAGAATCAGAATCGATAAGGAGAGAGGAATTCTAATGACTTAATTAATTATTTAATATCAGTTGGGCAAACATGAAATAGAAACAATTTAAAAACTATTAAAATACTACTCGTAAAAAATATATACTTTAATTACATAAAAGGATAAATTAGATTAAAGAATAATATCTAACCGGATAGTTGCGGATTACCGCTAACTTAATCACGTTGCGGATTCACCAGAAATAGAAATGTGCTGCGCCGCGTTTTATCAGCATTTTAACCAAGCTTGGTTAAAATCTAAAATAAAACCTGCTTTATGTATTTTATTCGAAGTGAATCGAGTGTTTGTTATTAGATTTAAAAAATGCTTCGTTCCACGTTCATTTGAAAATTAAATGCTCGTTTGTGTACATGGAAATATATTTCTGTGACACACGTCTGAGAAACGCTAATTCTCGAACAAATTTTCAACTTTTGATTTGACTATCAATCGAACGTACGAGTTTTGTGCACAATTCAATGAATAATGAATCATTCCCGCAGGCGTTTGCCGACCAGTCGTTCACATGAATAATAAATTTGCAAAGTGATTATCAGTTGTTGCAACATCGGCTATTAATTATTTTTACGATCTCCCCGAGTGTGACGAGATAATCGACAAATCGCGAACTTCTGCTACGAGCGAGAAAATACTTGCGCAAACAAAACTGGAATTGCGGATAAAAATATCACACGTTTCGTTCGACATCTGTCTTTTGAGATGTACACGCGAGACGTCACACTTCTCCGAATCGATTTCGCGATAAATTCGGTGGCCAGCAAACGAAGGAAATAAACCTGTTTGTTACGTATGTTTATATTCACAAGCTAATTCTTTTTACTTTTGAATTCTTCTTTCTTTTGCCTCCTTTTTCTCCTTTTTTCCATCGAAATTGTTGGAAATTTTGAAAACAATATATGTATTTCGTATATATTATATATATATATATATATATATATATATATACATATATATATATATATATAAAATATTAAACCTATTTTACATATATTTATTTATTAAGATTTTGGATCGAAAGATTTGAAATTGAAATCAAATTTGCTTTAAAATTTACTACGATATCATGTGTATTCTTTTATATACGTATTTGCATAGATTAAATAATAACCGAACATTAAAATTACGTTATTATAATTGTACCCGGTACAATTATTACTGTACAATTATTGTAGAATTGTGGGCAATATTATGTGTGTGTGTGTGTGTGTGTATGTGTGTATATATATATATATATATATATATATATATAAAATAAAATAATTATTACGTTGCGTCTTGATTTTTTTTTTATTTATCTGATATGATTTTTCAGTTTTTAATTATCATACATTAGAGATATTCTTTTATTTATAGGGATATTTTATTTAGGATTGCATATGATATATTTTCATAGATCCGCGTAATTTCATATTGAATTAAAAGATAATTAATTGGTACTCACCGATACGAAGCGCAGCAGCGGAGTTGTAATGTAATTACGTTGTAGGTACTGTAAAATATCAATAGTCCAATTATAATAACGATTAAAATAATTAATACATCAAAAATTAATTATTACACATTTTTTCGGCTTTTTCAAAATACTTAATAAAACAATGATATAATTCTCGAATTTTACAGTATATGAATTACCTCATAGTTGTTCCGCTGTTACCCGATGCCTCCTAGGCCTCCTCCTCCTCTCAAATTTTTTCGTTGCACACACATACACAAAATCACTCGCGAAAAAGATTGTGTACGATACTTTATAAGATATTCCCACCCGCGACGCGCAATATTATCCAAAATATTAGTAAGAAATAAACAACGTATCACAACTTTCCGTTACTTGAATGCGAGCCAATGACCCGTGTGTCACTACATAAATTAGCAACGTATAAATTTCAACCAATTTTAAAATCAAAACTACGAAAAATCCAAAGCACAATGTGAAATGTATGTATTGTCATCAACTGAAAGATTACAATACTTTTTCCGATGATTTCGAAATGAAATCTCAACAATTGATTCTCTTACTTACAGCTTACGCTTTCAATTCAGTCACTCTATGAATAAGACTGAATTTCTTCGAAATCCATCGAAAAAAAAATGTTGCAATCTTTTAGTTGACGGGTGTATCTACTCAATTTGAAGTATTATTAAAGAACACCGTTCCGGGAAGTCGGGACTTTCAGATTCAAAGTCTGGTTAAAGTGATATTTTTCGTAATAAATTATTTATAGGTTTTTAAGATGCTTATTAAAATCATTACTAAAATTGATGATCAATATAATTTGAGATATTAATATTTTAGCTTTAGTTTGTAATTGTTTCAAGTCCGACAAACCGAATCGCCGCGTAGATTAAAACTAAAAACTATATTTACAAAAATTTACATATTAAATAATTAAACACTAACTGAAAAATTCACCGAAAGTAAAATTTCATTCTCATTGGTTTAATTTCAAACAATAATTATTAAAGGAATAATCACTTGTCCATATTACAACGGAGCGATATATTATATTATAATTCCTATTACTCATCAATTCGATTCTAGCGTCACATTTAAACAACAATAAAATATTTACTTTTATCTTTTTGCAAAATGATTATCTTTATGATCATTTAAATCATAGAAGTTAATTGATTACGCGGATGATCGATCAAGGGATACGGATCATGGAGAACTATTTGCGCCGCTACCTGCTCACTCAAGTGACTGCGTAGGAATGATAACGCGGCGACCTTCTAAGTACACAACAGCGTGGCGCGACGGAAAATATCAAGGTCACATGCCATTGAATTGTTCCTGGAAATATATACCGAGAAAAAGATTTAAAAATTTATTTGTGAGAAATATATTTATTTCGAATATTTAAAAGTATCGGACAAGTGAGGGCTCCGCAGTTCATATATTTCTTATAATGCTTAGAGTACGAATGTTTCAGTTCATTTCGAGCCATATATTTATTTCACTAAAATAAATTTTTATTTAAATACGACGAAATAAAATTTTATTCCTAGCAATAAATAATCTATTTTACTTTTTACAATTAAATGAGATATATTTTATAGAAATGTATGTACATGTTTTGTCATCATAATCAAATTCCGAAACAAACTCCGTCTGAGTTCTTCAATTAAATCGTGATTACAAATCTAATATAACGAGTACTTAACTCATACTTAACTCGTAGGACCTATTTATTAAATAGTATGTCTCAAGATCATTTTTCGTTAAGTTCTTCAATAGATACGCGATTACAAGGACGATTATAAGTCTGAAAAGGTTCGAAGATTCATCCAAAAAAAATTATCTATTATATACATCATATCGAATGCGCGGGAAAAACTTCTTCGTCAGTAAAAGAGAGAAAGAGAAGAAAAGATTGAAGTGGAGAAACAGGAGAAATGAACGTACTCGGCGTTCTTGTAATTAATGCGGCACGATTAAGCACGAAACGAGTAGGTTCCGGCGGCGATGTGGTTACGTTTTGTTTTAAAAGCGGAGAGTCGGAGATGTTTAGCGCCCTGCTGGGGGCAATCCCGTTCGCTGTGGGGGGTCCTGGCACCCGCGACCCCCCTTCCTCACTCAACCCTAACGATGCCAGAAGTCTCTAATCTCCTTGTGTGTCTAGGCGATTCCGAAGCGGGCGGTGGAACACGCGGAACGCGTACATTTGGCTTGGAAGCCTCCACCTCGAACAACAAAAATCGAAATATAAATATGGGAATTGTAATCAATTATTGCGCAATCGTAAATCTCGCGCTTTTAACCGCTCGTAGATTCGCCCTTTGGCAGAATGATTGATTTAAATAATATTGTTGGGAACACTACGTCTAGTTCGAATCATTAAAATCGAGATATTAATTGTACACGCACACGCATGCATATAATATAATTATAATAAAATTGTTTTCTAAAATAAAAACGAGACTTAATATTATATATAAGAAAAAAGATAATTATAATATTTTATTGATACTATATCAAAAAATTTTTCAATTAAAATGTACTGCAAACAGTCTCTCCAAATATATCACAAATTTTTTTTTAAATATTAAAAAAATGTAAAAATCTAAAATAAAAATGAGACTTAATATTATATGTAAGAAAAAAGATAACTATAATATTTTATTGATATTATATCAAAAAGTTTTTCAACTATACTACAAAGAGTCTCTCCAAGTGTATCGCAAAATTTTTTTTAATATGCTGAAGATTGTATCTAAATGTATCTTGAATAGAAACTCATTATTTAAAGGGATGCTGGAGTTACCAACGGAATGTTATTTCATATTTTTCAAACCATTTTGTTTTCCTTATACAGAATAAAAAAATCCTTCTCCAGAATAAAAGAAAAAACGCAAATACCTTTAGAAAAGTATAAATCGGTATAAAAATTCCTAGAGAATTGTAAATTACAATTTTCTGTTACCATGTAGATTTACTTCCTTCACATATATATAAATGAATGCAAGAATATATCCAAACAAAAAATATTCTTCCATATTGAATAATTTATAAGAATATCATGAGACCTTCAAATTATGATTTTGAAGTTTATAAGAGAAATGGCTTAAGAAGTACGATTTGAGTGTATATAACTTCACATTTATGTGATATATAGGATGTAACAGAGCAAGAAATATACATAATGTTTTACTTAATGATTTTACTTAATGCATGTAATGTTTTAATTAATGTATGTACGTTTTCTTGATGTACGTAATATCTTATTTGGAATTAAAAATCTGTTATTAACTTTTTTGATCTGTTTTATTGACTTTTTTTGAAATTCAGCGGCCGTTCCAGCATTCCTTTAATATGTTGCGAATAGAAAAAGATTGAAAAACGCTGTATTATACTGTGATACGCTGTATCATAATATGGTGCAATTACCTTTTGAATATGTATACGTTAATATGTATAAAAGATAAAATTACTAAACGAAAACAAGATTTTAAAATCACTAACAATATCTCAGATAATTCTATTTTTATTTATTGCGCTTTACTATTTCTTTTTCGAGTGAAAATCGATCGATCGTGTAAGCGATCTCAGATCCGAATATCAGATAGAACAGAATCACAGATAGAGCAAATCGATCGAAATCTTCTTTTCAACAACGAGCTACCAGGATGAGATCCACAGATCTCACGGAACGCGTTCGCAATCGCCGCCGCCGCGTCATCGGTGAGCCAATGATCGGGCCGATCGTCAAATCGCAAAGTCATCCGGGCATATGTCTATCCTCGTCCGCACGATGACGAAGCCGCACCGTGACGAACCGTATTGGGAGTGTCTACATCACTCGGCGGTACTTTTGATTCCTAAATCCGTGATGTTGGAGCAGATCCGAGAGCCGGAATCGCGGCAATGTGGAACGCGCAGTCGTACTATTTCGACACGAGAGTATTGCACGTCGATGGCAAAACGAGGCGAATTTCTCCTCGTATGTGGAAAAAAACGAGCCGTGTAAGGTCTCCTCTGTTACGTGATCTTACAGCCGACGAAGAGAATGAAAAGGAGAAACGTCATTTTCTAATATCTGCGACGCTACATTCCTTCAACGCGACGTGTCATTTTTCGATATGAGAGAGAATAAATCAAAAGATCGAAAATGATGATGAATATAAAAATAAAATACAAATATTAACAAAGTATCTTTTAAGACCGTAATGTAAATACACAACAAATAGGAAATAAACTGTCAAGCTAGATCTTTAATGCTTGAATAATTCCGTGTGAATTTATATACTTGTATCGAATCCTGCAAACGAATTTGCGTCAAATTTAATTTTCAGTCTTAAAACGTAATCGTAACAGAACTAGAGTAGTAATATCATAATTTAAATTGACATATTTTTTGTAATAAAATTATTTACATTTTGTAATAAATTTATTTAGTTTTTGATATGCTTATTTGCCAATTTAATTTTCTTAGAATTGCATTTCAAGACTAAAATTTGAAATATAGAAATTTAATTTATGTAGAAATGATCAGTTTAATAAAAAAGAAGTCAAATAACAATATTATTTCATCTTATATCCTAATTTGTGTATATGTCTTTACGAATAATTAATATTACGAGAGATTTATTCGATTTATTTAAAAATCAAAAGGCGAATGGATGCATCAAAAAATATATATCGAATAGTATATTTAGAAGAATGAATCATGCAATAAACACAATGAATTGAAATTCAATCCAGAGTTGAAATGGCAGTCTGAGAGCGAGGAAACTTTGCAGAAGATGAAGAACTGTTCGCGCGATTACCTGACGAGAATTCTCGCTGGAAGTATCTTGAGAGTCGCGCTTCTGAAGCGGTAACATGAAACATCTCCCTTACCGGAAACGATAAAAGACCCGGATAGTTTTCAGGATAGATGGCCGCTTCTCGAAAAGTTCTACTCGAACAATCGACGTAACAAGCCACGCTCGGAATTCGCGGCCGTTATTTACGGAAACAATAGATATACAAAAATCCGGAATTACAGCAGGTGCTCGTGCACGGAAAGATTGGATAAGTTGAATTGTTGTTGTCCTAAGACATTCGTCATTGCGATCAGTCACGAGACACGTCTCCTCTTTCTTTTTCTTTTTCTTGTACGACCTGATATTAAAATGAAATCGGCGATACGTTATTTGCGTTCGGTCGGAACGCGCACGGCATAAAATCGACCCAACAACCAGAGATAGGACGATAGAGGCATGAAAAAGTGACGGAAAAAGGGAAAAGAGAAGAGAGAAAGACACACATTTACGAAAGAGTGAGAAGGAATGAACTTCCGCTGAACTGATTAGAGCTCCGGGTCTTTTCGAAGAAGCCTTGCGTTGGAATGGAATGGAATGTGCTGGAACCTGGTGAACGCACATCACGAACGGCGATTCGCATTGATTGTCCAATTTCTATTTACAAGTATTAGAATTCAATCTCCTTAGATTTAACGTCGATATTAAATTTCAACTTGTTCGCAGAGCATTTATGTCATAAAATAGAACAAAGCGTTTTAAATCGTAAAAATAAGTAATGAGGTTATTACATTTGTCACAACTAAAATTACACAATTAGCAAAAAAATAATTAAATAAATAAGTGTAAAAAAGTATTTAAGATTTTAATTAGTTAAAAATATTTTAAAAATATTTAAATTCTAAAAAAAGGAGAAACTAAAATTTCATATCAAATAACTATGCACCCGATAATTATTCTTACTTATTCTTGCATTTATATTATTTTTAGTCTAACAGTATATTTACTAGAATTTTTCTTCATTACCGCACAAATAATACAGTAATTGTTCAATTACAACATTCAATAATTAATTGAATATTGCAGTTGAATAATTACTGTCCTATTTGTGCAGTAATCATGAAGCTAGAAAATTCTTGTATAATCACAGTACTATTATTAATGATTTTCATATACTTGTATTACATCCTCTCCTCTAATAATAATACTTACTCCTAATAATACTTTATTTATAAATTATGTACATTCCGAATTTGACACGCAGTAATACCGATTCCGAGTATCTCGAATTGCCAGAAACGAAAAATGGGCCAAGGAATCGCTAACCTAACGGTTTTACGACAGCCGATATTTTGTTAATTTTCGAGGAGAAACGTAAAATTCAGGTAGAGAGACAGATGAAAGAAAAGAAAGAGAGAGAGAGAGAGAGAGAGAGAGAGAGAGAGAGAGAGGTAAAAGAGAAACGTGAACGGGCAGAGATCTCTGCCTCGCAGCAGTATTCGGTTTCCTTGGAGCATCGACAGTAATGATACGCTGTTCTCTACCTTCCTGAAAAAGAGGAGAATGCGCCACTGTAACCGGAATTCGAACTCTCACAGATCAACAACTTCTAAGGAAGAAAGTACCTATCGAATACCTTTCTGACCCGGAATCGAATGAACGACTTTCTTGAAACTTTTTAAAGGGGATCTAAATCTTTACTTCTATTATTTGTCCATTATGATAATTATAAAAGCAATAAAGATTATAAGGTTTAAAACTCATAATAAGGAGCCATTTCATAAATATCAAATATAATATTAAATATATAACATAAATATTAAATTATAACATAATATTAAATTATTCTTAGAAAAAGCGAAAATGGAAATGAATAGTATTAAATTTTTTTGTTATACAAAAAAATCGGTAAGAAAATTGCAGAATTTTTCGGTTCGCGTTTAATTCTGTAAACACTCAGCTGATCACTAGTGGTATTGTTATTATTTGAAATATCGATTCCGGTTGCGTAATGCGAAGGATTCCGAAAGATCTAAACGCAAAAAGAATCCTTCCGGGCTCTACTGTTATCGCGATTTAAGAGCCTTCCACGAACGACACGACGCCTAATCAGACCGCTCGTTCATCATGTGTTTCAGGTCTGGTTCCAGAACCGGCGGGCCAAGTGGCGTAAACAGGAGAAGGTCGGGCCCCAGGCACATCCGTACACTCCGTACCCACCACCGTCGGCGGTCGTGGCGCCGACCTTGCCGAACCCCTTCGCCCACCTGGTCAACTTCCCGCACAGGAAGCCCTTCGACGCCTTTCGCTATCCGCCGTTGGGTCATGGCCCGGTCCTCCCCGGTAGTTATGCCGCTCATCCCTATCATCGGGCCCCACCACCGCTGCTGCCGCCCGGCATGCCCCTGCCGTACTCGTCCCCCTTTCAGAATTTGCTGGCGAACATATCTGCAGCGCGGCCAAAGTTGGTACGTGGTTCGCCACCCCCGCCTCCGCCACCTGCCTCCGCGATAGCTCTGTCGCACCCCCCAGTGGCACCCCCACCTCCACCACCACCTACAGCCACCTCGCCGCAGAGTTCGCCTACGGGTAGCGTGGGTTTACCGGACATCGACAGGAGGACCAACAGCATCGCCTCGCTAAGACTTAAAGCCCGCGAGTATGAGATGCATCTGGAGATGTTACGTAAGAACGGCGATCTCATAAGTTGAAACGTTGCCGATCGAGTGTGGCAGAGCGCGAGTCTGTCCTGAATTGGTTCGGTAGGGATTCATGGATCGATAAATTAGACAGACATTCTTCCACACGGAGAATGTCGGCAGGTTGAGTCAAATGATTGAACTCGTGAAATTCTTAAACATTTAAATCACTGTTTGCCCAATGTGACGTAAGATCTTAATCAAATATCAAAATATTTTGTCGAATATTACAACAAACAGCGATGTTTAATTACTTATGGCGATTTTAGATTGTGTAACGTCGCATTGATCAGACTATGATTTGAGTATTGTTGATCGATCCATTGATAACCGTGACGAACTTAGAAAAATGTGTGATTGAGTTTCGTGACAAACTGTATGTAGTAAATGCTAGCACGTTTGTTGAGCAAAGCAGATTCTGTATTGGAAAGATGGAATGTGAAAGGGGTGTGATGAGTTCCGTTTTCCATCAAATAGTCTATCATCAAATTCGTGATATGATTTTAATATGTTTATTTTCTGTATGTTTTTGCACGGTAAAAAATATCTCAAGAAAATTGAATAGATGATTGAACAAAATTCTTAGGAATACAATTTAATCAGAATAATTTGAAATTTATAAAAAGTGAAAAAAAAAATACTTTAGACTTTAGATTTATCCTCTTTTAAAATTGACATTCAAAAATTAATATAAAAATTTATTGCAACGCAATTTTTTTCCATCTTTTTTTTGTTTATCATTTGTTGTTATCCATGACATCGTTCTACAACATGAAACAAAAAGGAACAAAAAGGAATGGCGTGAACGAAAGCAAGGAAGAGTAAAATTCAACCGTTACTCATGTACACCGCACTGTGTATATAGTTTACAGTATTCCGTATGCGAGGGAATTAATTAATAATTAGAACTGCGCAAATCGAGAGACTTGCTCGCGCAAGTATATCGCGTGGTACATCATTTGAATCTGTTTCGCAAGCATCGAGAGGTAGATTTCTTAATTAGTTCACATAGTCGGTAATCACATCAGCTTCTATTAAGACTAATATCATACATGTTATACGATGAACAAGGCGTATTAGCATTTTGGTACGGAAAGAAATTTTTCTTTTATGAATTACTCGATCGATTTATTGTAGGACATGTGAGATATTAGACCTAATATCTGATCTAACGCTGATTGTTAAATATCCGTGAAATAGATATTAATCTTAGCAGAATCAGTTTGAAATAGTCGGTAGATTGCGTTAAAATCATTCTTTATTTTGTCAAATAATGTAATAAATGTTAAATCAACAATAAACAAATATATGAATACAATTTGTACATAGTATCTGATGATTAAAAATGATTTAACTCATAGAATAAAATATTTCGATTTAATATTAAATTTAAAGTATAGATAAAAAACAAAGATTTTGAAACTTAATTCCAAAAAATTTTCATTTTGAAAAAAATTGATTTATAAATATCTACTAGAATAAATTTTTTAAGTTGATATTTATAAAAATATCTCTTAAAACTTTTATAGTGAATTGTCATTCTAAAAAATAAAATCTCACTCTTAAAGATTGAAAATTAAGTCATTCTTTTCCCAAATTGGCTCAATTTTCACTCTGAGATCTCCAAAGAATTTTGAAAGTACATATATACATAATATATTTTTCCATATACGAGATCTGTTTAAAAAGTTCATGAACTTTATTTTTAAAAAATTATAAACTTTACTTACAAACTACTGATTTTTATCCCCTTCAAAGTCTCTACTCCAATGAATACACTTGTCCCAACGATGTTTCCATTGCTAGAAGCAATCCTGAAAGGACCTTTCTAGAATTGATCTAGAATTTCAGTTTTCTCAGCGAATTTTCCAGGAACTGCTTCTAACAATGGAAACATCATTGGGACAAGTATATTCGTAGAGTAGAGACTACTTTGAAGGGAATAAAGACCAGTAGTTTGTAAGTAAAACCTGTAATTTTAAAAAAAAAGTTTACGGACTTTTTGAACAGACCTATAATTATCTAAACATTTTGTGATTTTTTTTATCTTGAATCTGCTAGGATTAATTAAAAATCGCATAAAGTGTTCTCTTTTTACTAGAAAACGATGATAGGAATTATTCGCGATTCCAAAGTGAGCCTTATCTAAAGATCGAAGTGTCCGTCCATTTGGAGGTTATTCGGCATCGCGACGGAAAGTTGGAATTTTTGAGATTTAGACTATTAATTAAAATTTGAAAGAAAAAAAAGGCGATCTTGTGAAACATATAGGGAATATTTATATTCCGCTAGATTTTCGCTCCTTCCCATCGTAATCGCAATAAAACCTCACATAGCGTTCATCAATGCGTGAAACCCAAGATCGTGTAGTTTTATTTACTTTTACATTATGTATATGTTTAAAAGAAAGAAAAGAAAGAAAGAAGAGAGAAATACTATTTATATATATATATATATATTATATATAAATCTATATACTTTATTTACAATCGAGATATTCTACGCTATTGCTATAGATTTTACGATTGTATAAGCATATTTAGCGCGTAAGACATCTGTAAATAATAGTAACGATCTGCGTGTCATTTTTAACAATACCTTGCAATCACCTGTCCTGTTTGCATAATATACGACACGCATACGTAACTGTACCGGCTACTTTTTGCTGGCATTTTCACTTAAAATTTCCTCGTTGAGGATTCATCTGATTATGAGATCCTTGGAACGTCGATCTTGTAATTCGAGCAACAAACGTAACAATTGTCAGGCCTGGCATATCGAGAAAAAAAGATGCTAAAAAATGTTCAGCCATATCTTTCCGTCTTTTATGCTAATTGAATTATAATCAGAGTCGAAATCGAGATCGAAAATCTGCATTCCCTATTTCTCAAATTGAACCAGCCACGTATTGTACTTAATCTTAATATTACCTCCTTATCCTTTCTTTATAATGAATAAATGATTACAATAAAAAAAAACGCATTTTTTTATTAAGCAAACCTTTCATTACCAAAAATCGAAATTTAATAAACTTGAGTTTTCATTTAGCGACAGTTTCTTTACGATTTTTATTTAATTTAGTGACAGCCTTTTTATGGTTGCATTTGAATCATTAGCAAATATGTATACAAAGAAATTTAAATTAAATATTAGTTTTGAAATAATTGTTTTATTGTTACAATCAAATACTGAAATTATTTATGTGCACCTCTATAGGTTTCAAATATCTAAAAAATACACGGGTTTAATTTTGAGTGCAGCCATCACGCCGCAAGGAGATGCGCGTCGGATAGCGATATTAATTTACGGGCTCGTCAGCTTCCCGAAAAATACCCCATTAACTCGCACATACATTAAATGCTCTTTCTCTCTCGAAAGACTGCACTCGGGGAGTTCCCCAGAATTGACTTACGACGAGTAATTCGCGGTCAGACACGCCCGACCGACGAGTTATTTAAATATTTTACAGTTTAATGGAGTCCTGGACCATTAACGGGCGTCAGCTAATTAGTAACGTATCCCGACGTGTAACAACGGGCGAGAGTGCTTTCAGGAAGGTCCGCTAACGATCGGTCGATAAATCGAACATTCTGCAGCCGACAAATCGGCTCGTCGATCGAGTCTGACGTGCAGCAACGAATTTAAAACGTTTTTAAGTCTTCTAAGATAAAAGTACACGAATTGATTCTTTTCGACAGCTGATACGAAAAACTTGCTGAAACTTAAGGATGTCGATAGGCATATATGGCACATATAGATATTAATATTTATATACTTTAAACAAACTAATACATACGTATGAAAGTCGTGTTCAGTATTCTATTTTTATTAAAACAATACAGTTTATTTATTTTATTTCTTATTATTTTTATTGTTATAAACTAAAATTTAAAAAATAGTAACAAAAATCTCTAAATATTTTTGTATAAGTATTTTGTATTCAAAATAACTTATGAAAAGTTTCATAACGATTCATCAATTAGTTACAAAAATTTGAAACAAATAAATATTTTCTTTGTTTACTGGACAACTAATAACTTTCTGCATCGTAATGTAATTTTACATTAATTTTGAATGCATAAAATAGTTACATTAAAAAATTGAGATTTTTATATTTTATCGTTTATAATACATTCCATACCTTTAATATTAGAACACAGATTAAAAAAATACTATTTTTTATTGAAATAATTTATGATCTAGATAATAAATAGTCTAAAAAAGATTTGTTGTATTACTTTTAAGTGCGACTTATAATAATCTGTGCGACTTAAATAATTTTTTCATAATTTTTATATTATTTTGAAATATCTATCAAACATCCTTGACTTCCGTAGATTTTTTCTTCTGGGATTTTAATTCATAGTCAATACTAAAACTACTGACGATACGTGTATCTATTTTTATTATTTTAAAATATATATAATATTTTTAAAAGAAGGATAAAAGAAGAAACTTAATAGATTAATTTAATCACTCAGATATTATAACAAAATCACGAAAAAAGAAAAAAGTAAATGAATTAATTTAATCATTTATATATTATAATAAAAATCATAAAAATCTCAGAAAATACGTCGTTATGAATTTGATTAAAAATTACAAACTTCTCTAATTTATTTGGATTGTTTTAATAGTTCTATTAAAGATATGTAAAATCTTTCCGAAAGAAAACGATTTCGAATACATCGAAGAAATTATTGTTATTAAACGAGATTTCCACTTTTTCTGCTAAACACATATGCTCGATTCAGATAAAACTGTATGATAAACTGGAACGTGGACAAACATCGATCCGCTATCAATGCTGAACTCGATTACAACTAAACGCGCGGTGGACAGATTTTAATGATATGCCGTGAAACGATAACATACAATCAATTCACATTTCAATTTCCTGGAACCGTTAAAGCACTGAACGAATACCGGCACTTGGTGCTCTCACACGGAATTTTATTGATCGTGATCATAAATTTGTCGGAAAATCACGATATTACAGTGATGGCTGATTGAGAAATAGTATTAGAAATCAGACGTTAATGCTTGGAATTATGCTTTTATCGTGACATCGAGGCTAGTTTGCGAACGTCGTATGTACCCGTTGTATGCGGAACATTATTACATACTTTACGATAATCTTAAATGAGTATCGAACTATACGTTTAAATTGTATATTTTAACTGCAGCTACATCGTGTATCATAATTGTAATGGACGCAAATTCTAAAATATATAATAAAATAAAAGACTTATTTAAAAGGATTATTATGTATCTTACAAAATGCTTTTTTTCTCCCTTTTATTATTAAATATAATAGTAACTGAAAAAAGAGTCTGGCACTAACTACCAAATGTTGAACGAAATAATTCCAATCAAATGTTCGATTAATATAACTAAACAATAATTTTATTTTTCTAAATATTTACAGTAAGTATTATCAAACGATTGATTATATTATTATATTTGATAATACTAAATATTTAGAAAAATAAAATTATTTTTAATTATATGTATATTAATCGTATTTGATTGGAATTAATTCACTTAATACTTAATAGTTATTACCAGACTCTTTTTTATCGTATATATAAATTATTGTTCTACTTCTCACGGATTTTATTATTTTATTTGATAAAATTGATTTTATTTTCCCTAGATTTCTTTCTATATTTAAATGATTTATTTATGATCGTATCAGATAAAATTGTATAGTTACTCAGGCATTATCAATTTTGTTATTAGAAAGAATAAGTGATAATTTTCCAAATGCATCTCTGAGAAAAGCTGAGTTACCAGATCATGCGATGCAAAACGATAGCAGCTGCCGGTCGCTAAATTCATTGTGATGTGAACGGTTATTAGATGGCTAGAGTCGGTGTAAAACGTCGCCATAATCACCGGTTACTAACTAACTGGCTGAACCTCCGTCCGCTGCCTCTTTCTACAGTTTTACGCGAGATGCACGCGCATATACGCGATTCACTAATCGCCGCGGGCACCGTCGATACTGTTTACACCGTAGTAATTTGCTAATGGCCAGGTCGACACGATGAATTCGGGATCGAGTTAACTGCGTGGTCTGCATGCCGATCGCGCGGCGGGATCGACAACGCGGTCCGAGTGATCAAGAATCGATCACGCAGGAGGAAGAAGAGACACGCCTCTGCCAATCGATTTTGCCGTTCATCTGCGTATTACCGATCTATTCTGGGCCGTAATTTGCGTCGATTATCCTTTCGTTTACTGTAGCCGCTTATCGCTCGAGCCGCTTTCGATGATAACCGAAGTGATGAAGGCAAGGACCCGTATCTATTTACGTCACGCTTATATGCGTATCCGTTCCAAGTTCATTCCTTTAGAAATACAGAATGGAAGAGAAGAAAATTGCACATTTACATTCGACTAATGTCGGGAGCCAACTTATAAAAGAAATATCATTTATTCCATTATACGAATGCAGATAGCTATGTGATAAGTGATTAAAAATCTAAAAATTTTTTATTAATTATGCTTAGAAAAAGTGCAATTAAATAATGAAAGCTCATTTTTTTAATTTACACATTTCAATAAAATTTTAATTAACGTTAAATATTAACTTCGAATCAAACAAAAAAAGATTTACACAATAATTCATAATGATACTGAGACGAAATTCATAGATATTCGATTTTTCAAAATATCGATAAATATCTAAAATCGATTATATCTTAAATCTTTATTTAAATAAGTTTTTTTTTGCTGAAAAATTTCATTCAAAAGCTTCACAATTTTTTTCACATTATTTTCACGATTGCGTTTCGATTTAATTTCATCACAATATACTACAAAATACATATTGCGTACATCTAAAATGCCAAAGTTCCTTAAAATTATTTTATAATTCC
>Ga0157364_1001302_pt1 | contig 20874 bp, 14 predicted proteins | sample AttsexASBM2_FD_111476 | JGI IMG/M metagenome (GOLD analysis project Ga0157364, IMG submission 111476) | Fungus gardens microbial communities from leaf cutter ant in Ribeirão Preto, State of São Paulo, Brazil - Atta sexdens ASBM2 | ecosystem: Host-associated > Fungi > Mycelium > Unclassified ...
CTGTGTACTTTTACTTCGTCCGGAAAAGAAAGAAATATAGCGCGTGTGCGATTTAAAACTAGGAAATACGACGATGCGGCTATAGTTGTGTGAGCGTTATCATCCCCGATATTTGTACTTTGGATTACGTGAATGTGGTTGTCTGAAAGTGTTACGTGTGAAATGCGAGAGACCCCATCAGGAGTTACCCTTCTTATGGTGACATCTCGAAGAGAATAAAAGTCAATCTGTCGGAAAGAATCATCCGTTGACAAAGATAAGACTTGCCATAATCTCACTATGGATTTTTTTCCATCCGTTTTCGATATCATTCTCTCCCTCCCTCTCTTCGTTTACTCGATCCGCATGAAGAAACTCATATTGAGAGTACAGCATCTCGAGGTATAACATATAAAAAGTAGTAAAAAAAAGTTATGACGGAAACGTAAAATTTGTATTACATTATATTGAAATAAAACATTTTAGTATTTGTAACTATATATAATTACATGCTATAATTATGATTATTATAATTTTAGTAATAATAATAATAATAATTAAATGTATATAGTCCTATCAACAAATACATATAATTGGTAACCGAAATTATTATAATAATTATTATTATAATTATTATTATAACGACCATAGTTATAATAATTTTATTACCATAAAAAGTTGTCCCAAAAAATGACTATAAATTATTTCAACTATTTTTATGGTATAATAACTATAATTAGAATCATTTTTAGTTACCAACTATATATATTTATTTGTTAATAGAACTCAATATATAGTTATTGCTAACATTGTAGCAATAATAATCATAATTAAAGTAACATATAATTATAAATACCAACAATTTTTCTCTTTGTGTATTTATTTGTAAAAAAAATGTAAATTATAAAAATTATGAAGCAGTTACTCCAAATTATTGCTGTAAAATCTTTTTCCAGTATAAACAAGCATTAACAAAGCATTTCATCTTCTCAATACTTGAAAAAAATAAAATAAAATAAAAGAAGATAATATCACAGCGTTCTTTCAGCGTTCCAAGTATCGTGTCGATTAAATTATTTGAGTTGCAAATAGCTCGTTCAAATGCGTGAATGATACAGCGATACTGTAATCGTAATGATGTGGTCGACGATTATTAGCGAATGAATGTGTTGTGGTCGTCGTATTGTAACGCTCGCGATATCGCGCACTCGCGAATCCGAATTATTCCATGAATGTCCAATCTGTTTTCATTTATTTATTTTCAAGTGAGTTTATTTACTTCAATATTACATTCGCAGCTCAGCGATGATGATTTTTGATTGAAATATTCGCGCGGCTTGTCATAAAAAGATAATAAACGTCAGCAGCCGCGTGTAACGGCACGGGTATTACCGTCGATCCCCGACGAATGTCGGGCTAGTCACGGAATTCCGAATTCGCGAAAATGCGATTGCATTATGCCGTTGATGCGGCTGCTGACGTGGCTTACGATTTTCGCCGGCGTGCCCTCGCACGTTATCGCGCCGTTAAATTCACCACACGCGCGATTTTAAATCAGAATGTTTCAGCACGGGCGAAAATTCGCGGAGCCCACTTGCACGACACGACGGCACGATAATTTCGTTGAATTCCAATCGATATATCGACAGAGCTACGGTGCGTGTAATCAGCTATTACACACGGCACTGGTGATGTCTACATTACCGCTAGGAGGCATTAACATAATACATCTTGCGGAACCGCGCCTGCTCGCGTATGCGGCATACCGTAACGAGTATTATCAAAGAAGAATTATCTCTCTCCAGAAGCTTCCAACTCGCGTGAGTGAGGAACGCGAAACGTCATAAAACATGTATCCGGTTTTATCAAATAATCGACGGGAATTTCAGAGTCTGCCGGGGCCTGGCCACGGATTCTCATCTATGACAAATGAAATTCCGCCGAGCGCAGTTAATTATTGACGAGCTCGATGATGTTTCGCTAATAATAGCATATAACGAGTCAAAATTCCATCCGGCTCGCTTAATCGCCGCATATTCGTTAATATTCAGTTAATGGGATATACCTTTTTTCTCTAGAAAATGTACGTTGCGAAATATAGTAACACCACTCGAAAAATTTTTACAAAACGCACAAGAAAAATAAAAGTTGCAAACATTTTTTTTAATTTTATTTCTATGAAGAACTGTTGTGAATAACGGAAATTAATTGAGCTTCCATTATGACACATGCAAATTCTGTTTATAAAGGATACTTTGTTATTCTTTTATTATTACTATATATATTTTATTAATTACATATTGTAATATTATTCTCTTATTTTTCTCGCTACTTTTGTTTTATTCTATTTTTCATTACATAAATTTATCGTACCCGAACTTTTTTATCTGACACTTTACGCCATCACTGTAGTGCTATTATATTGTTTTCTTTCGATGTTACGTTTTCTTTTCTCCATATCGATTACACAAATCGACATATTTGAAAATGTGGAGCTAGAGAATATATAAACGCGTCGATAGCATTTCGATTCCGATTTACCTCGTCGCCATCATTGCGATCCCTTCTAGTACACGAGTTCCGTAATCGAATATCGGCGCCGACTGTAGTATATACGTATAGTGTTCAGTTAGATCTGCACTTATCACGGCAAGGCAGCAACCCATTCGTGCTCGTTATGTCGCGACTTGGACTCCGGTTCGCGTTGCCAGATCGAGATTCACACGTTGGCATTCGCCCACCCTTTCAAGCGCACCGGCGCTTTTGCCGTTCATAAAACGAAACGACACGAGTCGACTGCTATACCAACAGTATTGAACTTGGAGCGTGCGCGATTCTCTACTACCACCCGTCCATCTCTTCCTCGCTCGCTTTAGCCCCGAATCGACCACGTACGAACCGATCCCTTTGTCACCGCACGGCTCTCTTGGCGACCACTTCGCTCTCAAAGAGCCAGCCGTATCGCACACCGAAATTCGAGAGAGTTTCCTCCCAGAAGAGCTCGAGAATGGAAGGCGCCACTAACGTGTGCATCGCCGATCACGTCCCCGATGCGGCGGTTCTAGCAGTTTATAGGCGACTCTGTATAACGAGACGGGAACATATTACGTAAGTGGCGACGGTGGCGTCTTGGAGAATTGAGAAAATTGCCATTGATAGCGTCTGAGTCGCGGAGTAAATTTCCCAGGAGGTGTAAGCTTTCTTCCAATTATCACTTATACACTTGATATTGATTTTAGATTCCTTTCTTCTCCCAGAAGTAAGAGAAATTTATTAAGTTGAAAAAATGAAGAATGAAAGAGAATTGAAAGTGGAAATATCAAACTAGTCGTATCTTTAATTTTTAGTAAAATTATTTTTCTAATCATACAGTTTTTTTTTTCAGAACATAGAAAGATGAGATCAAATATGGTATTCTATTTTATTCATTTTTCATCTAATCAATGTACAAAATGAATAAAGATGTAAATAATAACGTGAAATTTCTTCTATTTATTTTAAATAAAAAAAACCGTTTAAGCGAAGATCCAGTTCAAAGCGAATGTGTTGATGTCTTTAATAATTTTTAAACTTACAATTTTCAAACGAAAAAATATAATAAAGTTTACTAATTGATTTTAAATAATTGCAGTAAAACAAAACACTTTGACAAAACTATGAGATCATTGTTGACCCCGACTTTATCATTAGAGGATTAAGAACGAATACAACAAAGAGTTAAGTTATCGTAGACAAGATGCAATATCTGAAAGTTCATAAACTTAAATAATAGATCCTCTTTCAAAATTTCAATAATATCGATAAATTTCATCAGTTTCATTAATGATCTCATCATAGGATGAAAGCGTAAAAGTCGATAAATCGGATCTGAGCGATCAATAAATAGAACCCTCCGGGGAAGATGTCAACAAAAAGTTGTTTTCCGTCTAAAAGTGCAGCTCTTTAGCAGACGCTCGGACCTGTCTCAATGATCGAGTGGTTCAACCCAGATGACCGTTCGAGTGCAAAGGGTTAACTTGGACGACGACGGTGCAACGAGCTTGCTCTTTCACGAAGGGCAACCAGTCGCGTATCTTCTCACGCCGTATGACGTAAAAACTAGTCGATCGGAGGACCTCAAGTTGGTTCAAATTACGAGGCTCGATCTCGCTCCGATGAAGCCGGCTCCACTTTGCTGTCTCACGTATATGCAGATACATCGTAACCACGAGACTCGGTGGAAGTTAGCGTGAACAAGTATCGGGATACTTTAACCGCGAACTCTCGATTTTTTTCGTATCTTCTGTCGTCGCTCTGGGAAAGCTCGTCGCTTTTGATAAAAGCTTCGCCCGAAGGTGAGAACTTCCATCCCTCCGGAAACAATTCCGCTGCCACTCGCGGAAATTTGCTTTTACCACGTTCAACATGGACAATAATATACCGTTCCCGTATTATTATAACCGTTTTCGTATTCTTGTCGATTGTATTGATTGTTTGTCAATGTTGCATAACGCAAGAAATTTACACAATGACATAATCTTGAATTTCTCGGATAAAAGATTCAATACGGCCACGAAATTTCCCAGCCGTACGGCGGATACCTACTCGCATTCCGTGTTGTTGAGAAAACATTTTTCCACTGGGCCCTCGACCCGTGAAAAGTTTAAGTGCCACGAAGTACGTGCATTACCGTGGGACAAGAAACATTTCCTTATTCCGCATCGAGAAACTTTGGCCATGAGTATACCCCGGGACGAATTTATTTTGCTTTTTTTCTTACGAGCGCGATACGCAACATACCCTAGTACTTTTCCGACTATAATTTCGATAATGGATTGTTTAGTCAAGTAGTTTAATTGATATAATACTTTTACAATATCGACATGTAATTGTATAGCTAATAATACAGCTAACTATTAAAGTTAGTTTAGTTTCTCTGGATTTTTGAAATCCAATTAAAGAACAGAATTAAGTAAAAGAAAAACTTACAAAAGCTTAATTAATGGAAATAACATTAATAGCAAATATTAAACAACTAGAGCCAATCAATTCTATATTCTTGAAGTCTCATTGTTATCCAAAGAAACTTTCGCAGTCCTTCAATTGAATCGTTCTAAAAATATACAAGCTACGAAACTCTCGGTGAAACTTCGATCTGAATTTTGATAACAAATTCGTTGACTAAAAGTCGACTCCGTCAGATTGGCCAAAGAAGAATATTAAAATCGAGGTCGGTCTATATTCCAAGGCACCCTATATTCGAGGCTGCCCGATCTTTCTATCAGTATTCACGCGGTGGTTTAGGCGGTTTAAAGGGTGATGGATAGAGATAGGCGCGCCGCCCGGCGCGGATGGCAGTTAAACCAACTTTGCTAATCTTCAAACTAATTTTGAATTTAATCCGCGGTCACGTATAGCAAGCGAAAGCCAAGGCCGAAGAACCGAACGACCAACCGACCAAGCGACCGACGCTCCTTAGTCGAGGTAATAAAATTATTCGGACATCTTCCCTCGATAAAACGTCGATCTCTAACTTAAGGGATTTCTGTCGAAGCTCTATCCCGGTAGAGATTAATCGTGGAGCAACTGTGGGGGAGATGAGATAACGGCGGAAATTACGACTATGTTCGTCAAGGCTTCTATGGATTAAGTGTGCATTGTAGTTTAATGTTTGCTACGGGACGATAAAAGGATGGGTGGGTAGCCATGAAACCGAATACCTTCATGAGAATATATTACATATAATAGTAAAAGCGAATATTGAATTTGTCGGTATTCCCCATTTTAATCAATTCACGTAACGCATATTTCTGAATTCAGAGAATTTCACGAAAGTTTTGATATCTTTAAATAATTACATTAGATTACAAGGTCTTGTGCAAAAGCATATGAAGTTTCCAAGGTAATTTTCAATCTCGAGCTCAAATCTATTATAGAAATATTTTTATCAAGTCCGGCTTTAGAGATATAAGAAGAGATATCATTTCCATTATATGTGTAGGGATATTCATAGTCCGTTCTTATTTTAAGACTGTCTTAAGTAATGTCTTAAGATGCTATGGCTCTCTGATTGCTTCATGACATCTTAAGACTGTATTTAAGAAAATCTTAAATATAAGATCCGACTATGAACATCGCCCATAATAAAGTTTCCTTAAAATTAGAAAAATAAATGAAAAACAATTGAACGTTTAATTTTTGTTTTTTAAATGGCTTTGAGTCGGTTTCACATGTTAGAATCTAGCAATACATGAAAAAGACAGTTTTGCTGATGTATCTAAAAATTTAGCGAGTTACAGATCTGAAAATAATTTCGCTGGTTCATGAAAATAATTATGTAGGACGATCAAACTAGTTGACACAATGTCAAAACTTTTTGCAGTGTTGTTCATTATGCTTGAGATTTTTACGTAATTATTCTGCTGGTCCAACAAAATTATTTTCAGATTTTTGTGTAGCTTGAAATTTTTAGATACAATATTTTAGCAAAATTTTTTTCGTGTAATCACCTAACGTATTCTCGTTCCAATGTACATGATAATGTTTCTCAATTATAATCAAATTCTAATAAAAAAAAAGAAACGCTTGCTTTGCTCATAACAAATCTAAATTCAGAAAGAAATGCTATATTTTAAAAATTCAACTTAATGGAATTTTTTTGACGGCAGATTCGAACAGCAGGTTCATCCTTAAAATACATTCTAATAGTTATTCTCTTTTTTTTGCACTAAAAATTGTTCAAAATTTATAAACGTGTTATTTATTTGATATCGAATATTAAAAATCCTCAAAGTGTTCATCATTAATCAAGTAAAGAACTTTATTTCCCCCTCCCCCTCCCCTCTCTCTCTCTTTCTCTCTCTCCTACAGAGGTAAAAAAGATAAAAATGTCTTCCGACGTTTGATTGAGTCTCCGTCAACGATTTTCCTTTAAACTGGGAGGCGTGGGATTCATTCAAGTAACAAACTCCTGTTACGGGGAAATTCAGAAAAGTCTGAACTGCGAGAATAAAGGAAAAACTCGCAACAAACAACTCCCTTTATCACTATACTTACACGAGAGAGTTAATTATATGTATTCTCGCTATTGTTATACATAACTCCGTAACAATGCATGCTCACGTTGGCATGACGCCGTATTATGTTGATATTAGAAAGTAGATACAGCGTCTGTATAATTAGTGCATTTCTAAGTAAAAAGTGACGAATGTCACAAGAATAAAATAGCTCATCTCTCCTCGTGCATATGCATATACACGTCCGGATAAACCGTGGATGCGGGGCCGCGTTTTTTCCACGGATTTCAAATTTACATCTATTCCCTTGCTGCTTACCCCTCTTTTTCGTGGGCCGCGTGACCTAATTTTAAGAGGGAACATTTGCAACCCGCCGACTGTGCCTGGCCCGTCCGTTTAAATGCACCGCACCGTGTCGGTGTCGTAACGGGGATGAGGTGAGGATTTAAAGGGGAGCGCGCTCTACCGCGGAGCATGTCCCCGGTATTTTCGAAGACGCGGCAAATAGGTTTATCTCATTCACCAAAGTTTGCGTAACTCTTTTATCGTTTTAAGCGGAGCTTACTTGAAGGAAGAAATGCGGTCATAGTTTATCCGGCGCGCGCGCGCATTGAGATCAATATTTCTTTTCGCGTCAGAGCGACGTTTTATATCCATTTTGCGTGATACGGTAGTAAAATTGCGATAGCAAACGACACATGAGCGGTGTATTAGCGAGGAATTCGTTAATAAGAAAAGAATTTTAATGAGCAATTTTCTTTCGATGGCAAATATTTGTCTAAAAAATGCGCAATCAAACGTATTGCCTGTTTTTTAATTTATCTCGCGATAGAAAGTAGATACGTAAAGACGAGTGAAAGAATTTTACTTGTACAAAATATGCGCAAAATATCAAGGAGGAGGTAGTTCAAACGTTGTATTCATTATACTACACGTAAAATTTAATGCACGAAAGATCCATTAATGTGAGAGGAATTTTAATGTAAACTATATTTTTGGCTAGCGTAATCAGCCGGAAAATATCTCGTTATTATCTCCTTTGTAGTAAAATATGAAGCGAATGCGACGATACAATATACAACGCGGAAGAATGCATTAATGCGAGAGGAATTTTCCTCTAACGTGTATTTCGGACGGCGAGTAATTAGTTATCCCGGTTATTACCCTCCTTTAATTTATCTCGAATTCCTTTTATAAGAACCGCTCCCGCGCTGTAAAACGCAGGAATTTGTTCAAACAAACGCGCCATACCGCTCAAAGTGTCGCAAAAAAATTACAGATCCGAAGATTATATTCGCTTTATAATATTCCCTCGGGGCGACAGAAGCAATTTTGCTGGCGAGAGACCTACCCCCCCGAACCGTTCAAACATGCCGAAGACGTTCGCAGCCCTCTCTTAAATGCCTCGCTTATTCTATGTACATATGACCCTATATAGAAACGAATATGGCTTTGCGGTTCTGTCGCGAGCTCGTAAATTTATCGCGTTCCACCCGGCCGGCGTTCGCTGCCGCTGATCGTTGTTTAACCTTCGTGCACAGGCACAGCCGCGATCGGATTTGCGAACTATTTTCTCCTCACCGCGAAAAGCTCGGCCGCGGAAGCTAAGGATATCGTATGCAATACGACCAGCTCACGTGCTACGTGCTATGCCGGGCCGGGCAATCTGCCAAACGCACGTAAACGTGTGCAATTTGATCTTTTGGCACATGATGCAGAAATAAATGCCGCTCTTTCACCGTTTCTCCGAGATATTTTCACTTGGATTAATGAACTTGGAAAAATACGTTTCAACAAAGCTTATTCGTATCTGTAGCTGTACGTCCTCCTTGGTATTTTATTTGTACGCTTCTCACAAAATTGAAAGGATTTTAAGCGAATCGAAAATAATTTTTCTTTATACGTGAAATATTCAAAAAGTTGAAATTGCTTTTTTTTTTAGAACATATAAAATAGACGTAATAAAATACATATACAATATATGTGCCTGGGTATCACGACGACACCTTGAATAGGATTCGAAAAATTCTCGTCTGCTTTTGAGAATGGAATTTGCGGAATTTGTAGAGATCCTCATAATACCGGACACTCTCCCGCGCTGCGCTCGCTGTATGCTCGGCCTTTACCCTTTTATATGCGTCCCGATGTCGCCTGTCCACCACTCATGGATATGCGATTCCCCAGATTTTAGAATCGCCAACCGAACATTATATCCGCGTTAGTATTTCGTTTGATGGAATAAGCTGCATCTGGGAAAAGCGTTAAACGCGATATTACGACAAGGATATTTACCACCCGTTGTATATTTTGTGATGAGGAATACTGTTCCCGTTTTAAGTACGAGAAGCATGACCTACCGCTTCCTTCAGCATACAGGACGTTTCAGAGAGATTATGTAATTATTATGGATTAAAATGTATTAAAGAGTAAAGCAGAATTTCAATGTTGGTGCAAGCCATGGCGTAAAGTAGACCGCGCGATAATAAGTGTCTCCTCGAATTTTCTCTCTTTGGATATTATACGTTGGATATTCGTATTAGGGATGAACAAGAACTCGTGAATCCTCCTGTAATCTGTATATCTGCGGAACGTTGAATGTCGCATTTTCATGAGAGGCTACGTCCTATTGTTGCAACACGACGACAATAGGAACACGTGGCCCGATCGATTAAAGATATTCCGCTACGTCCGCCATCCGTGGTACTCGAGACATCCATTAAGGATATTAACCCTTTATTATTACTTGCCGGATGCCTCGCGAGAGAATGAAACGCGAAGAATAAGAAAGGAGATGACAAAGCGCAAAATTACGTCCGGCTGATCCGAGCAAGCGATGGATAATGAATGTTAAGTAAACGACCCTTTTCTCCTTGAGGTTAATGATTTAAAGGTAAAAACGGTGCCAGCGGTATCAAGGGATCATAAACAAACCTATGCTCTCCGCTTTAATAGTCAGCTGGATCGATTCTCCAATTTTACGAACTCACCTGAAACATAAAGAAATGGGAATCGTTAAACTCTACAGGATGCAGCTTCGCGTATATACATAGTACATGTATACAGGCGTACATATAAATCGCGAGGAATATACCATGTATTTATTAGTTTGAAAAATTTTCTCTCGTTGGATAGCGAAACACATCAAGATGCTGTACGTTAATAATACATGGACGTTTTTCTATCTGACTTGAACCTTTTATTGCGATACTTTCTTTTGTTGCTTTGTCGTATTGGGATTGTGAAACCCAATAACTTTTCTCATGTTTCCTTATCTATACTGGGAAAAATGGTCTGATTGGATTAAATAGTAATTCTTGTGGAAAATTAAATAGTAATTCTTGTGGGCGAATCAGAATTTTCTGGTTAAATCTACTAGAATTCTAAAGATAAAATTCTGATTGATATAATTATTATAGTAAAAATAAGAATTCTAGTAAATTTTACCAGAAATATTGTATTAAAGTATCAGAATTTTGGTTATTTCAACTAGAATTCTAATAAATTTAATCAGAAAATTATGATTCGCCATTTTCAATCAGAAATTTTTTCAGCATAAATATCAATAAATGCTTATCTATATAATAAATGTACAAATATTAGATTTTAAATATACATATAAAAAAATCATACAAATAATAAAATCCCATAAAATTCAACTTTGATTTGAAATTGTGGGAAAAAAAACGTATTAATTGAGATTAAATATAAATCATTTCAATAATTTGCTGGGGTCATTTTCAATACAAAATTAACAAATTCATATTCTAGTAAAGTTATTATGCATATATTGAACATCATGGAGACATCAAACTGATAAACAATTTCTTTAATTAATGTTACATACGTCATGAAACTTTCTGAATATAATATCCAAAGATAAAAATTATCGCACGTCTTTAGTATTTGGAATATTTAATCGTAAGTCGAAAAATTGATAATAAGATGACAGTGACATGGCTAAGTTAAATGCAGAATATAAAAGTGTACAATACAAATTGTTCTGAGCTTGTTACACTAAATATGATTCTCATGATCAACGGGATAAAACATATTTAATCTCAATTAATACACATTGTTTTACAATTTTCACCCAGTATTGGCTTTCGTTGGATTTTTTCATTGTGATAATTTATTTTATTTGGGGTATTGTCTTTAAACAAAAAATAATCAAAATATATATTTGCTAGTCATTATTTGTAAATTATATTTTTGAATTATGAAAAGTGTATTCGCAAAGATGTAGGTTTATAAATGTTACGCCCAAATTGTATGTATAGCAGAAACTAAGTTTAACTTCAAACATTATTTCAATTTCGCCATTGCTATAATTAATAACAATAAAATAATAATACAATTAGTACGGCTAATGTTAGTAATATGACAGAATAATTTCAGAAAACAATATAGAAATTCTCTTATTTTCATATTATATAGCTCGTTTTGTTTATTAATTCGTAAGCTTTCAATTTGCAACACACAAATTACATCTACATCCTCATACGAGCGCGTTAATTCGTGCGTGGCATATGCACGACGAAATCCAGTAGAATCTGTCGGACGAGCGATAACGAAATGAAATGCACACGTTCAGAAGGTACGACCGACTGTCCTGCGAGATACGTTTGGCGTAATAAGAAATACATCGTTCCATGCCGTGCGGTACACGGTTTGTACTATATGTGTTTCGACGTTTCCGGCGGCGCGCGGCTAATGAAATGGTTTCGCCATAGGGCGAGCAGCGAGCGAAACAAGATATGTCGTTGCCGCTGTAATGGCAAGGAACGCAATGAATTAATTTCCATCATCCGGCGGGGCCGTGACCGAAGCTGGCGAAGTCGTGCGTCACGTTGCTGACGCACGACAGCGAGGCTCGGGAGGAGCTTTCCGATTAATTACGGTAGCCCGTGTACGAATGGGAGACCAGATTGGATGGCCGTGACTGAACGCGTCGACAAGAAAAAAAGTTCCAACCGACAACCTCCTATTATAGTGTCCCGAAAACGTCGCGTTCTCTTTCAATTCTTTCGCGCGCTCTTTTTGTCTAACTTACGGGATCGATCCTTCCTGACTAAAATTGCCGGAGGGAATCCCGGAGGGTTTTTTTAAGTTTTAGCAGCGATTGAAACAAACGACATATACAAACGCATCCTGCGGCACATTGCGTTGGACAAATTTTTCCGAAGCGCCGAACTTTAATTTCACCAGCAAACGATTTACTGTTACGCAATTGTTAAGATAACATTGTGATTTCTTGAGCATCGATTCATATACTCGTATTGGCGATTGAATTTAAATTAGAATGTCGCGTTATGCATCTCAATTATACACTGCACGATTATAAATTGATAAAAATGTATTTCATTCTTTTTTTGTGTTTTAAATTATTCAATTCAATATCTACGCGATATTCAACTATACTCAATATTCTACTTAAGAAAAAAATCAACATGGGATAAAATCGAATCGTTATTAAGGTTGCTATTAAAATTATAAGAACGTTGATTCTAGATTCGTTAGGGCCGGGCAGAGTGATATATAACGTAACATAACACATCCTATTTCTCGTGTACAAGACGACTACAGCGATACTAACCAGATGCGCATGTTCGTGAATGCAAATGACTTAATCCATCTTCTCTCGCGCGTGTGTACGCGTGTATCCCCGGGATCAGCCTCCGCGTCTTAACTCAATTTCAGGATAGATAATAGCCTTCGATGAAGTCCCATCGATATCTCGGCGAGAAGCCGCGTTTTTTAATAAGTAACACATGCACATCGCGCGCCATAAAAAGGAAAGGTACAGTTTTTTCTCTTGTAAACACCACGGGTCGCTCATTCGATATAACGTTCGTTTTGTCAGGAACGCGGATATCGTTTGTCAATGTCCAATCAACGTCGCGGACGAGGACACCTCCAAGGAGAGCACGAGAGGAAGAATAGCGGGAGAAAAAAGGAGAGGCGCCTACGCCGAAAGCGAGAACTTTTTTTGGTCGGATTTCGTTTTAAAAAAACTCTCTCTCTCTCTCTCTCTCTCCCATTTGTTCTCGTCATCGATCAGATTTCCCTCCCGATCTTCTTCCTGATGTTCTCCGGGTCATCCGTTAATCCACATTCTTCCACGTCAACGCGACGCTCGATCGTTCGATCTGATCATTTTTAACGCTATCCGGCCCGGATTTGGGAACTGGCGCGAACCGGCGATAAGTTATTAATTATCACATTTCTTCTCTCTCTCTCTCTCTCTCTCTCTCTCTCTCTCTCTCTCTCTTCAACGCCCATGTCGACAGCCGATATATCGTTATATCGGTTCCGAGACGGTTGGGCAACGACACTTTTTCCCAAGCTGAGCTTTTATTAAAAATTACACGCGTTTAATTAAAATGCGTTTGCCCCTCCTCTTGTCCTTCTCTTCTTCCTCGTCCTCTTGTGACGATACCATTCGAAATAACTCCTCCCTATCCAAATTGGAAGTACCTTTCAAATGAACTGCATGATATTAAGGTTTTCTTTCTCTGTAGAATTCGCAGATTTTTCTTTCTTGAAAGGATACTGCAGGAAATTTATAAGGCAGAGATATACGCTATATACTATAATACACTAGAAATGGTGTATCGTCGCTATAGAAGAAAATCGATTCGCGCACATATAAGAGCGTAAGTGTCATATTCGCAGAAAACAATTTCTCGTTGTGGACCAGTATCTAGATACGTCGCAAACAGTAGCGCTATAAAATAAGACCCGTTTACGAAGTCCAGAACAAATGTGAAGAGTACTTTTCTATTTTTCCAATAAACAAAGTATTATTCTTGAAAAGTAGCTCTCTTTTGGAAATTTTTACTCTTGTTTTAAAAAGGGAGTTGAAAAGATTGATTTTTCTTACAACTTTCTCGGTACATCGCAAGTCGATACTATAGTTATATAATACGATATAATTAGAAAAATAAGTGAGAGATGTTATAAATTATAAATTAGCTAACTCTGATATAATGAATTAAAAATCAATTGTTAAATATTAACCATCAATTAATTTAAAAGCATATATTATACAATTGTTATATTCTCCTGTGACATTTTATAATTAGAATTAAATATTTAATTTCTTCCTTTCTTCAGTGAATGCATATTATATATTAATGGGTAGTTAATATTAACTATTTTGAAACATTTATTTAGAAAACGTTTTATCGCACGTAAAGGTAACTTTCTTCTTCCGCAGATGGAATTTGTCTAATAGTCGGAATACCATTTTTACGGTAATAAATAATTATAAGTCCCATTTGCAAAGTTTGGGACTCAAATGTGAACAGTATTTTTCTATTTTTGCGATAAATAAAATATTTTCTTAAAAAAGTAGCTCTCTTTCTGAAATTTTGACTCTTGTTTTAAAAAAGAAGTTGAAAAGGTTAGTTTCTTTTCCAAGTTTCAAGATACCATAATTATATAATAGAATGTAATTATAAAAATAAGTAAGAAATATATAATTATAAATTAACCAATTCTGATATACTAAATTAATTAATCAATTATTAAATACTAATGGTAAGAGAGATAATTTAAAAGCATATATCTATTATGAAATTATTTTATTCTCTTTTGTGACATTTCATAATTATTTTAGAATGAAATATTTAATCCCTTTTTCTCTCCATAACATGCGCATTAAGCGCTAATAACGAATAACAAATATTAATCGCTCCGAAATATTTACTCGGGGAGCGTTTTCTTGTATGGAAAAATAATTTTGCATCTACCGCAGATGTAGTTCACGTATAATAGTGAGAATTTCATTTTTGCGGCAATGTGTAATAATAACGCGGATGATTCTTTGCCACGCGCGCGCACGAGAAGAGTGCCGATGCATTAGAAGGGCGCGTTTAACCATCAATCGTACCACTCGTTCTCGCCGGATTTATTCCCGGGTTCGCTCCCCGACAGGCGTGGCGTGGCGTGGCGTGGCGGATCGGATTTATTATTCCGCGCATATCGATATCCCAGTGTGATATTTCCAACATCGTTCGCGCGCACGTCCACCTTCCGAAATCCGAACTCCCCCTTCAGTAAATCGAGACGGACCCGCCCAGGTTGGCAACCTGCTCCGTCAGGTCGTCAAGTTCTGGGCGTTGATTACCGGTCTCCGAGTTGCCGTGAGAACTGAGAGCTCGGTGACTCGAGGAAGAAAGACGAACGAGCTGACTGCGCAGAAAAGTCATGTGCAGTGGCCTCCAATCTAGAAATATCGAAATCACGACGGGAGGTCATGCGGCGAGAAAAGATTGGCCGATGCCCACTATCGCCTATCTCTTTGACTAGCTCTAGCTGCACAAAAAAAAAAAAAACAATCTAGCCGATAACCAATGGTGCGTAAACGCGAGTGAAAAAAAATAGTTTCCGTGTGATGTAACGGGATTCATATCAAAGCACCGCGTAAAAGCCATGTTATAGTGTTGATATATATTCAAGCGAGATTTCGTCAAACTTTTCAATTTGCTTTCTCATACACACCCAAAATCAAATGCTTGAAATGTGTCCTGTATATATACATATATAAAAGTAGGAAGTAAATATCCTAGACAATATGTGTGTGTGTGTGTGTGTGTGTGTGTGTGTGTGTGTGTGTGTGTGTGTCTAAAAGATGTTTCAAAGAAACGTCTTTTAGATTGTACTATCTAAAATTCCAAGAATTTTTCAAAGTCCCAAGAATTTTCCTAGTTGCCAAGAATTTTCTCAACTTCCTTGGTAGTTATTAAATGTGACGTCGTTATTAAATCGATGATATATAATATAGTGAATGCAAAAGGTATTCGTATAAAGAAAATATTTTTAAAAAATCTTGTTTAGTAATTTATTAATAAAGAATAAAGTAGATATGCATATTCCTCAAAATTAGTTTACCTAAAAAGATATGTAATGTTTGAAGTGTTTACGCGAGAAATTTAGCTTCTGAGATCAGGCTAAGTTTTTTTTTCGTTTATATTAAGACGAAACGTATTCATTATATAAAATTGTTATTTAGTATTTATTTTTTATAAATAAAACTTTTGTATAAAAATTTCTCCTATACACTCTGAATTTCTTACAGTGAAATCTCACTCCAAGAAAGTGAAAATACAACCACTCTTGAAAAAAAAGTGAAAATATTTTACTTCTCGAAAAAGAGTGACAATTTCCACTCTTTTTAAAGTGAATTTTTATTTCAAAGGAGTGAAATCTTACTCCAAAAAGGGATTTCACTCTAAAAAGAGTGAAGATTGTTGTACTTTTTTTCAAGAAATGAAATATTTTCACTTTTTTAAGAGTGATTACAGTTTCATTCTCTTAGAGTGAGATTTCACTGTAAGAAATTTAGAGTGTATGAATACTTTTGCACCCACTGTATTTGATTTTACGAAAATTTTGCGTATATTACAATGTTCTGAAAAAAATTGTTAAGCAAATTCTAAATCTAATACAAAATTTTCCATAACTGTATTTACCGTTTTTAGGAAATTGCTTCACATTTATATAAACCTCAAATTTTGTCAAGTTTTTTTTTTATATCAAATCTTCCACCTATCATTTTCTTTACTGTCGCTTAGAATCAATTTCGGAGGTCCGCATGCACGCGCGCATTTAATACCGATTAATAAAGAAACCCAATTGATTTTAATAACGAAACGAGATAAGAGTGAAAGAAGGGGTCAAGTTGAAAACGGCACGTTCCGAGTTAAGAAGCCTTAATAGGCGCGACATCTCTCCAATTACGAAGGTCAGATCGCCGCGCTGCTTGTCAGCTGCCAAGTAGGAGGAGAACCTGACATCATCAGGCCCACTCTCCTCCCCCCTTACCCCTCGCGACATTAACATGAGGAATTAGAGCCGCGCGCCGAATCTAAATTGATACGTCTGTTTCAAGCCGACACTTTCGCCGTTCTCGTGCTGTTTTCGGTATCGTTACGGTACGCTCCGCAGTGAAAATTCCCGGCTGTAAATTCCACGCATAATTTTCCCATTGAAAATTCGGCGGACAGGAGGCGGAGGCAAAGACGTCGGAGAACAGAAAGACGAAGCGAGTTTCCTCTTATCGTTAGATGGCTCTTTCCAAGTCGGCGTGCCTCCGTCTTTTGGCGCGGATACGGATTTCGTTTCCAGCCAATCTTCTTTTTCGTCACCACCTGCATTACGCATTGATCCCGTTGCGGCGCGGACGGAAATGTACGCCAAGGATCCTCCATTCTGGGATTCGGCAACGGGCTTGAGCCCAACGGGACGGTTAATGCGGAAAGTGGCATCCTCGCCTGACGAAATCCCGCCGAGTGCGCGTCCCAATATTGCAGAAAAGCAGGAAGATAGAGAGACAGAGAGCGAGAACGAGAGCGAATGAACGAGCAAGCGAAAGAGAAAAAAAGAGAGAGAAAGCGAGAAAGTGAGCAAGTGAGTGAGTGAGTGAGAGAATCTACAAAAGGCCGACTGATGCGAAAGCGACGCGATCTAGGTATATTTTTACATACACGAGAGAGAACTTGAATCTTGCGACATCAAGAAGTGAACGCGACGTTATGCGAAGACAATCCCCCATAGCGGGCAATAGAAAAAAATAGGAACGAGAGGAAGAGAATAAAGGAAGAGTATAAAGGGAGAGAAATGTCATATACATATACATATGTCGAAATGCAATGCTGTCGCCCATCGCGAATAAATCCTTTGTGCGAACATTTTTCTCCGTTAATATAAAGAAAATTTTCCTCTGTAGCGAATTTTAATTAACGTAAAATCGTATTTCTCGAGCTCGCGATAAATACTCACGTGACAAATTATTATTTATTACGAATAAACCCCGCACAATTAAATAGCGAATAAAGATAATTCATTGTTACTCTTATTTTCTGCATAATCCTTTTTAATAATTTCATACAATTTTTATTTTAGTACACATCCTTTATATATGTATACATTTCGCGATAGCTACTGCAAATATTAAACTATTTGGTTTCTGACAATATAATATGTGATCTTAAAATTCAAAATTTAAATATATCCTCAATAAAATGTTTGCCAATTTTATATAATTTCATCAAAAACCTAGAATATAAAAATTGTGCTTGTTCTGCTGACTAATAAAATAAGAGCTATAAAGTAATTAGTCTCGCTATTAAAATATTTTTCTCCTGATAGTAAAAGAAATATTTGTACCGTCATTTATTACAATATGTAGTTGCCTACTACATAATGAGAGCAAGAAATGGTGAGATACTGTTAAATCTTGTATGAATGCATCGACAGTTACAAACGGACAGCAGAGAGGCGCGAAACAAGACGCTACATAAAAAATGTAGCAACATATGTCCAAATCGGTTTCGTTCGTAACTATTGGGTTGTTACATGTGAAACGTCGAACGTCGAAAGTTTCGATTTTGCAGAGTGTCACCGTAAAAGAAATGTCTTCTTGAACGTGTCAAATATCACGTATCGCACATCAAAGTAACGTAATTTATTTTAACAAAGATACGTATTTCAGAGAAATGTCGACGATTTTTCGAAAGTTACAGTAAATTTACAGTAGATTTTTTTTCAGTACTTAGAAAATTTAAAAGTTGTGAAACGTTATGCCATGATTTTTAAATCAGATGTGACGTTACAGAAACAGTCCACAGAATAAATTCCACTCTTGAAGGAGATGTGTTAATGTGGAAAAAAAAAATGAGAAAAACGGAACCTGAAAAAGCCGTTTCATATTTTTAATTCTCTCCACCTTTACATCTTCCACATTTAATCACAAAGTGAGATTATAAAATTAATTTCTTGCCTGTGAAACGCAAAAACATCGCTTTTTTTTTCTCAGCTTCTATAATATCTTCCTCGAAAATTACATGAAAATCGTTCATGATACAAAACATGCAAAGTTTCCTATACAAAGTTTCAGATGCAAAATTCAATTTCTATCTATATCGTGCCGAATGAGGGAACACGATTTCCATTGAATCTTACGGAATTTTTGCAGAGAATCTACGTGTTTACGAGGGAAGCGCAAATGAAATTAGATGCAGCGAGGCGGATTAAATGGCGATGGTACTATCATGAAATCGGCTAACTATCATCGCTACTCCGAATTAATGCCGCGACACGCTAAACGACTATTGCTCTAAAAGCGCAGCTTTTCGCGAGACGCACGAGATTGGAGTGTAACGCCAATGAGACTCGATAACAGTAATGATAACGATGACGACGACGAGGTTAATAATAATAAAGAAAGGTCGCACACTGTGCGAGGTGCTTAAAGCCGATAGCACTAGGTAAACGGAAAATATTGCGTGCGCCAGGGTGCGGCTCGGCCAGGAGTGAAATATTACGTAATGTTTTCCAAGAGGCCGATAACACTCAATTCTCTCCTATCTTTCGTCTGGAGCGTATTTAAGGGAAAGAATCATGATAGTGATAATAGATATATAGTATTACGAATATAAAAAAATCTTGCATGACATTCGCTTTTGCATATTTTATCAAAGTATATTTTTCAGTATCGTTTTGAAAGTTCTTTCATAAAATTCATTAAATTAAGAGTCTTAAATTAAGATCCTTAAATTAATACACTTTTTCAGTAGGGACGAATTTAATTTACTTGTCTGAAGAAATTACTTATATAGAAAATTGTAAAGAAAGAATCAACGAAGAGAGATATACGGCCTCCTATTTATATCGTATTAATCTCCTGCCTTATTTCCTGGTACTTAAAGTGAAAATTACTGCAAGGCGCACCGGTGATATTATACGCAAGATTATTGAACAAACAGATTTAATCCGATACGATGCGTCACGTAATTAACGTAAGCTGGACTTGGAGTGAGAAAATTAGTTTGCCATAAGAAGTTAGTAGGCGGTTGTTTGCAAAATACGCGAGGACGTCTTGCCGCTATTTCTCGAGTGACGTACATCATACAGTAGGGGGATGTTATACGAGCCTTATTAAAATTTCAGCTCACACCAGGAACCTACTCGGCTTACTAGTTATGACGCCCCGTTCGTGGCTTCATATGCAGCTCCGTCGAAATGATACATTATTACGTCTCGGATATGTCTCGCATGCAGTTTCGCTAGACGGCGGTAAAATGATAAAAAGCATGTAATGTTACCCAAAGAGGAAAATTAATGGCGCGGCTATTATCTTGCCCGAGTAGTTTTTACTTTGATCCAATCCCTTCTTATATCGCGTGTTATATCTTAAAATCATATAAATTCTCGCACGGAAAAATGACTTGCGTATCCTTTGTTATCATTTCGAAAATATCAAAATGCCGATTGAAATCAGTTACGCTGGTAGTATTCGGCTAAAACTACATATATCCGCCGAATCACCTTGATTCTACAGAAATGCGGTTTCACCATGCTTTTGCATTGGCATTCAAACGGCAGAATGACTTGCGTATGAATCAGTAGTGTATTTCGGTGATATTGCGATATTGTTTAAAAATATTCATACTTTACCAATAATAAAGACTACGGCATACAAAAAAGTCAGATGTAAGCAAAGCAACATTTTATGACTAGGGACATGAGAGTAATTGTCTTTAATATCTCTATTAGTGTGTGCTTTTAAGCCAATTTGCTTATAATTGAATTAATTATTAAATATTATAGCTTTAATTTTATCTGCTTGAAATCAATATCGGTTTTTCAATTATTGTACTTTTTTTTCTTATAATATTCTTTGATCTGAAAAATGTTAATACTTTATAATGTTTTTGATAAAAATAAAAAATGTTTTTGTCCCTATTAGTAGAGCCTCCAAAGGCTCTATTAATGTGCCCCTATTTATGTGTCTATCTACATCGTCTATCTACATTTGACTCATTTTAACATTATTAAAACAGATAATAGATGTAAGCAAAAACTATTTAAATTAATATTGCATAAATCATTATTTCAA
>Ga0157364_1001303_pt1 | contig 20870 bp, 6 predicted proteins | sample AttsexASBM2_FD_111476 | JGI IMG/M metagenome (GOLD analysis project Ga0157364, IMG submission 111476) | Fungus gardens microbial communities from leaf cutter ant in Ribeirão Preto, State of São Paulo, Brazil - Atta sexdens ASBM2 | ecosystem: Host-associated > Fungi > Mycelium > Unclassified ...
ATATTTTATATTTTATATATATACAAATATATATATATATATATATATATATATATATATATACATACATACAAATAACAAAACTATTGTACTGGAAAGAATAGGTCGAATTGCTGTCGTTTTTGGGGTGAGAGGGGAGCATTAAAAAATCACAAGCTCCTGGATGCAAATTTTTTTAACATGGCCGTGATAAAAAATATATATGTTGAAGTTCATTTGCAAAACGAGACCATTTAAATAAAATAATAAGATTGCTTTAAAATACCTATAAATTGAGCCGAAGGTATCCTTATTTCCCCTCCCCCCTCCCCCCGCCACCACAGTATATAATTAGTGAATAGTAGTAAAAGATAAGTAAAGATGAAGTGAAAATAAACTTAAAATGTTCTCTAATACGCGTATTTTCACTTAAAATATTTACGACTTCAACGTTACGATCCAATATGGCAGCAGCAACTAATCAAGAGTCTTAACTCATTCATGATAATAATTTGAAAATCGAATCACTTTTTTTGTAATTATGTCATTTTTTTAAATAAAAGAGATTACATAAAAAAAGGGAAACAAAAAAACACAATTTGTTATATTTATATTAATAAAGTTTTCTACATAAAAATTTTATGCAAGCAACATGCTACCTGCCCTCTTGCTATGTCCTCTTAAATCGATCTCTACTGGGTTAACGAACAAAACTTCAAGTTTCATTTGTATTATTTTCTGCGAAAGAATTTTTTAATCAAGATAAATATAATAGATATCTTTTCAATATTTTCGTAAAATAACAAGCGAGTGTGTATTATCTGCCGACAATTCCGCGGCGGACACTATTGTGCCCTCTTTGCTCATTACCATCATTATAGTCGTTTTGCTACTGGAGATTGATCGTTCTGACTGTTCATCGTATCTCCTACGAGAGGAAAAGCGGAACCAGACGACCAGGTTAAAAGGCGGAGAGTCAGGTTGTGTGTTTCGTTTGAAAATTTAATTTCTCTAATTAAAGTACCGACTTTACCAGGACGCATCTCTCATCGTCCGTTCCTATCTTTCTTTCTCTCTTTTGCCTACTGCTTCGTCCCCTTTGTGTCCCGGATGCGAGCCGCGCCTGCGGCCTAGCTTTTACCGGAGTCACCCGTTTCATTAAGCTAATGAAAGTTTTCTTTTGAAGATGATACGCCAAACAATTTTATTTCGTGTATCAGTGTTGAGGCTGATGATGCACAATGTGAGGTATGCTTTATCAGACGAGTGTATATCTGATAATTAAGAGTCTAATCATATTCAAAATAAAGAATTTAGTAAACGCAGTTGATACTCGATTTAATTTTAATAATACAGATACAGTTAATAACATTTAATAAGATACAGTTAATATATGTTAATATATGTTTTTAAATATAACACTCTCATAATTTCTAGCAATATATTTGTATAAAAAATTTTTTATGAATTGAAAATCAAAGCGTTTCAACGCTTTGGTTTTATTAATTTATTTCTTGCTGTCAATGTATTTTTTATTTTTTACATCATTTTTATCAAAATAAATAATTTTGTATAAACTGGAAACTATAAAGTTTATAAAAAAATATTTTATAGGTATCAAAATCAAAGATTCATTTGTGTTATTCATGTATTCGATTTTCATTTATTGTTGTTTATTTACATCACCTAACAAAGATATTTTAACATTTTACTGATTACACAGATCTGCAAGGTTATTTTTTTTTCGAGATAAATTGGGTTGAAAAAATGACATTTTTCATGGTCATTTTCATGGCTATTATATTATAAATTACTATATATATATATATATATATATATATATATATATATATATATATATATATATATATATTTAAAAAAATCATCAAAGCTTCAACATTTTTCATATCATCATAAAGTATTATTTTTTTCCTTCAAAATCCGTTTTGTATCAATAATGTACGATATTTTTAAGCCGAGATATACTTAATTGAAATTAAATATATTCAAATCACTTAAATTAAATGGCATAAACACAGTACATTAAATGTTAAGAATTTTCTCTTTTAATTATAATTTGTTTTGTCCGCTAAATCTTCATTTTGCCTCAGAATACGTCAAATCATGTAAATTTCAAGATTATGGCCTCCATATTTTGAATCCTCTTTTATCGATAAAGGCGCTTTTAAGCATATAGGTTATATTACAGATTCTGGCTGCGTTCGGAAACGTTGCTCGGATGCCTCTAATGTCTCGGATTCATCATCACATATTATAATATAATACGATATAAATAACACGCGATAAATCGTGCCTTAATAGTCGAATTAGTAAAAATGCTTGTCATCCTATCATTGGAATATAGAGAGATCGCTAAGGTGATATTTTTTGCAATAAATTCTTTACAATATTTTAAGATATTTATCATATTAATAAGGGAGAATGAGATGATCTGCACGAATTTACCTAAAGGAAAAGTCAAATAAATCTGACAATTATTTATCAATTAATAATAGAAGTTTATTCATATATTCATATATTCATCATCAATAAATTTCAGTTATTTGACTTTAAACTACAATAATTAATATTCATAAATTATCAATATAAGCTAGAATTTTAAATAAAAAACAAAATTCTTGACATTCGGAATTATTTGCCTCCAAAACGCAATGTTGAATCGATTTTATTTTTTGTTTTAAATTATATATAGTTGTATGTTTATATTAATAATATATAAATGTTAATTATAGTAGATACTTCAATATTCTTTGAATAAAGACTTCTATAATTAATAAACTTTTTCATAAGTATTCACAATTTTCCCATTCTTTCCTACATCAAAATCATTGAAAATATGTAATGGTAGTTACCTGGTTATCTCGAATAGCATGTATTATACGTTTTATAGTCACGAATTATAAATATATATGTCATTAAGCGTATATTGGACTGAATGCGAAAAATGAAAGGAAATTATAATGAAAGAAATGTTTTGTACGTATAACTATCTATATTGTATTAATATGCCCAACAAAAATTTTCTTATTTTTTCATTAAAAGATTGTGTTGTTTTAATCAAAATTTGTTTTTTTTATGCTAACCAAATTTTGATCAAAACAACATAATGTTTAAATAAAAAGGTAAGAAAGTTTTAATTAATCACATATCAACAAAATAAATGATTATATGTACAAAATAAGTCCTCTCAGTGTACTTTAATATACTGCAATGGTATCGTTTGCGTTTAAATTGTATTCGTAATTACTTCACTCTCCCCTATCAATATTATTAAATTGCTTGTCAATTTAATTTGTGATATTATGTATATAAAGTCTATATTAACTTCATTTTAGAATTATGTTTCAATAGTGCTCGATAGATTAGTTGGCGCATAGCGTGCACTAGAAATTTTAAAATTTACGGAAAGTATTATTACATATCAGAATTTGACCAAATAAGCCTTCCCTTATTTTTGTTTATAGAGAATCAGTCCAAAATTAAATTTCTCTACTTTAGGAAAAAGAGAAAAACAAAGTTTAAAAATCTGAAAAATTTTTTTAAATTTATACTTTGGTCATTTTTTAAAAAATTGATATTTTTTTTTTATGCATTTGTTGTGTCATGAAAAAAGTTTTTTCTTGTGTGTATCACGACGTGTATATTTTTCGCGAGTCTATAATCATCTACGAGCAATTCAAAAATGAATTTTCCTATTTTTTTTCACGTGAAATATGATTTTGGAATAAATTCGGAAACATTACCCGAGTGCTTCTGCATATCGTTTTATTCTTGTTGTTCATCCAATATTAAACAAGAATAAGATGATGGAAACATTTGGGTAATGTTTCCGAATGCATCTCTGAGTGGGTCCTTTGGGCCTTAAAAACATTCTCCGTATTTTCCAGATCTTGCTCTAAGCAACTTCCATCTTTTCCTCAAATTGAAACTCTTACCTAGGCGGCCAGCGATTCAATAATGATGAAGAAGTTAAGACGGCCGTTAATAGGTGGCTCGCAAAAATGGGCACGTATGGCGTTGCAAACGTTAGTTGCGATCTCGAATCAATTTTTTTTCCGGTTTTCCTTTCTCGCTCTCTCTGATGGCGTTCTGCAGATTTTTTTTTTATAAGCGATAGATTTTAAATTAGTGTACTCGGTAAGATTAATTATACTTTATGTTCATTACGAGATCGGTATCGATTACTGCTCATATCGTTAGGTAATTACTCACGCCGTCAGATAAATGCTTATTGTAGATTTTTTTGATTTCTCGTATTCTAACTTAGTAATGTGATATCGATATCCAAACTGTCGCAACGTACGCAATTATATCTCTACTCTTTCGATTTGTACATTCCAAATATTTATTTGAGTTTATATTAAATCGCCTTATGGGTCAGAAACAATGAGTAACATTTCTTTATGAACTTAATGATTTCTCCCGCCAATCTTCCTTCGCCATTAATTAGCCATCGCCAGCGCCCAGACACGCTCGGCGCCATATTGGGCACAACGTAGCGACACATGCCATCCGCCGTGATACAAACAAGGTGTAGAAAAATTTTTTTTACGATATAACAAATGCATAGAAAAATGGCAAATTTATAAAAAAATAACTAAAGTATAATAAATTAAAATAAATTTTTTCAAATTTTTAAACTTTGTCTTTCTGTTTTTCTTAAAATAAAGAAACTTACTTTTGGATTAACTAGTAATTAATTTTGTCATTATTTGTTTATCAAATGCTGCTTAGTATGAAGCGCCTTGTTATTTTTTTCAACTTACAATCGCACGCATACGGCATTGCCGTGATCATGTTGATGAAACGCATCGTTCTTTGAGAACATATTCGGAATCTCACGGATGTTATGTCATCCTTGTTTAACGTTTGGTAAACAAGAAGGATGAAGTGGTATTTGAGTGGTTATTCGGATGGGAATCTGAACATAGCCTGAAGTGGAAAAATCAGTGTCAGCGGGAACTGCGGGAAAGTTCGAAAGTGGCGGTTACGCTTACATCAAAGAGCACGGCTCGTTCCTCTCCTCGTGGAAACTAACGGCAGGGGAATTCATTTCCATTCGATAGCCGACTACGGTCGAATGCAAAAGCAGCTGATGGCCATGTGGTGTGCAAACGAGGTAGATTAATCGTTTTTTCCCTTTTTTCTCCAACATTGCGATATATCGCAACGACGCTTCATTCGCGAGGAGTCGTGGTGAATCTCTCACGAAATTTCATTTGAGCAAGATTTTTTGCGGAGCTGCCTCGTTTTTTTTTGTTTACTTTTCTCACACACGTATATTTTGGTTGCCATGTATATTACAAATGCATTCTTTCTATAAAATGAAATATATAATGCACACGTTAGAAACAGGAACGATGTTGAAGACTTCAATATTGATGATCGCTACTAAAATAACATCGGCAGTGAGTAGCATTTCATTTTTCTTTTTTCGCAGCTGTCGCGTAAAATATAACACATAAAACATGATTTTTAGCAGTCAGTCGATTTGATTTTCGTCCCGTAATTGATGATAAGTGCAAGGAGGATTGAAATGTAACTTCATTTTCTCAGTAGGGTGTAGGAACGTGGCGATCGTTAAATTGTTATCATCGGTCGAGGGGGTGGTTCGTCGGCGACAGATGGTTCACTGTATTGCGTTTTGCTATCCGGTATCGTGAGCTGGTTACCACTTAAGGTTACGTCGTCCGCACCGTTGAATCGCGTCTCCGCTGCGTGCCCCACACGCGCGGATTTCCGCCGACATGATTTATGGTGGAAAAGGCGCTTCTCACCTTCTCTCACTCCCACTTACAACCTCGTGCTATGCGCTCAGGCTCTCTAGAGACGGTGGATTCTGCAGCGCGACCTGTTTTCGTTATATAGCTTGGGAAGTGGTTTAATTATTAACTACGTCGTAAACTCCCATGCGACATGCGCTTTTCCACTCGGATGAATGTCTGTTTAATCTATTTTTATTGAGGAATTCAAGGATTGTTTCACTCACGTGCATTTCGTGTTTTAATTTAATTGCACTAAATATGAAAGAAATTATTATTAAAATAATCATGTTAAGAAAGTGTGAGAGAGAGAGAGAGAGAGAGAGAGAGAGAGAGAGAGAGAGAGAGAGAGAACAGATAAAAATTAGTGAATTGTATAAAAGCGACAGTTGATTATCATTATTATTTTATTACTTTTTATTATTGTTATATTGTTTTACTATTATTATTTATTAAAAGAAATTACTACAATATTTCAAGAATAACCAGACTTAGGTAAAAATAAAATAATAATATTTTACTAGTAATAAAAGAAAACAAGGAAAATTGACAGAATATTTGTTAGCATCAGAAAAAGGATTTGGCTAACCAGAACAATGAAAATATGAAAGTGTGCTGAATATTCTTAATAGTCTGAGCTTAAAGATACACAGTATCTATATACTGGAGATATTATGACGTAAATTTCCTACTAACGTATGCGCAAGTGGACTCTGTTGAAGACAGATATATTTAACTTTAATTAATTAGCTAACGTTCCAAATGAAAAGATAAATGCTTCAGATTAATTTCGCTTCAGGCGTATTAATATTCATGAGTTTAACTTTGATCTTTGATAATTTTTTTCGTCTCTTGTAGTTTCTAAGATCTATGAGTAGGTTTCTACGTGAAATACCCTACTCTCTAGACTTTATCCGCAGTAATCAAATTTTCCTAAAACGTTACGGCACTACGAAGGCAGGCATTAAGATTAATTAATCTGTAACGGACACATTCAAGTGTATTAGAACACATTAGGGTAATAGATATTTCTCCGTTAACTAAATGTTGCGCTTCGCAAACTGTTAACCGCCTTTCCTTTCTTCAACCTTAGCTCGTATTTATGTAGGCTCTTACACAAATCTTTCTTTTGCGCGAAATCGCATGAAAAATCATTTTTTTCAGCAATTTTTTCTACAAAAAAATCATAATCTTTCCTAAATAGTTTTTAAACATTTATAAATATAAAAAAAGTTTCTGATATTCTTTCGCGAATCGTTCTAAGACTTACAGTTTTGGACTAAAATCACGCGAGAAATACCGAATGCAGATAAGAAAAAATGAGAATAATTTGCTCGTGTACTAAGCAAGTGACTTTTAATTCTCTCGATTGCGATTTCGTCCTCTATTCTAACTGAACTTACATTGTATAGTTAAACCGAAATTGCAAGATTCATTGTAGCAACTTGGCTTGGAAGCGTTACAATGACAGCGTTGGGGTCGATCGATTGTCATCGTGAACCACCGGATCCTTGCAAGCGCTCTCTCTTTCTCTCTCTCTCTCTCTCTCTCTCTCTCTCTCTCTCTCTCGGGGCTTGCTTATTAAAGTCAGCGATTAACGACATGTCGGACACGGCGCTCTACACGAAAGCCAGGGCTTTGTCCGTTTTCCACGTTAATCGAGCATAACATTGTAAGGATGGTGATGGTATTGCGGCCATGTTCGTACGATAACGTGGACGAGTACAGCTCGTTACGCTTAGGCAGGCGAATGTGACGTTAGGTCGGAAGCGTCGCGGTACAATACATGTACGCACATCTGCAATATTCCTTAGTCAATAATCCTTGCTCAGGATATTAACTGTACAGATTGTTCGAAATTTCAGTATCGCTATTGTGTTATGTTTATTTATTACATTTGTTTAATGTCACTGTAAAATAGTGTTCTTAATATTAATGATATTTAGGAGTTTTTAGAATACTATGTATCCAGATAAGAAGATAAACACTGCAGTTACGTTATTTAGCAGAAAGTGAAATTGCATATATACAATATCGGGGCAATCCTTCTATGCGCGTGTATTTTGATAGAAATTTAAAATGGAGCTGACTACAAATCAGAGCCGTCTATAATATTATCTTTTGCATATGTTGCATATTGTATGTGTGCATTACCTTAAGCATATTATTATTCATAATTGTGTTTGTACCGCATTTCTTTTATGATTGTAAAAAAAATTAAACATAAAGACGTACAGCGCATGTGAATATTTAAAAAATCCTGGCGGACGAGAAAAAATATTCTTTCACACTTAAATAAAACATTTTAATCTATATACAATACGTATAACATATATATATTGATATTATATATTGATATTATTATATATATTGATATTATTATATATCTTAACTATAATTTATTAATGTAAATTATATTACTAAAAATAATAAAATAAGAAATGAAAGTAAGTTATTCACTTTTGAATTATAAGTTTCCAAAGAAGGAAAATATCCATCAAACATGGACCGAGGCGATGGGGGTTAGAAAATATTGCTCCTACTAAGACAATGTTTTATGTAGTCAGCATTTTTCAGAAGAATGTTTTTGTTACGCTGTAAGAGAATAAACAAAAAATATATTTGAAATCAGTCTATGCCAATTATGACTATGTTTATATTTGATTTACATTGATTTACGAAGTTATAACATCGATGTTAAGAAACTGACCATCACAGTCATTCCATTTTTCAGAGGAATAGTTTGGAATATGATTCACCAGTTTCATAACATTGATGTTATAACTTCGACGTAAATCGAGCCATGCAAACGTAGTCTATATTTGATAAACGTTTTTCTATATATCGCATGTTACGTTAATATATATACATTATCCATCAAATATAATCCATCGATTAATTTTATAGATGTAACGCTTTCTAAAAGAGGCATTATCTATATTTGTAAAATAATCTGACATACTGATCAATATGTTGGTACGCGATACATATTTAGAAAAATTAACATTATCACATATAGTTGACAAAGATCTTAACTTCAAATATTTTTTGTTTCATTCCTCCCACAGCATAAGAAAAATTCTTCTGAAAAATGTTTACTACATACACTGATTCTAGTAGAGACAGATTTTCTAATCCCATTATTTCCATATTTTGATGGATATAGTATATTTTTCTTTTTTGAAAACTTAAATATAATTCAAAAGCGCATAACTTATTTTTATTTTTTACTTTATTTTATTTTTTCAATAATATAATTTAATAAATTATAATTAAGATATATGTTAAATATTTAATGTTTAAGTTGATGAGATTATTATGTTTATTTATTTATTTACGCGATCTGCTTACATTATAATTTGAATACTATTGAAACACGCTTTTAGTTTGAAGTTCGAATTTAGCGCCTCTAGCGAGTCAAGCGTGTAGCAAAAGAAGAAAGGAAAAAGGATAGCGGCTATATTCGTATTATTACTACTATAAGGTCGTGATAATCCACATTCTCATTATTTTTTTATATATACCTGAGTTATCGAATTAAAGTTATTATGTTAGAAATATTAATCATGTGTCATTATTAAAAATTATCATTATGTATAATCAATATACGTTATGCGTATTATAGATAGAATATTTTACTTGTTTGTCAAAGGATATTTTTTCTCTGTCAGGTTTCGTTTGATATTCATACATATAGTGCATGTCTTTATGTTTAATTTTCTTTTTTTTATAATCACAAAAAAAACACCATACGAACAATTTTTATTATTAATTTTTATTATTAATAATAATATATTTAAGATAATGCGATATGTAACAATTTGTTCTTTTTAATTAAACTTCTTGCACGATTTATCTTTTCTCTTCTTTTCTCCAACGTGGAAAGAAAAGGAAGAAAAATGAAGAACCGTGCAAGAACTTTAATGAAAAAAAAAAAATAGACTTTTTGCAAAAGATGAAGATATCATACAGACGGCTTTGATGTAGCCATTTTTAATTTCTAGGAAATTAAAAACTAAAATTTAGCCAAAATGTTCGATAAATATATTATTTATAAAGGATTGTTTTAGATCAATCGAAATAAACGCGCAATTGTTATAGCGCCGATTCCTAAAGGCCCCTAAAGGCTAAAGGTAATTTGTTAATTATTTTTAATTTCTGATGAGCATTCAAGATGAGCACGCAGAGAAGGATAGATTATCCCGATATTTTGCTTCTTGCACCTTTCTCCCAATATATATACTATAGAAAAGTATGTATTGAGTCCATCTTATATGGCTATGATTTGGATACACGCGCGTGATTAGTTTTCTGTTCCTGCAACCCTATTCTGTAATTTTTAACGCAAGCTTCGTATTGTTATATCATCGTTGCGCTATTTTATCCATTTTTTACCAAGATAAAAAATGCGCAATGATGTTTATAACGATAACGAAACTTGTATTAAAAGTTACAAAATAGTCTTGTTTATGTACTAGACTGCATTAAATTTCTCACTTTCGACAAATATCAAACAAATATCAAACAAATATTTATCTCACCTTAAGTTCCAAAAGTGTATATTAATTCAGCCACAAAAACAAATCTACGATATCGAAAAGCCTTTCTTTTGTCACATCCGAGAGTGTGTTCACTTTCAGTACACGAATCACGCATTCGTCACTCGAGCGAACAGAATTAACTAATTCTCTTTCGTATAAACAAGAACTTTAATAATGAAATTGTCAATACAAGTATAATACAGGATAACGTCTTAGAAAGAATTCACATCTTGTCAATTTTAAGTCCAGGAACGAAGACAAAATAAACTCGATCCTCTAAGCGGTCGCGAACTTGACGAAATTTCACAGCACAAAGAAAATGCATTAGATGGTGCAGACATACTGCGGGCGCAACAATATTAATAATAATTATTAAAAAAGAGAGAGGACGAAGGGAGAGAAGTAAGAATAATAAGAAATAAACAATTAATAATTTAAACTATAATATAAAAAGATTACATGTGTAATCAAAATTACAACAATTATATTGAGTAATTTTGGAACCTACATTATTAAAGATTATATATTTATATAAGTAAAATTATAACTTACAAATAAAATTATTTTTCTTTAATAATAAAACTATTTGCAAAAGTAAATTTACAATTAAAGCTATGCTCATAAAAGTTTATGGAATAATTTACCAACAAATTATTATACATATAAAAATTTTTAAACTGTAATATCCAACATTAAATTTTCTCTTTTAAATTTTATGTAAAAATTTTTGTACATTTACATAAAAAATATATTATTGTTAATGCAATTTTCTATTTAATATAAAGATACATTTATTTAATTAGAGGTAAAGTATTAAGTTTTGTTAAAACGCATAATTTTAGATATTTTCACTATAAATTTAATTTAGAAACATATTATATAATGTAATTTTACATATACGTAGGTTATTTACAGTGTATCATGATTAAAAAATTTTAGAAGAAAGGCTTCTAATATTTGCTTGACGTTTCCTTCAATGAGAATTATTATTAGGTGCGATTTAGGTACTAGTTACATTAGATAATTGGAGAATAGAATCAAGTAACGGCCGCGCCGTTTACAATTATGTCGTATCCAATGATGAATGTCAACAGTCATCAGAAACTATTGAAGCAGTAGTACTTCTTGTAGTGGAACCCGACGTGTCGTTTAAAAGACTTGCAAGATGCAATGATGACAAGAACGCTGTCGTTAAATCGCTAGTAAATTCTGCCTTGTCATGGCTTATCGACATTCATGTCGCATTCCACGAAAAGTGCGAGTGATTTTAAATGGGAGCGAGAGGAAGTAAAAAAAAGCGAGAAAGGAAAGAAAAAAAAGAATAGAAAGAAGGAGAAGTCATACGTGCGGAGATAGCGATGTCATATTGTCGGTGACGATTTGCACTCTTTATTTCCGTTTTCAATAAGTTAGAACTCGCTGCTATCTCTCTATGACCACCTTGCTAATAACATTTCCACGACGTGACGCGAAATAAAATACTACTTTGAAAATGAAAAACTTGTACGAGATGTACCTGCAGAAGTGTATAATTAATAAGACATTTGGTTATTATATGGAGAACCATTTGCTAAAAATTTAAGAGTATCGAGAAAACTGAAAACTAAAGCCGCAATTTGAAGTTTCCAACAACCTGTATCCGGCGTTTTACGTCCTGCCAAAAATACATCACGCAGGTCATGCTGCGTTCACATTCTATATATAGATCTGGGTACCTATCATGGAACATGTCGGAATGAATTCCGATCAGAATTATTATTTTTTCTCCAAAAAAACACAATAGAAATCTAGGGAATAATTAAATAATTCTGATTGAAATTCACTTTCGACTTGTTCCACGATAAGTGCCTTGGCTTTATAGACTGCAGGGCGCGGAACCCTTGTCGTACCGAAGTTGAATGACCTTCAACATTTGTGTCTTCCGTTCTGCGTCCTTCACAGACTTCTATAACTATAGACTGTTAATTTAATGTGATAGAAAGAGATGAATCTGATTCCGAGTTGTCCTTGTTTCAATTCACATATGTATGTGTCCTGTCCATGAATATCGCGTAAATTTATGTGAAAACATTAATGTTATTATTCGTATGATTTAAGATATGTTCATTATGCACAAAGCGCATGATATATTCTTTTTTATTAATTGATGAACAACAAAGATAAATGATGCATCATGCGTTTTATGCGTAACTCGGAACCTTATACATGTGAGAGTGAGTGAACACGAATATGGCTGCCCAACCCCTGTAATCTCGATAGTTGCGCAGCTTTTTTGCTATATAAAATATCTGCGCAACTGTCATTATGAGCACGTAATGATTGCATAACGAGTTATAGAATTCCGCTGCAATGCTGTTTTCAAATGGAAGAAAAGTCGATAGTCTATTTATAGAAGTCTGTGGTATTACAACCGGAAATACGTTATGCTTTAATCTACAGCACAAAAGTTGCAGCAACACAGCTGCAACATTGCAGCAACATTGTATGTTGCAATAATATATTGCTGCAAATTCTATGCTATATGGGTTCCGATAGCTGTATCGAAAATATTCTTTTTAGTTACGAGGTTAGTAATGCTCTAACTAACATAGCTATATTCCGTAAGGGATCAGCTGACATCGTGATTTCTATTTGCTTTATCGGCTTGTCCAGGAGAGAGATTATTTTTTATTACAATGTAGATAATTATTTAACATTATACATATTATCCAAATTCAAAATTTTGACAATGAACAAAATTTCGAAAGTGAAATGATTAATATAAATAATAAAAATGATGCCAATATTATTTAATAAAAGTCTTTATATTTTATGAAATTTTTAAATAATTTTTTATTTGTTAATTGAAAAGCGAAATGAATTTTTTTCTACAGTTGTTGCTTTAAAATTTCCATATACGAATTATTTCAAAAATTATATAAAATATATTTAGCCTAATATACGTTTATTATTAACTTGATTACTTATTTAAGAAAAAAAAACTGAAAAAAAAGGAAAAAAATGCAGGATTCGATTTCCAGCGTTCCAATCTCGCATCTTACGAGCTCGAGCACACTAACTCGGGTTTATGAATGAGGAATATGAAGCTAGTTCTACATTAGTTCCAAGCCAATCGCAAGTTTGTTGTGACAGCCAATATGAAGCGTTGATTTCAAAATGCAAGCCTCAGATTGGCTATCGCAACAAACTTGAGATCAGCTTGCAACTGTATGTAGAATCGGTTTAACGCATAAAAAATCGTAAACAATTAAATTTCATAAACTATTGCGTTTTGACATGATTTATACTAATGGATTAATGGAAAGGGTACTATTACTATAACATTTATTAAAACTTATATGTTATTTAGAATGTCCCTTGCCCCTTATTGATACACATTGACCGACCGAGATTGCTGAGAAAGCATTTTCAGTTGCTTAAAACAATCGATTAGAGCAAGAAGGATAGACATTCTCTCGCTGTTTCGCTCTCGGCGCGCTGAAGCGAGCACACAGCATGAGCTCGTGCTTGTATGCGTGCGTGCGTGGTGTGTGGCTATCGGTTACGCCAGATCGCCGACTGGTGGCGCTGATTGCATGCCTAATTCTTACCACTGATTACGTGTCGCTACCATTAATGTGGCTGAGTACTTAGGGAGGAACTTCAATTTTGGTTTTTCATACAGTGTCATTTTTCTCATAGTTTTTTTCTTTTATTTTGGAGAAAGATTTTTATTCTGCATAAAGAAAGCGAACATAAAAATATGAAATGCGTCGGTAATTCTAGAGTTCGAAAATTCTCAATAAAATAAAATTAGAGAGGGTAAACAAAGAATATTCCTTCGCAACGCCTTTAAAAGGGCCAAAATTCAGTATGTTCCGCAAAATTTGGGACAGTTGGCTATCCTACCCAGGAGGGACATAGATAAGTACAAAAAGAGAATGAGAAAATGGCGAGAGAGATAAAAATGGAAAAATAACGATGGCGATTCGTTGATCTTTAAATTTCACGCTTGCGAACAAATTAGCAAAAGATGCGCGCAAAGTTAATGAAAATATAGTTACTAGTGGAATATATGGTAAAAAGTAGTGAAAGGGAAGAGAAAGAGAGAAGAAGAGAAATTTATATTACAATCCAGGAAGATTATGTTATAATCTAACCGGAAATAATATACGACACAGAAGATATAATTGGATAATAACAGTAATAAAGATTGGTTACATGTGTGCGTGCCATAAGAAAGTAAAGATAAATTTAAAAAGAAAAAAGAAAAGAGCAGGAAGAAGAATATCGTTTCACGCTTTTTATTTTTTTAAGAGTAGAACATCCAAAGTCTTTTGCAAATAATTACTGATTCAGCATCTTGACAATTTCAATAGGTAACAAGCTTCAGAAATCGTGGGAAAACAGTAGTGAGAAGGAGAATAAATGTGAAGAAAAATGCAAGGATCTCAATAATGTTACAAGGTACATCGATAAAGCCGACATTCGAATGTCGTTATCTGTAACAAAGGATTGCGCAAACGTGCATTCATGCACACGAGAGGATTGCATGAAAGAGAGCTAAGGAATGGAAAATCACGTAAACGGATTCAGACAAATCGCATGGAATGCGAGGAAAATGTGGAGTGAACAAGAACAGCAAACTAAGGGGAGATGATGATAATACTTGTAAACTTATAAAATGATGTGCGTGGTAGTCGGATTGCTGGGCGAAGGGCCATTTTTATTGCGGTGAAAAATCAATGGCGTTCGCTCGTAGCGGATAAGAGAGAAGTACAAGATAAACATGGCCGACGAATAGAAGCATACTAAAAGTAAGAGAACTAGTAAATCGGAAAGGGATAGATAAAAGAACAAAAGCTCGCTATCTTGGAAATTCCGCATAACACGACGGTTATCAGATTTTATTCGTAAACACATTGTTATTGCAGTTGTGTTGAGACAAAACTGTATTGAAGCAACGTACAAGTGTAGATTCTGATCGATTGTGTGTGTGTGTGTGTGAATTATCTTCAAGTTACGTATAAGTATTTAAAACGAATTAAAAATAAATATGAAAGAATATAGAAATAATAAAGAAAGATATTACATTCACATAAATTAACAGTAATTAGAAAAATACGGTGCAAAATAATAACAATAATAATTCTTTATTGCAAAACGTATAACATTATGGAGATTTAAACTAACAAAAAGAACTATGAATGACAAATAGTATATGCAAATAGTAAGGCAAATTGCTACTGTAAAATCTGTCAATAACCAAAGTCAAGTACAAATATATGTGCAGTGGTAGAAGAATGGCAGCATGATAAAAAATAATAAAAATTGATGAGGCTCTTTATAAAAAAGTAAAAAATAAAAATAACGCTATGATCGTTAACGTTGATGTGAAATATGAGATGGCAATATTGTTAAAATATTAAAAAGGGGACAGATAAGGAACTATATGTACAAGATATAAAGGATCTCCTTCGAGACTGAAAGAAGAGCCTTAAGGTAGAAAGTTGAGATAAAATAATGCAGGGGAAAAAAGCGGCGTGAAAACTAAAGTGAAGGAAAAAGGTAAGACGAAAATGAGGACTTTCTGAGGAATGGAGTGCTGTCTCATATAAATACACTTTTAAATAGCATTATATAGCAAGATATAGATAATACATTGACAAATCAATAATATGTTCATTTTCATTAGTTCTTTTATTGCCGCGTTTATTTTATTCGCTGCACTTTTTCCCTCCTCATAATAAAAAATCAAAGACGTTAGGAAAAATTTTTAACAATGTATCGAACAAAAGTAATTTTAGAACAAGAGATTATTATGATATCCGCGATAGTGTAACGTGAATACTTTGTAAAAGAATGTTTTGAAATTCATCTCTCTACAGTTCAGAAGAAGTTAATCTGTTGTCTCACGAAGTGCATCTGAAACAATAAGCGAGAGAACAGAGAAAGTTGGAGAGCAAATAAAGGTAGGAGAGAATATAAAGGCGCGAAGGAGAAGTAAAGCTGAGAAGAGACAACTGCAAAGATGGATAAGTTGGTGAAAAATAAAATGGCCGAAGCGGCGCATCGCCCGCTGAGCAGGGCGAGTCATATTCTCAAGAAGGAAAGATGCTCTTGATGGTTCTGCTTTAAAGATAACGAAGCGAGTTCTTCGCGGAACAAAGCTTCGTAACCGCCGCCGCGGCCGTCGCAACGTTCGCAAAGTGTTTGCTGAGGCTGTCTCCAGCAGTGCGACAGGAGCGACAGGTGGCTCCGTGTGCCCGCTTTTTCATCCCTTCTCATCTTTTCTCTCTCTTTCTCACCTTCTTTCTTTCTCTCTCTTTTTCGTTGCCGTTTCTTCATCCATCATCCTCTCACGATTCCGCTTCCAGGTTCGCTCGCACCGTTGGCACTCGCTCGGGGGTGTGATTTAAAGTGTAAACTTAAATATTCCAGTTGGTATCTTCGTGCAAATAGATTCGATATTAATGGAGCTTCAGCACCTCGCTGGGAAAGAGAAAGACAGGATATCCGAGTATCTACTGCAGGAAATTCTAATGGCGAATCTAACTACTCCATAAACCTGATATACTTCGTATATTTAACAAAAGAGAATATAATAAAGACGCAAAGGAAATCTTTGTAAACGAAAATTGAGATTTTAAATAAATTACAACAAATTAAAATTCCCAACAATATATAGAATAATTTGGCGTTAATATGAAGAAAATATTTGAAGTAGTTTTTTTTTGAAGTAGTAAAAATTCTTGCGGTTATATCTCATTCAGAGCGTCATCAAAGAAATCTCAAGTAATCTCCTCGTACGACGTGCAAAACGTTTCGATCTGACTTTCTTTTTTATTTTAAAACAATTTGATTTATAGATAGGAAAGTGATAAAAAGACAGGGCGGAATTAAGTATCTCGGCTCAAATAGCTCAAAATAATTATCGATCTGTTCTTATCGAATCTACGGCGAATTTATCTGTTCTGTGTATACAGGAGAAAGAAAATGTCTTGCGAAAAGACAAATTTAAATAAATCTATTGACGAGAGTCAATGGGCACCTTGATTTTCTTTTTTGATTAATTATAATCTATTTTTGATTAAAAGACGAGGGAATCGATATTCTATGTACTTGTGCATATCCGCGCGTATATATTTAAAGAAAATATTTCTTCTATGTCGAAAACTATAAAGACAAAGTTTGACAATATAATCGTACTAGTACACTGCCGGTTAAAAATTATAAAAGGTCACTTATTAATTGAAGATGTTTACCATATAAAAAAATCAAATTTATGAATTATTAATTTAATATATTTTTATTATTTTATTAATTTTTTTACAATATAATAAAAATTAATATAAAAAGTTTAAAGTTCCACGAAAATATTTTTTACATTAAAAAATATTAGATTACTATCTTAATCAAAGTAGCCTTCTTTAATCAATTCTTTTTATTAATGTAGGTGATTTAATTACATGTTATTTATTTTATCTGATGAAAGACTCTCTCAAAACTCTTTCACTTATCTTCTAAAATAATCCACAATTCTCTCAGTTTTGAAAAGAAAGGCTTTAATTAGTCTGTTTTCTTTAAATCAAATATATACTATGTTAATTATAATTTTATTAAATATGTTGTCTATTTATTTATTTTCAAATTAAGAAAAAAAATTGAATTAAATTTTCAAGTAGTATTTCACTGAAATATTTTTAAATTTTATGCGATCTCAAATCGGCAGTATATATTCATACTTAATCTATAGAAGGGAAGAGGATTCACATAATATAATAAAGTATTCAGTCGTGTAGAGAAAAATAAAGGAAGCTTTATTCTTTACATACCATAGCAGGCGATACGAGTCGGCCGCGCATTGTTGATGCAAACGACAATGCGCGCGTCACCGACGACGCAGAGATATAAACAAATATCAGTAGGAAGATCGGGCCGGTAGGGGGTCTCGGGATACACGATAAGATCGGTAAGATGGGATCCTGTTCGTCGCGCGGGATCGTATAGTACACACTATCGTCTTTCTTATTATCTCTCCGTCCTTGCTTTCTTTCATCGCCATCACCTTCGGCTTCTTCAGGTCACGCCAAGATCGCCGCTAGTTTGTGCAGATTCGTTATGGTCGTCGCGTCGCCCGGTTGCAACCTGAGAGCCTCCTTGTAAGCCGCGGCGGCTTGCTTGTACTTGCCGTTCAGGTGTAGGATTGCGCCGAGATTCGTATGACTGCGGGCCTCGTGCGGCCTTAGATTGGCCGCGTGTCGATACCAGACCTCGGCCTCATCGCGACGATCGGCCTGCCTCAGCGCCGAGGCCGCCGCGACCGACAGCTCATAATCGGACCGTAACAGCTCGGCTGCTCGTAGCTGCTCTTCGGCAGCCTCTACCAGTCGACCCTGCGACGTCAGGAATAACCCTGGAAAATTTGCAAACAAATATCATTGTACGTGTCGCGAGGCCGCATCGCGTTCAGTCAATTTATACGTCATGTACTGTTACAATTTGTCAAGTCACTCGACAGATTGTTAATCAACATGGCGATTTATTAACGTTAAATAACAAATTTTTATCATTTTCTTTCTCCTCAAGTAATAGAGGTTTCTTGTAGAACCGTTTACAAGAAACATCTATTATAATCTAAAACAAATATTTTCAAAAAATTCCGTCATCTATCAATTTTTTGAAACTACGTTTTGAATTCCTTTTACATACATCTAAAACGCAAATTCGATAATATATGTAATGTATAACTGTACAAAATTTACATAGTTTTTTACAATATAAAAATAAATATGATGATAGGTTCTTTTATGTATTAATTTTTAAGTAATTTATATTAAAATAATACAACTTATTGTCAATTTTTAACATCAAAAAATTACTACTTTATAAGATTTCCGTTTCTTATCACCTAAACGATTTGTATGTATTTTACTCCGTAAAGGAAAAGAAAATGTAAATTATTTATATTTATAAAGATTTTTTTTAAATAAAGCCTTTCGATTTTTCAAAATTTGTGAATAATAAAATTCTTTTAATTCTTTTTTCAACAGCTAAACGTACACCAGCAACATACAAGAATCACCATTTCAGCTGTTAAGGAACAGAAACTTTGTAAATCAGAGTATTATTTATTTAATAAATATAAATCTATAATTTTCATTCAATAATTCATTATTTTGTAAATGACTGTATTGATTTCTCTTATAAATAATAAATTTTATTTTTGACAGACGAAGTAGATATATGTATTTTGAAAATTTTTTTGAGAGCAATATTTAAAACATAAGAACTTCAGAAAACGTGACATCGAAGATGCAAATATGAGGCAAAGGAATATTTGTGCATAGCGGTATTTTTAATTTGAGAAAAATTTAATAAAAACAAACATTTTTAATATATGAGGAGATAGAAATTTAATTTGTACTTATTGAATCTCTATTGATTTGAAATTAGACAGACACTATTATTATTAACTAATTAAATGAAAAAACTCAAGATTATAAATTATTTGTCATCTATATTAATAACGTTCTGTTGAGCGAATGGAAAAAATATACACGACAAAAGATTGTTTCCGTATCTGGATTGCAATTTAACGTTTTGAAGCGTCACCGAGTTTCCTCGGAATTTATTATTTTAATTATTTTCATTATACGTCGATTCATTCTCGGCACCTCAACTTATCTCCATGTCCTCTAGTATTCAACCTTCTTTTCGATTAGTCTCCTTCTCGATTCACCCTCCTTTCTCATCAAAGATCGACTATTATTCTACAAGACATATTACAATGGTTTATAGCAGCTCGATGAATCAGCAATCCTCTTATCTTCTCCTCTTCTTAAACGACTTTTCAAATCTTGGTTTTTTGATTCTCTCCCGATTCCTCCTTGCAAGGTTCCTCCTTGCATTTTGAGGATTCCTTTTCAGAACGAATTCAGGATTCGAAAATCAATTATACCGTTGGTACAATAAGTCCTCGACTGTGGCGACTGATGTGACGATAAAGATGATAAGGGGGAGGAAAAATGATTCTCTTGTGGAGTGCTTTAGGGAGGTATAAAAGCGAGATACTTAAGAAAGTATTTCATTGCTTTAATGATGAATGAAGATTTTCCTTTATCGCCATCTAAGACGACTATAAATACAGAGCATTAGACATTTAAATTGCGATGCAGCCGAAAGGCGGATCATGATCGGCGAGAAGCCAGAGGGATGAAATAACGATGGAAAAAGGAGATGAAGATAATCCACTGACGAATTCCGGACAATGTATTCGATGAATTTGCAACGCAGGAAACGACGTAGTCACAATTAAAGGAGCTCTTGGTCGCGCCTTACCGTAATGATGGTGCACACTGGGGTCGTCCGGTGCCAATCTGCGGGCCCTCAGGAACCATCTCTCCGCTTCCAGGACACGGCTCGACTAAAGAGAGAGAAAGCAGAGGCGACGCGTGAGCCACCGCGAACTCGATAGTCCTGTCTGTCCCCCCTCCCCCTGGCGGTTGCTACCGGTTGAGGAGCTTGTTCTATTACATTGGACAAGATTTTTGAAGATATATATATATATATATATATATATATATAG
>Ga0157364_1001304_pt1 | contig 20856 bp, 12 predicted proteins | sample AttsexASBM2_FD_111476 | JGI IMG/M metagenome (GOLD analysis project Ga0157364, IMG submission 111476) | Fungus gardens microbial communities from leaf cutter ant in Ribeirão Preto, State of São Paulo, Brazil - Atta sexdens ASBM2 | ecosystem: Host-associated > Fungi > Mycelium > Unclassified ...
TAATACTCATGGTCATTTAGGGTAGGGTGCACAGTAGTTAGCACGGACCATGGGCTATAGTATATAAGGTAGACTACTTTGTCTTAGGAACTCTATCGAGTTCTCTTGTGTTACTCAATACAAAAGTTGTTTCTTGACTTAATCCTTTGAGTCCTGATTCATAACATAGGTGAGAGCAATGCCCATGTCTGTAGTGAACTTAAACTCTAAGCCTCCTAGTTGACCTTAGTAGATAAAGTTGTTTGAGATGACTTGAAATTGGAGCCTGTTTCTGATGACCTTCTCAATTAATTTACCCATAGTATTTAGGAAAACTATAGGTTTAAAGGACTTCAGAGAGTTATATGATGATTTGTTGGGTTTTGGAATAATAATTGTTGTTAATTTCTTAAAATGATCAGGCCAATAACCTAACTCAAAACATGCATTAGCAATAATAATAATATTCTTCAAATATGTTTTGTCTTTGATAATATGTTTGAGGTGTTCCCATAACAATTTATCAGGACCAAATGTAGATGAATTATTGCAATTGGCAATAGTATGTATAAAATTTTTCTCCAAAAAGTTTGACCATATAGATAAAGGGAACAAATCGAGCTTGTTAAGTACAGTTTCATCTATTTCTCAAAATTGAGCTGTGTTAAAAGAAAAGTGAAGAGCTTGCCAGAGATTATCTAGCTCTAAACAAGGCTGACCATTATATTTGATCATTTCGATGGCTAGAAGTTTATACTTGTTGACCTAGTTTATGAGCTCCCAAGGTCCTTGCTTCTTATTGGTAATTTCTTGAATTTTGAGGTCAAAGAATGCCCTTTTCATACTCTTAACGGTTTTTTGAAATCTCTTCTAGTCTTCTATACTTTTTGAAGATCTATAAATCACCAAGTCTTTATTACATTCTTCATTCCACCAGCTTTTAGAATGCTTTGTGATGTTGACGAGTTTTGAGTGCTTCATCCAAGTATGATCTACAATGTTAGCAAAGTCCAATACAACTTTTTCTAACTTGAGTATATCTGAAATGTTCAATGTGTCCAACTTTGAAAAGGATATGATAACCTCTTTAATGAACTTGTCTTTCTCTTCACTGTTCTTTGTAATTGTTCTTTTATGAGAGGCAATGTGTTCTTCAACAATAGGAATGGTAATTGTTAAAGGTGTGTGATTGGACATGAGATGCCATTCAGGATAGATAGAATGTGTGTTCAGTTCAGAGAAGTCACAATAGAGGAACATCAAATTGATGACCAAGTTTGAGTCATTGGCATTATCAGAATATCTAATAAGAACTTGGTTAATTGGATATGACAAACTTAAGTTAAAAGAGTCAGCAATTGCTAAAAGATTGTCACTAATGGAAGAATGGTGGTTAAACAACAAGTCCCATAACCTATTTCAAATATTAAAATCCCCAGTCATAACAAGGAGGTTTTGAATGTTAAATTCAGTATCCTTGAGATACTTTATCACAAAATGGGAAGAGTCTGGATAAATGTTCATGAGCCAAAAAATGACACCATTGTTGAAAAATGAAGTTAAAAGAATGTCTCTATATTTAACAACATCCTTGTGAAAAGAGAAATGAAGAGAGAAAAGTCTGATATTGATGAACACAACAACTCTTGGGCAGTTATTTATCATGTCAGGTTCTCTGGCAAATGTGAGCCAGTTGGGGTGATTAATGACCCCCACCAATAGATCACCTTCACAATTGGAAGGGCTTGGAATAGATCATAATGTTGTCTAGGATGGTTCCTGGATGAAAATGATGTCAAAGTTGTTGTTAGTTTTAAGGATCATGTTGATAATGAAATTATTTTTTTAAACACTTTGTGAAAAAATTTTTAAATCCTTCAAAATCATATTTTGCTGGTATTCACAGCTGAACAAATTGAATTTTTCCTGGTTTCCTAGAGTTTAGAGTATTCTTTAGTATGCTACTCTTTGTTAAAGTAGTGTTTTCAGAAAGGACATTCATTTGAGTTAGCTTGATGATCACCTTTACAATTGAGACATTTGAACATGTGAGAGCAGGGCTCACCCTTCTTGGTCTCTAATCTAGGAGGATTAATTTTATCATTAGCCTTGCAGTACTAAGCGAAGTGACAATGATGAGCTGTTAAGTGAGGCCCGTTGCACTTTACACATTTGGCCCCTTGAATGCGACATATGCCAGCTGTGTGCCCCCATTTCCAACAATTCTTGCATTACAGGATATCTGGGTTTATGTTAGCACTGCAAACTATAGCAAAAAAGCTTCCTATATTAAAGTGTCTGTTAATTATTTTCTTGGCATTGGACCCATTTTATGTGTTCCAAATGTCAATCCAAATTATAACCATATTGGATTTGGGCAAGACCTTGATAACATAAGGCTTGGATGCAAGAATGATGTTATTGAATATGTAATTGTTCTTTAAAATGTTTTCAATTTCATCAGATGATATTCATATGTTTGATCTTTTGCTGATGTAAGGGATGTCTACAATTTTTAGATAGGACTTGGATTGTGGGAGTCTTGGGGATGAAATCTGTTTCACATTAGTAGTGAAAGAATTTTTTACATATTTTTTGATTTCCTGTAAGTCAGAAGGCAAAGAGATATTGTTAGTGGTAATAACAATTCCTTTGTCTTCAGCACGAATGAAGTCAGCTATCGTATTTGACGAGATATTCTTGAGAGTACAGTTTATATTAATAACATGCATACTTGAGTCTTTGAGGAATCTCTTTACAAGTTCATATTCATTAGTATGATAACTTGCTTGTGTGAAGAACCTTTTGTAGTCATGTTGATCTTGGGTTTGTGTTTGCCATTGTCACCATTTATGACCTTCTGAACCATATCAATCTTCTTGTTGGGATATTCAGAAATATTTCTTTTATTTTCAATATATCTATTGCAACACTTGACAATGAGATTGATTTGGCTAATTTAGATTGAGAGGGAGCCTGTGTGTAAGACTTCTTCTGAGGGGGTTTGTCACTTTTCTTGAAGTACTTCAAGATTTCATTAACTTCTTTCTATGACTTTGCTGGAATAGGTGGGAGAAGTGGGAATATAAAGGTAGGTTTAGCTATTTTCTTTCTTTTGTTGTTGACCTGGAGCCTAGTGATTTGAGGATTGAATTTTGACTTGACTTTGTTTCTGAAAGTTGTTTTATTGTCGTCCACAAATAAATTGTCCCAGTGAGATTTGTATATTGTGGAAATCAATTCACACATTGCTTTGTCCATGCTTTCCAAGTCCTTGACTTCATTAGCTTTATCATTATCAATTAACTTATCTAGAATGTATCTTCATATTCTAGTAAGGGATTCCTTGATATTTTGTGTGTCTGATGCTAGGTGTTCCATTGATCTATGAAGAGACACCACATAGAAGTTACCATCCCATAACTCTGGGTCCAGAGCTTGATTATAGTTGTAATTCAATTGTACATTGAACATATTGCATCCAGCAGGCTGGATTAGGGCTGGGTCCTCATTTAGAGCATGCTGTTGGCATACTGTATTAGAGCTATTAGCTGCCTTGCCAACATGACCAGTTTGACTCTTGGGAGTCACGCATTCCAATCCCAACTGTGAACTATTGGATAGTTTACTGTTATATGTAATGATAGGCTCATTCTTATCTATTTTGTCATTCAGTTTCTCTAGACATTCAGCATAACTTTCCTTGCATTCACTCAAGGAAATAGAGGGAGTCCTAAGACTATGTGCACTTTGTGTTACAAACTCAAAACCTTAGAGTTAGTTAAGAGAGTGAACCTTGTATTGGGTCAACATAAGAGAACTTGATAGAGAACTTTGTACAGAATTGTCTACCTTATATACAAATATCTAATAGTCCATGTGAGCTATTTCTAGCCTACCCTAAACGACCATATGTATGCCTTAAGGTCAACATGTGTTTCATACATTGTATGACGTCATTCTTCCAGAACCTTTTACATTCTTTCATGCATCATGTGACTTGTGACCATGTCATCTTATGTGACCTGCTGTGTGACAGCATGATCTTGTCACTCTAACCCTAACCCTGGTTCTAAAAATAGAATAAAAAATAAATCAAAAAGAAAATAGAAATGAGAGAAAAAAATAAAAAATGTTAAGTCTACTTCTTTTATTCTTGACACTTTATGCTAAAGAGTGACCTCATACCTTGTCAAAGTTGTCACTTGCACCCTGAAAGAGTTGGTCAAATGAGTTAACTCCCATATCCACATCGTCATTTGCAGTCATATTGAGAGTTGATTTATAAATTGTAAGAATATTAGAAGTTATATTCTCTAAGTTTCTAATAGGCTCTACCATACAAGATGGTGGTAAGAGAAAAAGAAGGGCTGTTACTACATCTTTATCTAAGTTCAAAATAAAGAAAAGCAAAATAAAATCTAAAAATAAAATAAAGGAAAATAAAAAATGAAAATAAAAACAAAGTAAAATAAATGAAACCAAGTTCATTGTTCACAATTCTAAAAATATTCACACAAGGTAATACATCTACAAAGTGTCAATAAGCTTTGATACAATATAAATGACTAGATTTCTTCTACCTATTATAAAATGAGCTACTCACTGATTGTAATACTTAGACTTAGATATCTTAATAGTGGTTCAGAGGTTCAGTATAAGGAGATAATAATGATAGGTAATGAGTAGTATCAACAAGAATAATTGATAAAGATTGATATTATTAAGTCTAAAGTCTAATTTTTAGATATAAAAAAAGTATTTATACAAAATAGTAATGGTCTATATGCAAGCTGTTTCTATCACATGATCAAAACTTGTATCTGGTGGGACTATCATCTGTTATAGCAAATATTAGGCTAATTTTAGAAGGTAATTAATTATATTATTACATTGATATGCTTGTATCTCTATGAATACTGATCTTTATATGATGTATAATATATCATTAGAAACCATTTGATGAGTGCCTTTCAACACAAGTTCAATCATGTAAATCTGTCTAGCTGTTCATGAGATATTAGCCAATAAAGCTTTTATAGTTACTGATGGCCTGATATCTCAGTTATTTGTTGTTATATTTGTATATCCCATGTATGTACAGATAGCCATCATTTGGGTCTTTCCAGTGCAACTTAGTTTGTAAAAATTGGTTTACTAGTTGTAGAGATACAAGCTAAATAAAGTTTGTAATGCTATTTAATGTTATAGCAACCATTTATCACAAAGACAAATGATCACACAAGCAGTAAATCTCTTAAGTTGGATATCAAGTGGGAAGTTCACAAGAGAACTTGACAAGGAGTCTCTGCTAAATTAGAGTTCTATATATACTAAATACACCTGGTCTGTACTACAACCTCATATCCGTCTCATTTCTTACTCAAGGCCACCATGTTGTATACATGTGTCCTAATATCATCTTCTAGATCTTTCTACTATGTTCTAGGCTTATGACGTCACATCATGTGACATGTCATGTGACTGTGATGTCACTAAAAAGAAAAAGAAAAAGAAATTCAAAAGAAAAGAAATATAAAATCAAGAAAAATAGAAAAAGAAAAATGTTAGTGTCCAAAGTGTTCTATAACATTTAACTAGTATATCTCTTAAGTTTAGATCCAGCTATTCTTCTTACCTAAAGAGTGGTATTACTCCTAGTCAAGGATGGTGAGAGAGTAAGAAAAGAGTATAGAGAGGGCCCTGAGTTGGGTGGTCTCAAGAAAGAATATTAAGTTCTAATATTACAATTAAAAATTCAAGATGTTAAATTAATAAAAAGAATCTTGTATAGGATTTACATAAGAGAACTCAATAGAGTTCCTAGTACAGAGTGTTAATCTTATATATACTAAGCTAGTGGTTCTAGCTTAGTAGTTCATGCTACACAAATTCTAACCTATTTTAAAGGCTATACATATTATATATTATTGACATATAGTATGATATCATTATTCTAGAACTTTTTACATCTTTCAATGTAACATGTAATCATGTGACTATAACCGTGACATGTGTGACCTACTTGTGACATTTGTAACAGTCATATGTAATATTATACTATAACTCTAACTGTTATAACTTAAGACCTTAAGTGTTACAAACTTAAAACCTTAGAGTTGGTCAAAGAAAGAACCTTATATAGGATTTACATAAGAGAACTCAATAGAGAGCTCTGTACAGGATTGTCTACCTTATATACCAAAATCTCATGGTCTATGCTACTACTTCTAGCCTACTCTAAACAACCATGTGTTTGCCTTAAAGTTAACATATGTTTTACACATAGTATGATATCATCCTTCCAGAACCTTCTACATCTTTCTGTGAGTCATGTGACTTGTGATAATCACTCTGACCATGTCATGTGATGTGACTTGTCACTCTAACCCTATCCCTAAGTTCTAAAAATAGAAAAATAGAACATAAATCAAAAGAAGAATAAATGAAGTCCACTACTTTCAACTTTTAACATTAAGTATAAACAAAAAACAACTTTTGTATTAAATAACATAAGAAAACTCAATAGAGTTTCTAGTATAAGATAGTCTACCTTATATACTTCAGACTGTAGTTTATATACACACTATAACTAACCTACTCTAATATTTATATGCTTTTCATAAAACCAATATATTATTATCATGCTATATAACATTACCTATTCTGGAATCTTCTATGTCCTTCTTTTCTATCATATAATCATGTGACCTGTGACTGTGATATATGTGACTATCCTATAACAGATAGACCAAGCTATTATTCATAAATAATAGACTAGTTATTCTGAGATAGGAAACTCTATAACAAATGCTATTCTATCTGGCTTATGATACTCTGGGATATTTTAGCTTCAACAAATGCTACAAAGTACTATGGAAAAGCTATTTCTGGCCTCAAATACACTAGAACCTAAACAACTCATATATTTTCTCTTATACAGATTGTGTATGAAACAAGAGCACAACATTCAAACTAATAAAATTATTACATTTCTTTCCTACTCCTAACAATTACTTTGACAGCATTAATATGGATTTAATTGGCCTACTACAACTAGGCTTAACAGGCATCTGCTTAATTCCATGTTATATTACTATATCTCTATCACACTTTGTGACTTGTGTGACTATTACACATAATATAATATCTTTTGTCTAAGTCTAAAATAATAATAAACTCAAATATAAAATAAAGAAAAATGAGAAAATAAAAGTTAAGTCCATCATTCATAACTCTAATATTAGATATATAAAGCCTGAATACTAGCTTTTTATTTAATCTCTTTTTCTTTTTCTTTTTGGATTTATTTTTCTTGCCACCTAGGGTTAGGGTTGGAGTAACAAGATCATGCTATCATACATCAGTCACATCAGATAACACTGTCACAGTAACAGTTACAAAGTCATAAGATACATAGAAAGATATAAAAGGTTCTGGAAAATAATATCATACAATATATAGCATACATATTGACCTTGAGGCAAACACATAGTCTTTAGGGTAGGCTAGAGAAGTAGTAGCACAGACCACCTAGTTTGGTATATAAGATAAACTAGTTTGTATAAAGCTCTTTATCAAGTTCTCTTGTATTTAACCCAAATACAAGATTTCTCCTCATTGACCTACTCTAAGGTCTTTGAATTGTAACATCTAATACTAATACTTTGCCAAAGTCTTAAATAAGAAAATAAAAAACTTGAAAGTTTCAGAGTATAGTGTTACAATCTCAAGACCTTAAAATAGATCAAGAAAAAGAACCTTGTATAAAGTTTATACAAGAGAACTTAATAGAGAACTTGGTACAGGATTATCTATCTTATATACCAAAATCCCATGGTCTGTGCCCTACTACTTTAGCCTATCCTAAATAACCATATGTTTTTCTTAAGGTCAACATATGTTAAACATGTTATATAATATTATCTTTTCAGAACCTTCTATGTTCTTTTATTATAACATATGATTGTGTTACTGTGACTGATACATGACTGCATGACAGTAAAGTCACACATAACCCTAACCATAAGTTCCAAAATGGAAAATAAAATAAACTAAAATAAAAATGAGAGAGAAAATAAAAATAAGTAAAGTTTATTGCTTTCAGCTCTGATATTACCCCCCCTCTTCAAGGTTTTTCCTCCAGAGAAACTGACTTCCATTTTCACCAGTTCCTCTCCAACTTTTTTAGGTATTTGTTCTCAAACTTTCTGTTATCCCATCTATATAATATCTTTGCTGTATACTTTCCTAGTAACTTCTCCCTCCTAAAGTCTCTTTCTTCTATTATATCTAACTTCTTCTATCATCTTATTTCTGCATTTATCCTCTCCTCAAATTTAGCTACTACTTCCTTTGCATTTCCTAAGTCCTCCTCTCTCTCATATATCATGCTCTGCTGTAAACTCCTTCTACTATACCAAATACTTGACAACTCTTCTTATTTTTCTTTTGTTCAAGATTTTCTCTACTTTCCATTCTTCTACTCCTTCTATCTTTTGCCCTTCTACTTACTCAACTGACATTCACTACTAGATGAATTCTCATTGAAGTCGGCAGTTGTAATTTGACTACATTAGTAAATACTACTTCTTCAATACTATATGGGCCAACATATTGATTCACTAATTTCCTTGCTGGTCTTTCTTTGAATATTAAGTATTTTATACTCAGCATCACTTTGTTACCTTTCTTTTCCTGTCTGCTTGTCATTTCATCTCTTTCTATACTTTTCTTAATACCACCCCTGCTTCTTCTTGTATCTTCTTCATCTTTTCTGTAAACTCTGTCATCTTCTTTATCTTTTCTTTTTTCCTAATGTCTGTTTCCATCCTCAATTTTTTTCTATAATTTGCTATAAATAGAGATACTTTTATTGCTGTATATATCTTGTTGTTAGCTGCAAATTCTGCTGATACTAACTATTCCAGCTAATTCTTTTGCTTATGATCAACAAAGAACCTAAGATACCATTCTAGCTCCTAGTTCATTCTTTCTGTCTAACCATCTATCCATAGATGCAATGCTATTAACAACTTTGTTTTAATTCCCAACATTCAATTCAATTCTTTAGTCAGCTCCACTACAAACTATGGTTCTCTATCTGATACCATACTCTCCAGTAACCCATGTAATTTCTATACATTGTCTCTGAACAGTCTTACCAATCCTTCTGCTGACATTACCTCTGTTGTTGCCACAAAGTGAGTCATTTTGGACAATCTATTACAGATCACTAAAATTGCATCTTTTCTAGCTACCATTAGCAACTTAGTAATAAAGTTGACTGTCAGATATGTCTATAGCTTCTTTGGTACTTCACTCAACTTGAACTTCTCCATTACTGCTTCCATCCTATTCTTTATTCTCTGACACATACTGCACCCATCTACATATCTTTCTATACCACTCCTGGCCACCAATAATTCCTTGTTACCAACTCTATTATTTTCCATTTTCCCTCATGTCTAGCTACTGGTACATCATGATGCAGTTAAATTATTTCTACTCTCAACTCCTTATCTTTTAGTACATACACTTTTTCTTCCTTTAATATCAACTCTCTCTCTATCTACCATTCATTTTCTTATAGTACTTTTATTCCCATCTTCTTCATCTCTTCTACTACTCTAACTACTTCTTTGTTTTTATTCCTAGCCTTTTTTATTTTTTTTACTATTTCTACTTCCAGTCCCTCTATTACTACTTCAGCTAAACTATGAATCCAATGGTCCTTAATAAATAATTGATTCTCATTGTCTTTTTCTACTCCTATTCTCTAGTCTGGCCTCCTACTTAATCTATCTATCTTCCCCATTTTTGTTTCTGAAACATAATTTAAGGTGAAGTCAAACCTTGACAAATAAAGTGTCCAACAAGCTTGTCTTCTGTTCAGCTTCTGTACTTTCATGAAATATCCTAAGTTTTTATAGTCAGTTCAGACCTCAAACTTGAACTTTATGTCTTCCAATAGATGCCTTCAGTTTTCCAATCCTCTTATCACTGCCAACATCTCTTTGTCATAAATTTCATAGTTTCTCTGTCTTATTTAGAGATTTTGAGAGGAAATCTACAAGCCTCTATCTCACATCTTTATACTTCATAGATAATACCCCTCCTATTGTATAATCCAATGTGTCTACTTCTATTCTCATTTTTTTTGTCTAAATCCAATACTACTAATACCAGTTCTTTTGTAAATCTCTCTTTCAACTCTCTAAATACCTTCTCCTGCCTTTTTGCCCATTTTCACTTCTGGTCTTTCTTTACCATATTATACAAAGGTCTGGCTATCACTGCAAAATCTTTGATGAACTGCTAATAATAGTTGATGAGTCCCAAAAACTTCTGTATATCTTAAACTTCTTTCAGAGTCAGTTAGTCCAATACTTCTTTTATCTTCTCTTCTTCTATCTTGATTATCTCAGGTCCAATCACTATTCCTAAGAACTCTACTTCTTTTACCTTCCACTTGCATTTCTCTGGTTTTATATATAGGTTATTTTCCACTAATCTTTTCACTACTTTTTCTACCATCTCATCATGTCCTTCCTCCCCTTCTGTTCTAATAATTACATTGTCAATGAAACTTGCCACTTTACCAGTATTGATGAGATCTTATAGAATTTCATTCATTATAGTCTGAAAAGTTGCTTGTAAGTTTGTTAATCCAAAAAACATTACTGTCAACTCAAATAACCCCTCTAGTGTTGTAAACACTGCCTTCCACTCATCTTTCTCTTTTATCTGTACATTATTATACTCTTATTTCAAGTCCATCTTTGTAAATACTTTCTTAGTATCTATGTTTTCTACAATATCCAAAATTAAGGGCAAAGAATAATTATTTTTGATAGTCTATTCATTAAGATACCTATAGTTCTATACTATATACTTCTTTTCATTCTTTTTCCCTACAAAAAACACTGGTGCTGTTTGAGGCAACTTTGAGGGCCTAATGTACTCTTTTCTCAGTTGTTTCAATATGAATTTGCACACATCTTCTCTCTCCTCCCTTGACAACAGATACACTTTTCCCTTCCTTGGTACAAATTTCTTCTTTGTATTAATTGCATGATTCCATAACTTTCTTATAGGTATTTTTTTACTAGTCTTCTTGTCAAAGATATAGATCCACTTGTAGAAATATTCTAGTACTAACCTTTTCACCTTCTCTTCTGATTTTGCTATATCTTTTTCTTCATCTCATATTTCTACTCTTTTGCTATTCTCTTTACATCCACCACCTTTTCCTTTTTTGGTTTTTCCTTCTTTTTTTCTTCCTTCTTTTTCTGTTTCTTCTCTTCTTGCTTCTTTTCTTCCTCTTCTCTCTTTTCTTCTTCCTTTTGTTTTTGCTATTCTAACTTTTCCTACTTTAGTTTCTACTACTTCCCATACTCTTCTAGACACCTTGTCATCTTCACTTTCCTTGTTCTCCAATCAACCTCAGGGTTGTGATGAGCAAGCCATGGCATTCCTAAGATCACACTCCATTTCTGCCCTCTGATTACATCAATCTCAGTTTTTTCTCTATACCCCCTAATAATATATGTTTACTTTTACTGTATGTTCAATTAGTCCTTCCTTGTTAAAGGATCCATTCACATTTCTCATATATATAGACCTTTCTATTTTTTCAACTTAAATTCCTGTTTTCTTACAAACTCAGAACTCATAACCAATCTTGTTGCTCCATTATCCAATAATATCTCCACTTATCAATCCTTTCCAACCCTATTTTCACTGTCACTTCTCTTAACATGTTCCTATTGTTCAGACTATAGCAGGATGTATTATCCACTACTCTAAAGAGCATTGCAAATCTATTATAATTATTAATACCTAATTAAGGACTATTAAATCTCCTTCTCTATTTAAATTGCTTTGTTCATTATTCTGATTGTTCTCATATTCTATCCTTCTTCCTTGGCCTATAATTTGTCTTCTACAATTTCATACTAAGTGGCCAAGTTCTTCACAACTATAACAATTTCTCCCTCTATCTACATTCATCACATGTGGATTGCATGGTGTGAACTTTGTTTGCTGATTTAGGCATACTATTACTGTATTTGTTCTTTCAACTTTCTTTATCAGAGCAGGCTCCGCTAGTATCTACTGTTGTAGAGCCTCTTGTCTTTTTAGCTATATCTGAGGCCATGGCATTATTTGTTCAAGTATCTCTACATTGTTCAACTTGAAAGCCTGTGACCCCTACTCTCATCTTCCTCTCAATCTCTCATCTTCCCTTCTACTCTCCCTCCAATTTCTGTTTAGTACTATCATCCTATCATACCATTGTTCAATAGAGGTGGGCTGCTATTCTGACTCTATGAGTATTTAGCATATTACTCTGTTTATTCCTCTTTTGAATTCTTTTACTAATAGTCCTCCTTCATATCTGCTATCTCTTGCTACTCTTCTAAACTTCTAGACAAACTCTTCTATCATTCTTCTTCCCTGTTCTAACCTTTTTAGTTCTGCTACCTTTACTATTTCTTTGTCTTCTTCTTCAAATTCTTTTTTAAAGTTTCTAAAAATTCCCCTACAGTCTTATATTCTAGTAATCTTCTTTTCAAGTCTTCTAGCACATTTTATTTTTATATATCTGCCAATTGACACTATACATATGATAAGATCCATTGTATCTGCTCCTCTACTATTACTTCCCTCATCCTTATTCTTATATATAACTTGTATGCTATTATAAAGCCCAATACTTTCCTAGAGCTCCTATTAAACACTTGTAGCCTGGCCACTTCTATGTTTGCTCCCTGTACTCTATTTCCCTCTTCTGCTTCTGCAAGCTAGATTTGTGCCTGTATTACTACCAGCTACTCCTACTGTTGTTAGATGATCTGCTCATAGTTTATAAAGCCATATTAACTTATGTTGTATTGTGAGAGAGATGAAATTAGTAATGGTGATGATGATAGTGATGGTAGAGTTGGAGTAGATAATATATAGAGGAGTAGAGAAGAAAAACTAGTGTTAACTCATCCTCTAATTTATACTTGGAACTTGAGGAAATTTCTATAGATGCTAGTGGACCCTCTTCTTGTTCTATCTTATACTATCTACCAACTATCTATACTTTAAGAGAAATGTATACAATTTTGACCTAAGAAGGTCACTCTACTCTAGACAAGGTTTTAAGAATACTTGTTGTTCTCCTATATAAACAGATCACAAGTGGGTTTGTAGCACAGAGCTAATACTAGAAGAGTATATATAATATGTCCACAAAAGATAGTACATTTGAAGTGCACCAGTGGACTTTGTTACACACAAATGGCTAGACTTCTCCTGTCTAGCTAGTATACCTCTTATGTCTAGAACCTAGCAATTCTTCTTAACTAAAGAACAGTATTGTCTCTCAGTTGAGGATGATAAAAGAATAAGAGTATTGAGAGGGTCCTATGTTAAACAATCTCTGGAAAGGGAATTGAGTTCTAATGTTATGATTTTAAGATCTTAGAGTAAATCAAGAAAAAGAACCTTGTATAGGGTTTATACAAGAGAACTCAATAGAGAACTTGGTATAGGATTATCTATCTCATATACCAAAAGCCCATGGTCTGTGCCCTATTACTTTAGCCTATCCTAAATAACCATGTATTTTCCTTAAGGTCAACATATATTAAATATACTGTATAATGTTATCCTTCCAGAATCTTCTACATTTTTTCATTGTGACACATGATTGTGTTACTGTGACTGATACATGACAGCATGATAGTAAATTCATGTATAACCCTAATCCTAAGTTCCAAAATGGAAAATAAAATAAACTAAAATAAAAATAAGAAAGAAAATGAAAATAAGTAAAGTTTATTGCTTTTAGCTCTGACATATAGCTCTAAGCAGATATTTCAGTAGTGAGATATTAGATAGGAAACTTCACTGTAGAAAACCAAGTTCAATAAGAATATCCCTATTATAAAAGACCAAGTACTTAAGAAGTTCAGGACTAATTATATTACTGTTGTGGGAATATATTATAGAAATAAGACTATCATAGAAAATAGGCTTTTGTCAGGGATTGAATATGACATTACCACTGTAAAAAACAGTCTTTAAAATAAATAGACTTAATATATAACAATTTGAAGAAACAAATAAAGAATCAATAAAAGTAAATTAGCTATAGCTGTTAGAACAAGGCTTCAAGACTTGTAAACTAAGTTACTTAGCATATAATTGTAATATATGACTCATTAGATAATTTGGTACATTATGTATTGCATTATATAACTCTTCCTATAAGTATTCGACAAAAATAAATCTTAAAAAAAAGATAATATCAAAATTATAAACTGAAACTTAGTTTTCTTTTTATTTTATCTTCCTCATTTAAACTTAGCTAAAAGGTGTGACAAGATGTCACATTTTAAGTCACATAGTCATAATCATATAACAAAAAGAATATTATAAAACTATTAGAAGATATTTGATAATACTTTAAAGTAAATATTAGAGTGATTGTAGTAAAGATACAAAATTTATACTTTAGGCTCCAGAAAAAATCTAAGAGAACAGAATAAGGTCTTCTGAAGATAATAGCTATCCTAAATATTCTTATAGTATATTCTGATCTATCAGAACAATTCTAACATAATCAAGAAATGATTATATTCAGATGATTAGAAACTCTGATGAAAGTATTCAAAATATTAGCTAAGAAAGGAAAAAGATTTATAATAACAATAGATAGAATAGGATAATAATAGTATATATAACTATACTTAGCAGAATTCAATAGTAAAGAATAGCAAAGTTTGTCTGGTAAACTTCATGGGTTAGTGGCAGTGTTTGGTGTTTATTGTTATGGGATGCTTTGAACATAAACAATTTTATTTTATTTCCTTTTCTTTTTCTGATTTTACTTTACTTTTTTCTTTTTCTCTTATTTTATTTTGAAGATCAATGAAGAGGCACATGACAGGTCACATGATGTGATGTCATAAGTCTAGAACCCAGTGAAAGAATCTAGAAGGTGACATCAGGGCACATGAAGTATGCATGGTGGCCTTGAGTAAGAAGTGAGGTGAGCATAAGGATGAAGCATGGACTATAGGGCAGGTTTAATTATTAGTAGCACGGACCATGAACCATTTGTATAAATAGAACCTTAATTAAGAAGAGGCTCCTTGTCGAGTTCTCTTGTGAAATCCCCACTAGATATCCACCTTAAGAGATTTGCTCGTTGTGTGATCGTTAGACTTTGTGTCTAGTGGTTGCCACAACATTTATGGTTTAATGAGAATAAGAAACTCTATAGGCTTTACTATAAGTACTAGCAGTATTTGAATGTTAAAACTTGAGAAAAAAACTAGTCTCTTAATAGTAGATTAGTATAAATGTGTATAAACCAATACTCTTCTAGAAGTCTAAATAAATAACTTGCATTATCTAAGTGTATAGAATATAAGAGTTAGAATAACCTCTCGCCTTAGCTTATATACTGTACTTCTACATATCATAGTAATCATATTTAGAAAGAGAACATTCATAAGAAGTAAAATATAAAGGAAGCCAGGCTTCTAAATATAGACATCTAGAACAGTATATTATACTAGTTGATTTTCAAGCTAAAGAGCTACAGAGCTTTAGATATCTTAAATACTAATACTTAGTAACTAAGACTATATCTGAGGATTAAAAGAGACAGGTAACTATTCTAGATATACTTAAGTCCTCAGAAATAAAGTCTAGAGCTCTATGGAGATCATGAAAAACCATGTAATTAGTTATGGAGTAAATGGACATGAAAGAGAACCAGGTAAATTTATATTGGAAAAGAGTAAGTAGACTGGAAAAAAGATACTCTCTTCCACAGATATTCTAAACAAATTAGATATTAAGAAAGTATTATCCATGATAGAGTCAAATAGATTGGATATGTTCAAACAAGTATATAACACCAACTTTTCATTGATGCTGAATTTTATAGACTTTACTGGATCTAATCCCTTTATCAATACTGAACCCTGCAGGCTTTACTAGACTTTTTTATTTTATAATATTGCCAAATGCTACCCCTAGACCTACAAACCCTCCTAATATCAGCCACTAAACCTCATACTTATATACTGTTTTTTTAAAACATCTTCTAGATTGTCACTAGTTGTTTTCCATCATCATCAAGTGTTTTCTATCTTTTAAAGTCATATTTTAGATACTTCTATCCAAATTCCTGACCATTTGCATACTATCATTCTGATGGATAGCTCAATATTGCTTCACTAAATTACAATAGATTATAGGATATTTAGAATAGAAGCTACTTTTTGAAAACCTCATTCTATTCTCTTAGGTTTTCCTAAAGGTAGGTTGTATTTGATTATTAGATACTATAATATAACTTAGGTTTTTCTGAAGATATAAACTTCATGAATCTCTGCAAACTTTGTTCAGTTACTCTAACAGTGGACAACTTTATAGTAGTAACTCTATAAAGTTCTCTTATAATATCCAATACAAGATTACTGTCACATACTAACTATTACCATCTGCTATCTGTTTTAGATAATGACCCACATCCAACCTGAATGTTTTCTTCCAGCATAGATCAAGTTTACATTCCAATCACTATTCCAATTACTAATTACTCTACAAACAAAACCCTTTCTATTCTACAACAAACTCCATGGAGTTCTAGACAAAAATTCCCTTGGTGCCCAACAAACCTAGAGTATATACAGCTCTTTATGATTAAAACAATTCTTTTTATATTTAAGAACAATAGAACCATGTGTAGTTTCTTAGTCTAATAATCAACTTGGATTAAGTATCATACCTTAGTTAAATTCTCTAATCTACACTTCTCAAATTATAATCACATGATAAAGTTAAGCTAAATGCAATACCTTACAGTTAAAGCCAAGGTTGTCATCTATATAATACTTTACTTTTAACTCACTTCTATACCTACTTTTGATAAGTCTATTAAATACAATTCATATCTTGTTATATAAGACCTATTAGTAAGCTCTCAGAAGTCAGATATGCAGAACACAGATGTTAAAATAACCTTTGGCTTTAGTTTATATGCTGTTGTCACATTCTGATCTAGCTACATTTGTTCTAATCTACAAATAATATCTTCTTTCCTATTTGAACTTCCTGTTCTTTTCTAGTATGGATCATACTCTCTATTCCACCTTAGATATTCTTGCTATACTCTTGATAAATTTATAAATCTCTACCCTAGACATCCAAGAATTATCTAGAACTAGAGTAACCCACTTGATAGTCTCCATTTCTAGATAACTATTCTATATAGCATACTTAGTATATAAGTCAGTAGTTATACTATAAAGTCTTATTCTGAAAATTAACTAAAGATAGTACTATCTTTCAATGTTAGCAATGACATACCTCCCTATCTTTCTAATAAACTTGTCTACCAAACATTCTGAGTACCTCTTCCAAAATATGTGACCAGTACAACTAATAGAGACATAGTATACAAGTTGAAGCCAAAAATCATTCTAACACCTATATTCTGCATATCCAGATCATGCAAGTTGTTAATTGGACTTTCAAGAGCTCATTATTAAGTCTTAGATAATAAGATGTAAAATATGTCTAATAGCTATATCTTTACTAGTTGTACTGGTTATATATTTCAGAAGAGTTACTTAGAAAGACTTGTGAAGGACAAGTCTACTAGAAAGTAGTAAGGTGTATCATTACTAGTACTAGAAAATAGTATCAGTTTTGGCCAATTTCCAGAATAAGATTTATAGTATAACTACTAACTTATATACTAAGTATTCTATCTAAGATAGTTATCTAAAAATAGAGACTGTAAACAAGTTACTTGTCAGGCACGGTTCACACTGGGGTGAAAGTCCACAGAATGGACTCGGAGATGAGTGGACTTGTGGAACGACCTTAGCTTCAGCTTATATGCTGCGCCATCTGTCTGCTGCATGGTCACAACTTCAGATGAAGGAGAGGAAGTTCAAGTGGGAGTGAGTACTGATTGGTGTGTTGCCATTGAACACTGGAGATTGAGTTCAATGAGAGTTTATCTCTGTCAATTATCAGACTAGTGAATTACAGTATAACTACTAGTCTTATATACAAACTGATATTATAGGAGATGCTTGGGGTTTCAGTGGTAAAACCCCTATTGCCCCGAGCAAAGGTTTCAGTGTTGAGACACTAATAGAAGTAACTCCGTCATAGAAGACTGAGTTGAATAGAAGTATCTCTGCCGTGGAAGATGGAATATCCGGAGGGTTGTAGCACCGCCATGAGATATGTTGCGAGAAAGGTAGCCACCATAGAGGGCAGGCTTGTATGGTTCAGAGGTGGTTTCACCATAGGGACGTTGTTTCCAGACAGGTGGACTTGTATATGACATTACTCTAAGTTTGGATAGTCCTTTGATATCAGGGTAGAAATCTATAGAGTTGTTGGACAATCCAATAAGAATGTTTGAAATAAAATGAAAAGTAATAATCCACACTGAAAGAGATTTGGAAGTGTGGATACATTAGAAAGTGTTATCTATAATTTGAAATAAATATGACTGGATTGGAATATAATAGACTAGAGAAATAGTAGTATAGGAAATAACTAAGAAAATGTTATAGAAACAGTTTCTAGAAGATAGAATAATATAAAGTCTAGGTAACAAGTTACTAGAAGATAAAACATAAAGAACTGATCTGTATATGAGTCAGTATGAATACAAAAGTATATCTGAGACTAGTTAGAGTCTTATCCAGGTCAGAAAGTAGATGTCTCAGAAGTCTTAGAAATTAGTTCATAACAACATAGTAACTATCATTCTTAAATATAGGATTTAGGTTTTTAAGAATAGTAAGACTGAGTATACTCTGAGTTTGTCAGTTACTAAGAGATTATTATTAGGAACTCCATGAAGTTTATCATAGAATGGAGAATACTTGTCTACAAAGTGATCAGCAATTAGAATGCCAAGTAATCTATGCTAGAAGAGAATGATTAGTTCAGATGTATTGGACATAATCTAGAACAGATGATAGATACAACCAGGTTAGTATGTGATAATAATAAGTAATATTACTTTGTTGACAAAGAGCTGAAGATATTGATCTAATTTCTAACTATGAATATTAGGCTGTAGAAGATAAGACTTGTATTCTGAACAATTGATAAAGTTCTTGAATGAAAGCTATAAACTATAATCTACAATTTAAGATAATGTATTGGGAAAGATCATGAAGCTTTTAAATATTACATAGGAACAGGCAAGCTATGTAATTCTGGGGATTACTAAACAAATAAGATAAGATTCCTCTTTAATTATAGTATTCTATTATTTGGTCCAAGAAAACATAAACATATAATTACCTATGATACTCTCTTAGTCTTATATTAAGCATCATAGTCTTGAGCCCCAAACTACTAGTCTCTGAGTTAAGTGAAGTCCAAAGACTTACAAGCTACTTCTTTTGTTATGACTGTTATATGGGATAAAGTGAGAATTTTTTGACATAGAGTTTACTATTGTCATCACCATATTATATCTGAATGATTCTGGAAGTTTCACTTGTTACATGCTCATCCAAATATATATAATCCACTTAACTCCATCATGAATAATACTTACCTAACATCTACTCTGCTCAAAATATCTATAGAAGAAGATGTTTTCCTTCCAGTCTATACATAATCTTCCAGTACAGATCTATCTGGTTCTATTTCATGACTAATCATTTTATAACTGATTATAAGACTTCTGTTTAGAAATACAAAGATTGGACTCTATCTTATTTGCTTTTCTTTTCTTTTCTTTTCTTTTCCTTTTGGTCTATTCTATTTTTAGAACTAGAGTTAGGGATCAGTGGGATGTCACAGATCATGGTTACACTATCACATGATCACATGCCATAATGGAAAACAGTAAAAGGTTCTGGAAGAAAGAATATATATTATACACATGGTGGTCTTAAGGCAGACACATGGTCATTTAGGGTAGGCTAAAGTAGTAGTGCACAGACTAGTAGTCTGAGGTATTTATTGATCAACTCTAAGATCTTTAAGTCATAACAACTTTCTTATGATCTCCATAGAACTCTGGATTTCATTCCAAGAACTTGAATATACCCAGAATAGTTACCTGTCTCCTCTGATCCTCAGATATAATCTTAGTTACTAAGTACTAGTATTCAAGATACATAAATACTCTGTAGTTTCTCATCTTCAAAATCAACCAGAGTTGTGCACCAATCTGGGTGCCCATGCTTGGACTCTTGACTTCCCTCATGTTTCACTGCTTCTTAGTACTTTCTTCATAAATATAATCACCACAACATGCAGAGGCACAACACATCCACTGAAGCCAAGATCATCCCCAATTTGCATTCACACATCTTGGATAAGTTCCCACACTTCATCTGATGTCTTCTGTAATTTTCCCACAGGTAGTTTTCCCTTCCGAGCATGTTCCATACCCTAACACCACTACAAAGTCAACACTGAGTGTATTCCACCAGGCATCCGGAACAGAGAGTTGTAGCTCGCTGACAGTTTTCTGCTCTTTACTGTAGTGGCCACTCTGTTTCAACAACAAATCATATACTTGTGTTTGTTTGATCACTAGCCTTATTTGTGTGTATTTGCCTAGAGCCTCGTTCTAATTAGCGACGAGTGCAGTGCAGTACATAAGTGAGTTTTGGATTTACTCTTGCAACGGTTCTTTCTGCAATTTACCTCTTGGTATCAAGCTCTTCAATGAGTTTTTCGCTATATATCATCTTGAACTTCTCTATCCCTTAAGCGTTTGATGTTCACCTCCAATTGTGATTCACAGCTCGGCTCAAGCCTCCAGCTTGTGCGCGGGATTAAACGTATCCTATTTCCATTTACATGGTAATCTAA
>Ga0157364_1001306_pt1 | contig 20846 bp, 12 predicted proteins | sample AttsexASBM2_FD_111476 | JGI IMG/M metagenome (GOLD analysis project Ga0157364, IMG submission 111476) | Fungus gardens microbial communities from leaf cutter ant in Ribeirão Preto, State of São Paulo, Brazil - Atta sexdens ASBM2 | ecosystem: Host-associated > Fungi > Mycelium > Unclassified ...
GAAAATGTTTGTACCAACAAACGAGAATGGATTAAAATGGATTGAAATTTTTTTATTTTAAAGCGAATACTTTTTTTTTGGATTTAATAGGATTCAATTGGATTCAATTAGATTCAATTGGATGCAATTGGATTGAAAACTGCATTTCCTATTCAAAATTTTGAATTGAATAGTATTCACAATGTGTTGCTTGTGCATAGAAAAAGCTAATATTATTTTTAGATTGAAAGGCATAGAGATATGCTCCTATAAATGCAATTCCTATAAATGAATAAAAATGCATTCAAGATTGAAAAGCATTCATTTTAACATTCGTGAATCAATATTTCTGAAAATCTGAATCCATTTCAATCCATTCTCGTTTGCTGGGCGCTCATATCTCCTCTCAGAAGGCAATAGCAAACCACTGAGTAATATATTTGTCCAGAAAACTTCTCTATAAAATTGCTGTTCAGAATCGGCATTTAGAAAGTATAAAAAAGAAGACCATGAATGCTACCAAAGTATGCATAGATTTGGATAGATTCAAATGGATTAAAATTTCAATCCATTTTAATCTATTCTCTTTATTAGGAAGTTGTGTATTTAAAAGAAAGGAAAGACCATTATTTAGCTTCTAGTATACGTTCCTAATATTTCAAAGAAAAGAAATATACAGGATACAAATGATCCAATTATGTACACTAAGCATTAATAAACCATTATTATAGATAAATTACTGAGATTACCTGATCACAACGATTCACATAGATTCGAGAACCTATCTCCTTACTGATAAATGTTACGGTGGTTTTGCCAGGTCCTTCATATGCATTTTTAACATGAGTAAGGTATAAATTCCTGCAAATATCAAATATATTTGAGATTTTAAGATTTTACGAACAAAAAAGCTTCAGTAAAATTAGAATAAAAGTGAAAAATTATTGATGTCAAATCAGTTTTAATAATCACTTTAAAATTTTCTTAATAATAATCATCAAAAATTCATTTAATCAATCAATCATGTATCAATAATTCGTACTACACTAGATTAGTACACATAAAGAGTTGATTATATAAAATATCTAAATGAAGTAGTATAATTTGATCAATTTTGAAATAATACATTTATATTCTGTCAATAATACATTCATATTTCTTAACTAACATGACAATTAAATAGTTAATTTTTTTAAAAATATCTACATATCTACATTTAATTTCATGTACAGCAGCTTCCTGCAGTATGCACTAATTTAGCGTAGTATAAGTAATCAAATTGGTAAAAAATTCTCTTAAATAACATCAAGCAATACTCAAAGAAAGTTACACAATCGTTAAAAAAAAATCTTTTATCTTTTTATAACAATCCGTCAAATACCCAGTTTCACATGTTTCGTAAGTCACGCACCTGTAACCTTGTAACATTGGCCTCAATTGACATAATCTGCCGATCATGTTCATTGTATTCCGAGGCAGGTCCACCGCGTCGCGAAGTCCAGATTAGCAGCAGCGGACAGAGATTCAGATTAGTTTGACTTTTTACAATTGCATTGGATTGCGTGACGAACCATTCAACAAAATCATTATAGGTTAGGACGTGCGCTCCGATTTCCCTGCTGTTTCCTTCTATCTCTTTCTCTTTCTCTTTCTTTCTCATTCCATCTCCCTTCCTCTCTCTGACGCCGTAGCGGCGCGAGAAAATTCGGTTTTATAATCAATTTCTACCGATCGTGTTTCTGTTGATCTTTGGATGACTTTACCGAAACAAGTCGGGCACTTTGTTCTCGCGTGGCGACGTTTCTGTAAAAATGTCAACGTGCAAACGAGAAACGACAATCCGCAAATCCATTAAGACACGGCGATTTAAACATCGCATCATGGCGATGCGCGCTCGTTCGCGGTGGGCGCCCCTTCCCATTTTTTCGATATATTTTTAGCAATATCGCGTATAAATACTCCGTCGAGAAGAAACGTTATTTCAATGTAACATCGATGAGCAGTAATCGAATTGAAAATGAACAAAGGCTGTTGGAAATTCGACGAAGAGGACAAAGGTGAGCGCGTGATGCTCTCTCTTTCTTTCTTTCTCCCCCCCCCCCCCTCTTCAGCTTCCGAGAGAAAAATCCATGAAAACAATCGATATTCCACGCATTCCGCCTCACGATCTTGCGGCCTGGAAATGCCCCTCAATTTTCCGCTTCGGATATGAGATCTTTATCACAAATTACTCCCATAATGTTTTTCATATCGACTAAAGAGATAATATGCTCATACTGTCGCGTGTAAACACGCGACTTTTTCTCTGCACAATTCTGCATAATTTCTTCTTGATGTAACTAACACTTAGATATATGTGTAATATTACGTAGAGGATACCGGCGAACAATCTTTTCTTCTTAGCGAGACAAAGGATCGTTGAAAAGTATGAAAGATTAATTTGTAATTGGAATCGATGTTAATATCGTCTAAAAATAATTCGCATTCAAGGTAGACATAAAAATAGTACGTCGATACAAGAAGAGAAAACATATAGCACTGTAGATTGAAGTTTAACTCTGGATTAAAGGAATAAAGCAAATCTTATCTGCCAAGCCTTGTACATAGATCTGGAGGAGGAGGACACGGAGGAGGATAAGCTGTATAAGAAGTACAGTTCCTGGGATCAGACACCTGACATTCTGCTGGAGGAGATATTCTCGTACCTGACCATTCGCGAACGTTACTATGCATCTCTGGTCTGCCGATCATGGTATCGTGCTTTCAAACTGCAGAACGTATGGTCCACGTTTACCTTGGAAGATACTACCCTCACGCGAGGGAAGTTCAACTACTACAGCGGCTGGCAGTACGTCCTGGATCACATAAGAACATCCACTTGCCTGAACAAAGTTGGAAGGAACTTTCGCACCCTCGTGTTCGAGCCTATGTTGAATTTTTACAATCTTTACGAATTCATGAACATGATATCATGGTATGCCGAACGACAAGGATCAGACAACACGTCTGTGGCTGGCGTGGGTACCTATATTCGTAGGTTGAAATTTACCTTTCCTTGTAACATGGCAAACAGGGACGATCCCGATCGAATTAGAGTTTTTGGCACTGGTGGAAAGCTGCTGGAAGCTCTCAAGAGACTGATGAAAAACCTGCAGAATCTTAGATATCTGGAGCTGATAGATTTGATGCTTGACAGCACCGAAGCATTGCACTTAATGGACGATATCTGTACAAATTGCACTCAGACATTGTCGAAATTGATATTGATAAATACCACGCGTTACAATTGTCCATTATTACATGTAGGAGTATTTATTAACTTAAACGTGAGTACATCAAGTATGTAACAATTGATAGAATTAGTTGATATATAAGTTTCTGATATTTAATTAAAAATTCTTTTAGGTCTTAGTCATTAGTCCCCAAAATTTGCATGAAGATATAATAGAATTAATAGGATACACAAAACTGAGGCACCTTCATATTCTGCAAAATCGATACAGTCCAAAGGACACTACCATAAGATTGGTAATTATAATTTCTAACACATATACTAATCTTTTTGCATCAATAAATATTTATTCGGATTTTTATTTTAGCCAAAGAGATCATCTTGGATCAAGATGAAAAAGAGCAATCCTTATTTAAAAGTTCACTTTGAAATAGAGAGTCATAAAGCCTCGGATATCCTTTTGCCTATCGATTTACTGGAACATAGTGCTATACCGTGTCACAGTATAGTATTGGATAATCCAAATACACAAGTTAGTAAGAGATGATAATATGCAATTTTATATTAGAGACAAGTATAGGACTTTTATTTCATACTAATAATGTCCTGCAGCTTTCGCCATCCATGGTACTTACTCACGGAGCGTTTTTCGACTCGACGATACGGGTGTACGCTTTTAAGGGAGTTACGAGATACTATCTGCACAGGAGCTTCGCTAAAAGATTGGATGAGGCGTTAGTGCAATTCTGCCGAATGTGCCCGAATCTGCATACACTGGTAGCATTTTGTATTTGAATCAAAAAGCTTGTGATAGCTTTCCTTAAAATACTGATGTTAACGCGACTTTACGATGTGCTGGCATGCGTTCGTAACTTTACACATTATGAAAATCTTTCTTGCTATTGTGTGAGTGTAAGTTCCTCCTAACTATTCTATAAGCTTACTTATCCCAATGCTGCGCGTGCTAAATATTCAAATTGTTGAATGTTTTATAAGCTTCCTCAATCTTCTTATTTATAATATGTTCTGAAATGTAAATCTCTTCTTTCTGCGATTAGATATAGTTAATCGAATAATTATATTAAATCAGAACTCGAATAAATAATTAAGTCCTTAACTTTTGAGATTTATTTAGGTACAAAAAAATTTTTTATATTCAAGATCAATGTTATAAATCATCAAATATTAATATAAATCATCATTATCTAGCTTTTCCTGAATGTTTCTAATATCTATATAACAATAACTAATTGTTAAAAAAGAATTATTCTATTTTTATCTATTTTGTCTTATTGATTTACAATGACAAATACTTCTTTCACAGATGATCCGAGATAAAATATCGACTGCTACGATTTTAGAGATTGTCTCAACCGCAAAATGCTTACGCTGCTTGTATGTTCGACGAAACGTAGTTCTGAAGAGATGTGACAGAGCTTGGTCGAAAATTCTGGATAGATCACCCGAGTATTATCGATGGATTAAGGTAAATAGCCATAGCTACGAGAACACGGAGCGAGAAGTGTCCAGAATATTGGGCTATCGATGGCACATGTTGTCTGAGAAGGAATTTAAAGCGCAAATAATCAATATGCATATATAAGCCGCTTATGAAGCGATTTATAATATATGTATATGTTATAGCAAAAACATAAAATTGATAGTTGTATACATTTACTAGTAAATTTATATACTGAATTGACAATATCTTAACAAAATCATTTATTTATTAAAAATGAATTATTCAGTTTTATTTATTAAAACCTTGAGAATAATTATATATAATTACTAATAAAAGTATATAATTAAGATATTTTGTTTTTGTTGTAACATGCGCGAACTCGCCTGTTTTTTAATTTTTAAAATCTTTTTATATAATTATATAAATTATATATAGTAATTTATTGTATTACGTCCGTCGTCATAACAGTATTTATTTATATACAGGGTTGGGACGTGACGCAATACTTGTAATGATACATTTTCGATAATTTTTAAGTAACGATAATGATAACGAGTTAGTCCAAGTACCTTTTTTAATTAACAATGCTTCCTATGACCGTGTGATTTATCCCTTAGTATATCTTATTGTCAACGTTTTAATATTACTGTTCAAACTCGAATCAGAAGAATCTATATCTTTTGTAGTATACAATTTTATAAACTTGACATGGTTCCGTTTATGTATCTCTACTTTCTTTTGTATAATTTTATTCTGACTTTCTGTGCCAGATCCATTTTTAAAGTTTGTTATGTAAATTACTGTTACTTAAGATGAGTCTTATTATTTTTTAAATTGTATCCTTTTTACTAACCGTTACGTCACTGATAACATCTGATTTTAATATATGATGGATGATGTTTCCATCTACTCTTTCAATTGATTAGACAACGTAATTTTGTTTTAATCTACTGACCTCTCGTTTCGTCTAGCAATATTCAACATGACAGTGCAGTTTTCGATTTTAATTTTCGTTTTCGCTAATAAGGGTTCAAATATTAGAGCTGAAATGTACGAGCAGAATATTGTAAGATTTTTAGATGGATTTTTGGATGGATTTGAGTTAATTAAAATTTGACTTATTATAGAATTATTTAATCTGTGCACCGATTATCGCGCTTGATTTCCATATTCATTTCGTTATTATTTTTTACAAAAAGAAACGGTAATGCATTACTTTTATGAGATAATGTTCTCAACTCTATTTATATAATGAAACGAGACTATAGAAATTGATTGCCATGACTACGCTTAATATTAATAATAAGTCCTGTAATTAAGTGTAATATTATTTTTATGTACTATTGTAATTGTGATTGTAAAAAATTATTATCGGGAAAATATCGAAATAGAATGAAATGTACTTAATTAAAGTTATGTAATTATGATTTCGTGACTGTAGTTTTTTTTTAATGGAAGTGACTGTGATCAACGTTTTTAAATCATCAAAGATAATGAGATCTGTTCGGTATCTATTGGATTTCTATTGGATTCTATAGAGAAAGATGTATAATAATAAAATAGGTAATTTTATCGTTGACGTTTATTTTTATATAATCTACATTTTAGTTTAATTAAATACGTCATTACAACTTACATATAATTATGTACAATGCTAGTAATATTTCGTACATTTTACTCGTGTATACAATTACTGTTATATACGAAATAATTTCATGCATTTGCATAACCATTTTTAAATCAGACAGTTCAATCTCTAGCAATTAAAACTGACTAATTTCATTGCCAAAATCAACATGTATTTAACATGCAATTAATATATATCCAAGAGAAAAACAATAACAGTTCAAAAGATCATCAATTCGAGTTGATAAAACACTTGATACACGTGATAAAATAATTTATATGATATATAATCATTGTTACCAGCATTACAATTGTATATACACATATTTTGACTTGTATATACACGTGGATTTGTTAAATCATTAAGTATATATATCATTAAATAAATATAGCCATTAAAGTGACAAGATGAATCACATATTAACATTGACAAAATTTATGCAAGGAGAAAGGGCGTACATAACATGGAGAATATTTGTACAATTTCGATTTAAGAATCGATTAAAAAAACAGTAATTTATGCTATTAAATACAGTTACAATAAATTAAAGGAAAAATTCAAATATATTTGTATTACACTAAAATGAGACAACCAGCATAGAGAGTAGAAGTAAGATTACGGTGCCATAGCTGCAGATCGTTTGTCGCGATTCTTATTGCGCTGAATGGTGCGTGCCTTGAACGCGGCCGCGTTCATCAATGTCTACAAATCGATAAAAAAGATAAGATACTTAGTCTTGTTAAAAACATGTTTAAAACAAACAAGTGCATCTATGAATACTAACTCGCTCTAATTTACTCGTTTTGATTGTGACTGGCGGAGGTAGAACTTTGTTGCCGAGGTGAAAGATCTCGCGCAAGAGTTGATTTTCAGCAAGATGGAAATTGATACCAGTGCCTAATAGCCGGCAGCAAGCATTGTACTGGGTCCTCGCACACCATCCCCCTAAATACAGAATTTCCTGACCAAATCTCACATGCATCTCCGGAACGATGTCTTCCTAAAAGTAAAACGGAATGTGTAGAGCCTCGTCGTATCTTGGCATGCAATCGCCAAGTCTCGTTTTTAAAACACAAACAGATTTCCTTCGAGCAAATAGTCACACAATATAACTACTTACCTCGATATAACGCAGAATATCTCTAAAATTAGCGCGTTGCTGCTTGCGATCTTTCTTAGCACGGTACTTGTTAGAATCCGTGGCGAGTTCCTTGAGAATTTCGATTAGATCGAGCGCCCAATTCTGCTCGTAGTCGCAGGAGAAATCACGACCGAGTTCGAATATTACCGCTAACGCCTCGCCAGCTGATAGACGTACGTCGAGATGTGGTGATTCCAACAATTCGCGCAATCGATTGAGTGAACTGGAAGAAAAAAATGTTCATGTATTCATTGTCGTTTGACAACTGCACGTTCCCGCGTTACTGACAATTAATGACTTACGGCATGTAACTATTCGTCCTGCCACTCGCTAGTAAATTGTAGATATCCGCGGAGGTCATAACTGTTAGAAGCAGGGTCCACGATGAGATAGCTGCCACGTGTAACGCTGCCACATCCGAAGATATGTTTGCGATCGCGCCGTTTCCCTTCAAATAAGAGCCCGAAAAGATAGACGACAGTAACTGTGCGATTTCCATAGTGTCAGTCGTATCGTTGCCTGACAAGAATTGATTCATGGCCAACGCCCAGCAACACTGAAATCATTTTATTAATATAAAAAGTTTAGTCATTAAATCGTACAAAAGAATACAACTTTTTTTCACAACTGTTGGATCGTTTTATTTCTACTTTTTCTTATATATTTTTCTTCATAAATTAAAAAATTATAATAATGATACATTAAAAAGAAATTAATACATTTAAATGTCATTTATATGCATCAATCATTTAAAAACTAATTCAGAATTGGATTAAGAAGTGAAATTATTTGTATTTTGAGATATTGGTCGATATTCATAATTCATCCTTATTTTTAAGACTGTCTTAAATAATATCTTAAAATGGCAATATGACGCCGATTGGCTTATGGCATCTTAAAACTGCACTTAAGCAGCATCTACAATGAGATTTTAAGTTTTAAGCTGTAAGAAATTGATACAATCAAATGTGAGGTTTTATGACTTACGGTCTATTAAAGTAAGATTGTGGATCTAGATTTATAGACATCATTTAAGACAGTCTTCAATAAGATTGATTTCAAATGCCGGCCAATATGACATGTAATCGTATAATTCACGTTACCTCGGCACGAGCATGGACAGAAGCTGTATTGTCGTTAGCGATGAAGGTGAGAATCGATTTTAGATCTCTGCAGACCATCTCGGCGCTCTTGAAGGCGCCCAACTGGACGCACAACAGGGTGCTCAATCTGGCAGCTGTCGACTGCTCATCGCCGCGGCCCTTCTTCAAGCCACGCTCCACAGCATCCGTGATGGTCATCTTTCTGTCCTCCACGAAATCAGGTATATACTTGATGGCGAAAATTTTCTCTATACCATTAAAACAAATAATTCGGCCCTTCGCGCTCTTCTGCGTCAAACCGTCGATCGCTTCCTTCACCTTCTCCTCGAACGCTTCCTGCTGCGCGAGCTCGTCCACTTCGTTGTCATTCGCATCCTCCAGCACACTACGATTATCAGATTGACCGCTGGTCTCGCTGCACGCATCATTGTTGATTGAATCATCATCGGATGTAAACTCAGCTCTTTTTCCACCTGTCAGCAAAATACAAAACATATGGTTCACTTGTCTGTCCCTGCAGAACTAATACAATTTTTTGTATGTATGTATATGTTTGTGTAGCTGTGTAGATACATTTATACATATTTTTCTATTTTACATCTATTTATGAATCTACGTTGAGACGTGAATTATAATTAACAAAAGTTAAAAATGCAAAATGATTCATATATGACAAGACACCTTATTTAATATTGATTCTTATATATTTATTAGTATGATTCATATATATAATAAAAAATTATCAATAAAGTGCCATATGGAGTTAGAAACTTCACATGTATTTGTTAATACGTGTGAAATTTCTATCGTCAGTTTTAATAGCGATAGATTTTAATATTTCCGACTCACCCAGAAGAGCGAGGAAATTTCTCAGAAATTGATTGGAAGTGATTTGATAACAGCTTATCTCCGTTGATAATAAACGCTAATTACGCCAAAGGCTGCAGCTTGAAATCTTATGGCAAGCAGAAATTATAAAAGCCTGACAGGCAAAGTAATTTTCCGAGTTGAGGAAAATAATAAGAGCTCTTGAAAGTGAATGTCGTGTTACATAATGTGAAATCTACACAGCTGTACCTGTCTCATTAACGGGTTTCGGCACGTGCTTCGGAGTTGATAGTTAAAACGTGAAAAATTAAGGTTTATGATTGCGATAAGTTATAGCACTGTGTAATAAAATTTAATATACTGTATATATAATAATTGTTTAATATTTTATATAATAAACATTATTTAATTGTTTATTAAAAAAAATTTATTAAAAAATCTCTTTAGCTAATTTATCTCTTTTTAGCTAATAATAACAATATGACGCATTTGTACTGTAAAACCAGAGATTTATTCTTTATATTTCTTTGGATCAAAGAAATATTTCTTTGAAATTAAGATTTTTTTTTTCAGTGTAAGTAAATAATTTTCCTGTATGTAATGCATAATTTATATTACATACATTTTATAAATAAATTATATATTAGGTGTGGGAAAAAGTTCGTGGCGTTTTTCCCGTTAGATGGCATTAAAAAAACGCCATGAACTTTTTCCCATATCTAAACGTAGTGGAAATTTTATTTTTTGAAAGTATACAATACACACACAACACACACATACTCGCGCGCGTATTAAGTACATTTTCAAAAAAATAATTTCACAATTTTATATTCGCGAAAAAGTAAAGAAAATACACGAACGCACCGCCAAAGTAATTAAAATCGTACAAGAATTAAAAATTATTTTTAATTGCGACAAGTCTCCGCAAATCTCGAATCATTCAATTTTTCAGTTGCATTTAAGTTTTATCGACTAGAAGATTATAGCTATCGCCAATTCGTTGGCGGAGCAGCGAAGAAAAAAATATTAAAAAGCTGCGACTCATTCCAACAAATGCGCAATACGGGAATAATAAAAATCCGCAGTTTGAGCCGAGTCCTTGAGGGACTCAAGAGGAGGGGAAGAGCGGAGGGCGAAGGAAATATCTCATTATGCGCGATAATATTCGTTCGATCGATAAACGGATAAATCTAACAAAAGAAGAACAGCAAAACATCAATAAGTTTAAACGAAATGATAAATCGCGATTGCCGTGGATTGCTACCGATTGCGCAAATTCTTAAGCTCGTGTCTCGTGCATTGAAAGCTACGGATTGCGAATTGAAGATCAAAATTTGACCAGACAGGTAGTTTTATTTCAATTCATATCGTTCTGATTAGCTAAATTTTAATCTTCCTGAATTCTAATTTTCAGATCGCAATTCTCAATTTGCAACACGTGCGACACGGACTTAAAGACCTAAGAGATTGCGAGGATTGAAGATCAGAATTCGGAAACAAAACGGATTGAAATTAAAATTAATTACTTGGTCGAATTCTAATCTTCAATTCTCAATGTATAATGTGTGACACGGACTTTACTCGCGCACATGTTTGCATTCGGCAGAAAAAACAGCTCAGTAACTGTCATAAGGTTTTTTAACACGACCGACATATACATTTAAATCCAGCGAGATTTAAAGCGGCAGAGCTGTTTTTTCTATTGGACGCAGCCATCCGTCATGCGGAAAAATATCAATCCGAGTTTTACGCGCAAATAAAAATAAAACGATCGAAAAAAAAAAAGAGAAAAAAGTGTTTCATTTGGAAGTGAAGCACAAAGACGAGAGATTTATATACATGCCCTACACATACATATCGCACGAATCACGTACGATACATTCGCTTGACATAACCGTGTCCCAGTATTCGCCTTTTAATTATCATCGTTATCATAAAAGAAATATAAATATATACGCATGACTGGCGTTGCTCACCTCGCACCTCGCAGCTCCGATATTTAATTCTTATAACCTCTTACAGGCGGGGGAGGGGAGAGGCGTTTTTTAATCGCGAGTGCGAATGTCTCGCGTATTTTACGGACATGATCACAGATTGTTTAGGAGGTGCGCTCCGTCCGCGTTATCTATAATATGGCAAGAAGCGGTGGACCGCGTGTCGCAGGTTCCATGTGTCAGCAGCATGAGAGTCACATGGGAATCATATCATCATCCGCCATGAATCCCGGGAAAACTCGCGTTTTCGCGCGCCAAAAAGGACCCGATCGGAAAGACGAAAAAACCAGCGACGAATCCCGAGGGAGGAAAAAGAATTGATTGATCGAGTCAAGGCTTTACGTCGTGACGTAAGTCAACGAAATAAATACAGATTTCATTCCGGATACGTGATTCATTCGAGACACGGACAAACGGTTGGACGGATGGACGGACGGAGGCGCGAATCGATAATTTAATAATGTCGAGCGCGCGTCACGTGCGCGCTTTTCGTCAGTCCGTAGGGTTCCTTTATCTTTTTCTCTTTAAACAACGAGGAAACGAGAGAAAAGAGAAGGATTTGATATGTTTCGGATATATCAAAATTATGCGCTTACCGTACTTTCCTCTTCTGCCCCCTTTGCCTGGCATCGTTCCTCAGTTTGCTTATTGCACAATTGGTACTAGGTAAAAGACTCGATCAAGAGGGTAAATGTCTTGAACTAGTGTCTTTCTTTCGTATACTGAATACGCCACGTGAATTTTTCGTTGGGAGCAGACGAAAACTCATTAACATGTTGCGGAGCGTTCAGAACATACACGTCGAGACAGCCTACGGTGGGCTTTCTCAAGTGCACTGGCTTTTATTCCCCTCGCCTGCCAGGCAGATCAGACGAACGTGCTCGATCCGCCCGCGAACACAGCCGAAGATACTCGAGTGAGACACGCACGCGAGCCAATGGACGCTCGTGATTTTCATTACGTCGTGAAGTCCGCGCAGAGTCGCGAGGGATTTAATTTGCAGGCGCACGCGCACTCCGGTATTAGGTCTGTTCTTTTTTTTGAAAGAAATCTGATAGTTTATTTTTTTGTTCTTTCTATTCCTGTATTGCATTAGACTGTATAAAGGTAAATTTTCACGAGCTGTTCGAATTGATTATTTCAGCGATAAAAAAGATCACGTAATAAAAATGAATGATGAATACCAAATATCCATTTTGATCATGTGATCCTTTTGTCGCTGATGCCGGTTAGAGCAGTTTCCGATTGCGCTAACGTTACTTTTTTAAGTGAGGCTTAAAACTCTCTCTATCTCCTTTTCGCTTTAAAATGAGACAGAGAGAGTTTTATGTGGCCTAGTTTCCACTGAGGGTTTAATTCGGATCAGAATATAAGAATCAATCATTACAATCGAGTATTCTTCTGTTAAGCTCATTCTGCGTGGTCTACAATGGGCAGTAACAGTAGTTAATTAAGGAGTAGGTGTAGAAATCGAACAATCATAGTTGATTATTTTTCTTATATTCACTTCAATTATATTCATTTCTTATATTCACTACGATTGATCGATTTCTGCGGCTACTCCTTAATCTATTACTGTTTTTGTCCATTGCAAACCATGCATTCTACAATAGGCAGTAGCAATAGTGGATTAAGGAATAAGTGTAGAAATCAACCAATCATAATCGAATGTGAGAAGGATAATTAATTATGATTAGTCGATTTCTACGCCTATACTCTTTAATCTACTACTGCGATGGCTTTGCAAGAGAATGTTCGATTGTAGTTGATTGATTCTTACATTCTGATCCGGATTAAATCCTCGATAGAAACTAGGCCAGTATCGCTTAAAGTCAAAGTAACGTTGGTAACTGGGTCTTATAGAGCCAGTTTTATCAATTAAGGGCTCCGCACAATAAAAAGAATAACATAGAACAGAGAATAAAAATTTCAACCTGGGTCAGAAACTGTGTATTCCACAATACATGATTTCTGATAGATTGAAATTCTTATTTTGTGCTTCCTGTTTCTTTTATTATGCGCAGCCCCTTACTTTATCCGCCGATTAACTTTAAGTATTGCCAACTGCTAAACTGAAAACTTCTATTCATCTCTTCTATTCATCTCTAATCTAATTTTGAAAATATATATTTATAAAAAAATAGTCAAATATATTTACATTTTAATGTTTTATTATCCCCACACAACACTTTTTTTTTTACTATACTAACAAGAATAAATTAGAAAGATAGATTTTTTAAGTCTTGCTGTTAGCTATTCTGGTGATGAAGTTAATCGACGGATAAGCTTAATTGACATAGGTGAAACTAGAGCACTAGAAACGTTTATAGTGCTTTAATGAAACTGGCCCATAGAACTTTCTCGCTTTCGACAAATATTAAACATATACCTCTAGATCTGTTATTTAGTCTACTGAACTGGTGCACACAGTGCAATAATTGTTGAAGCGACACAAATGTATTTGTTTTACTTCAATTTATTGCGCTGTGTACTAGTTTAGAAAGTACAGTTTAAAAAACAGACCTCTTATCTCTTTAAGTTCCAAAAATGTGTAATAGGTCAGTCATAGAAAATAGACCTTGAATTAATTCCGATAATATACAATAAGTTAGAGTGAAACGAATTATAGCAGACTCACTCTAATTTATTGCATTAGTGTACACCAATTCAAAATTAGGGGAAAAAAAGGAATAGACATTAGGTCTGTTTTTTATTGCTGCACTTCCTGAATTGATACACACAATGCAATAAGTTGAAGTGAAACAAATATACGTTTGTTTCATTTATTGCACCGTTCAGAGTGTAGCAATAAAAAAACAGACTTCTTTTGTTTGCGCAAAATTGCACCAGCGGAATCTTTATATGGCTAATGTAAAGCCAATTTCATACGTGATATAATAATGGCTACGATGAACAGATAAAGTAGCTTTGCAGCTGTAATATCTAAAAATGATATTATAAGTTTTTAATTTTATATCAAACGATTTGTTTGCAAATTTTAATTTACATCTAGTTGATCTTATAGAAATTCCTTGGGATCATAAATATATTTTCATAAAATCTTATATATCATTATATCTTTATATATTTAAAAACTAAAATATCATTATGGAAAAAATAAAGCAAAACCGATCTTTACTTTGACGAAAATTAGTTAAAGTTATCATATAAAGCCTCTTATATAAATAATATATATACATATAGTAATATTTCAAAAATAAAATAACTATTATTAGGATTAAGATGATAACACAATTTCCATTTCTGATAATCTGTTTTTCAATTTTATTTTAACATATATATGCAAATAGTTATTTTCTTAACATGAATTTCCCACATTTTGATAGATGGCGCATATTTTCATTTCGATCAATTCAAAACATTGAGCGCGTTCAAGTTGAACAAAGCGGCTATCAGTTCACCGAACAAATGAACATAATTGGTTGTTACTTATAGATCCAACCAATCCTATTCAATTGCTCAGCATATTTAGCCGCTTTGCCGCTTGAACTGATCCATTGTTAGTAAATGTATGAAAAGGAGAGGTTGTTGGCTGATGTGGATTCTTGCTAATCTATATATATATATATATTTTACCCGACCGGTTCTTTTGCAATCAAATTATCAAGTGAGTTAATAATTAATATTTAATTAAATAATTTTTTTCTAACTCCAGTTAAATTAGAAAAGAAGCAATAAGTTAAATAAACCATTCTATATATGTAATTCTATATATCTAATTTTGTATAGTATCAGCTGACATTGAAAACACAATACTTTCCACTTACATCACAACTCAGATAATTCTCATTTGCGAGGTCATAACTCAGTTGAATTCAAGTTCCTTTTGAATGTAATAAGTGAAGGTCAACAGAGTTTTTATCTGTAATTTGTACAAACTCGTGTGCTTTACTGAATCTTGTTAACTCACTTCTAATCTTGAAAGTGAGATTATATAAACCTATATTGTTATGTGACAATTTTGTCATCAAAAAACAAGTAGTGTCACCTGCATATATATATATGTGTGAGATTTAGCCTATTATTTGTATGAAAATAGAAAGCAACTCGTAGCTCAATTAAAGTTATACTATAAATGTTTAACTTATATCGAATTTTAGGTCTTGACAGCTGTATAACGCAATGATTATGTTTTAATTAATGTAAAGATGAATCGCAACGTACTCGTGGCGTTTGATTTTGATCATACCATCTGCGACGGCAACACTGATCTAGTAGTGCAAAATTTGCTGCCAATCGAAATACCCAAGGATTTGCACAATTTACGAAAGTCTAGTGGTTGGATAGTCTATATGAGCAAGATCTTCGAGCTCCTACATGAAAACTCTGTGAGATCTCATCAAATCGCAAACGTTATTATTGGTATACCTGAAGTTGCAGGAATGCAGAAACTTCTTACTTCCTTACATGGCAATGGTCACGAGATCATCATTATCAGCGATTCGAATAGCGTGTTCATAGACTCTTGGTTGAGAAGTAGGCAGCTCAATCAAGTTGTATCACATGTCTTCACGAATCCAGCCCGATATGACAAAGACAAGCTGAGGGTGGACCCATATCATATTCAAGATACATGCAAGATGAGCGCTGCCAATCTTTGCAAAGGACAGATTTTAATGGATTATATTCAGGATAAGCACAAACAGGGTAAAAGCTATGAGAAAATTGTCTATGTTGGCGATGGAAGGAACGATCTCTGCCCGATTTTGCGTCTCTCAGAGACTGATCTGGCATGTCCGCGTAAAGGTTACTCGCTTATCGATCGGCTAAATGAATTATCTACCTCTATGTCGACGAAGGCAAAAATTGTGCCATGGGAAGATGGTACTGATTTACAATTCAGATTGGAACAGTTCATAGAACTTCCACCTTTAACATAATTCTACCAATAGATTTTTTTGAGCTTTTTTTCAGATCATTAGCTCATTAGCATCATTGTTAAATTGATGAATAAGTAATTTGTGTATTTTATAATTATTTCTTTTCACAATTGTATATTTTATAAATATTACTAAGCATGAAATATTTATGCTAAAAAAGCGCTTCTAAAGTAAAATGTATAGAGTCCGACCATATTTTATCTCTGACTGAAATAAAAAAATGAATATTCGGTTTTTAATTTCGCCTGAAATCGAAAGCGAAAATTAGATAAATCTTATCAAATATCATAATTTTTAGAAAGTCATTGGAAAATATCGAAATGTATGTACTCTTAAAAATAAGATTTTATCAATATCTTATTCTTTAAATTATAAGGAATTTCAGGTTCGCACTAGCGGCGACTTGGTAAGTAAAAAAGAATAAAAAAGAAAGAGATAGTGCCGGCTAATTTGTAGCAATCGGCGCTGATCTCGTCCGATGATAACATAGTTTTTCGCTCGCCGGCGAATTGCAATTTGTACAGTTTCGATTCACTTATTGAAATTTTCTCTTCATTTTCATTCGGTCGAAATCGAAATCAAATTGAACTCTGATTTTTTACTGAAACTGACCGAAACCGAAACCGAACTTTCGATCGGACTCTAAAAATGTAATTGTAATTACATTTTTAGAGTCCGATCGAAAGTTCGGTTTCGGTTTCGGCCAGTTTCAGTAAAAAATCAATTACATATTTTGTACAGTACAAGAGATATTTTTGTTATAATGGTATAAGCCGTATATAAAGAGATATTTACTCTTGATATTTAAAGAATATAAATAAAATATACTTTTGATATTTATGAAAAATTCTTTTTTCTCTACCACAGCATGTACTAAAAATGACTATTTCACTGTAGAATGTATATAATTCTCAATACACAAAGTACATTTGTAATTATTATCATTATTATATTAATCTTATTTTAATATTCAAATACATTAAATAATTTAACTTATATTAAACACTTGATTTATTCAACCGAATGCATCCTGCTTTCTTACATTACTACGATTTTAAAAATTGTCTTCACATTTCAAAGAATAAATATAATATTATAAATACAGAACGGAAGCATCTTTCGTCAAAAATATTTACGATTAAAAATTTAAATAGATAATATTTCTTAAATATTCAAAAAATTTTCTAACATCTATTTAATGTAAAAGGTTCATGAAATGAATCATACATCGGTTGTAAATAAAGTACTGAATTTATTAAATACATTGGCTTAATAAAATTATCAGAAACTTTGGTTCTTAAACTATTAAGATACATTAAGATACACATTTGCCGTAACTTATATTGCACTTATAATTTTGTATTAGTTCAACGGGGTCGTAACATTCATGTGCTTGTATCTTATCGATCAAAATGTCATACAAATGTAATTCTAAATTGTTTTACAAACAATACTGTTTTATTCTTCGCGACTATACAAAAACTTTATGAACTCACAATTTGTGTTAGCGTTTGGAAAATATATAATCAGATGATTTTTCAGAGAAGCACAAATTGTTTTCCATATTTTTCTATAAAGCCTAAATTTGTTGAGAAACGAAGATATTTTATTTAAAATGAGATTACTTAAAAGAGTTTACCTAAGATTTTTGGAACATGTACAAAATGTACAAAAAAATGAAATATTAAATATATATGTATTCATATAAACTTGACACTAATAATATAATTATCGTATTAATCTGAAATATTTTTTTTTACATTAATATGATACATAAATATAACTACATAAAAGTATTCTTATGTATAACAAACATGAACATATAAAAGATATAGCAATATATTTATATTTTTTATATAATCTTAATATATAAGTAGCTTTTAAAAGAAAGAAGTTAATTCTTCGATGCCACTCGTAATGTCGAATATCCGAAATTCCTTTTACTTTGTTGTACCTTGTTATTAAAGGACCAAAAAAAAAATAAATAAAGAAAAACATAAACTTGAGAGAAAAAGGTTTTGATGAAGAAGTTAAAAACTAAAAATTATGTCTGAGACTAAATTCAAAAAATGCTCTAAAAGTTTTATTTTATGTTATAATCTCCCATTTATTTCTTATTGTAATAAAACATTTAACATTTTTATCTTTTATTTAATGCTCCTCTTTGGCTTTTTCCAAAAAATTCTTTGGCTTTTCCTAGTTTTTTCCCTGACTGTTAATAATCCTGTATCTTTTTTATTCATAAAGATACATTCATTTGCTTGTTATCGTTGTATTTCTTGATGTCTGATGTTTTAATTGAAAAAAATACGATACGAAATTACGATTATTTTTATGTATGATATTTTTCACAACACTAATTTGACATGTGACATACGATATAGAGTGACACCGAAAGATTAGTTATTGTACTATTTTTGATTAAGTGCGGAATATCTAAACATTAAACTTTCTTAGATTTTTTACACTAATTATTAGTGTAAAAAATTATTCGATTAATTTAATGAATATTCAAATTATTTGGTTTTTTTATTTTATTGATATTAGTTGCTGAATATCCATATTAAATTAATCAAATAATTTTTATATTTTTATATTACTTTTGTAATAAGAGAAAGTATATCTATGCGAGAAAAAGAAATTCAAATCTTATTTTGTAAAAAAAAAAAAAAAAAAATTAAAAAAAGAGAACAAAAATTGAAGGTAATACCCTTGTCCATAATTGTGAGTTCTTGTTTGTTACATTAAATTTAGCACCACTGGTATACATAAACTTTCATATTATCTCTATTCGTATCTTCACATATTTGGAATAAAGCTGTACAATGTATTCATATCGTTACAGGGATGAAACTATAGCTTGCTACAAAAGATAAAACAGTAGATAGAGTTGCTATAATTATAAGAGCGCCCACGTGCGAAGCACTGGATTGTGTATCAGTAGCAGCAGCACTTTCTGCGAGTACGTTTTCACACGGCGTAACTCTCTTGATGAAATTAAATACAGAATCCATTATATTCGCAGGCGTGGGATCCGGACATTTTTCTAACTCTGCCACAACGCAATTTTGCAATTTGTTTATGTCCCTGTAATACATCAAATAAACATAAGTTCTTCCTTCCTGTACAGAAAGGCTGTAGGGAAATATTAATTTTAAGAACTGAATTTTTCAAATATTCAAGATTTTGAATGTCTAAATTCAGGAATATCATTAAAAAACAAATTTGTGAATTTCGCACGACTCACCTGCATTCTTTAGGATTAAACTCCCAAGCCGACAAATTCTCGAATCCCAAAGGAAAACCACCAAAATCCAATTTTGATACGTTATTACCAAACGTCTTGTTGGCACAATCTAAAACCTCTTGCGTTTTTGATTCAAAGCACTCTGGTCCTCCAGCCGATATGAAAACTGCAAAGATATAATTCAAGCTAATATATAATAATCCAAACTACTTCTTATATATATATTTGGAACTTGGTATTACTGTTGTATTTTAAAATAAAATTAATTCAGTTTATACATACGGGCGATTCGATCCCCTTCTTTGTAGCAGACAAATTCGAGTAGCGAGTCAGTTATGTTCATCACTATTTTCTTATTCTCTCTCATTTTCTCGTCCAGACAAACCGCTATCGTATTCGTGAAATTGCTCACGCAAGTTCGTAGAGAATGGCGCTTGCTACAATATTCCCTAAAGACAATATCCAGATCACCTGTCGGCTTATACTTTTCCATCTCTGCATAGAGTTCGGTAACGTTGATGAGCTTCTGAATACATTGTGCCACTTCAACTTTGGCGCGATCGATAAGATCATATGCGTCTGGTCCGGCGTTCTTTACACAGCTTTCTCTAAAACGATTTGTGCCTTCTTCAACGGACAGTCCTGATTTGTTTATTTTCTTTACAATATCCGGGATTCGATCATCCACCACTCCGCCGATCTGTTGAAGTTCAGGGGAGGCGGTAGAAGATAAATTCTCTTGTGAATGCGTGCATCCAACAATACCTGAAACAAGGCAATATCTTATCTAGTTAAATGAAAATATATCTTCTTTAAAATAGATTACGATAGAATAAAAGATAAAGCTTCGTCTCTTATTTTATGAAGTTGCTTCATCTTTTATTCAACGATTAAGAAAAAAAAGTGACAGTTATATTTAGAAACGCTGATTGGAAAATATTTCCTTTATTTATGTCATATAATATTGTAAAGAGAAATATGCTAATCATTCTTACAAAGTAATTGCGTGTATATTTTTTTATTGGAATTGTACGATGATTACACGTTACAGTGATATTGAATATTTAATGATTTCTTTGAAATTATTTCAGTCTAGAATCTCTTAAAAAGATAATTTATATCATAATTTAACGTTTAATACCATAATGATATATTGATCGCGGAAAGAGAATTAATAAAAGAGGATTATAATACTGCAGAATAGCTATATAAATATGCAGCTATATAAATATGCATGTTTGATGTTTGCTGATTGATGTTTTTCTGATATATTGTTTGTAATAACTTCGCATTAGTGGAATTTTTTGTAATTTTATCATTCCGCATGCGTGA
>Ga0157364_1001307_pt1 | contig 20845 bp, 14 predicted proteins | sample AttsexASBM2_FD_111476 | JGI IMG/M metagenome (GOLD analysis project Ga0157364, IMG submission 111476) | Fungus gardens microbial communities from leaf cutter ant in Ribeirão Preto, State of São Paulo, Brazil - Atta sexdens ASBM2 | ecosystem: Host-associated > Fungi > Mycelium > Unclassified ...
CCTTGACCCATCTGAATGGGAAACACTACATAGATTCATGAATGCGAGTTCTACAGTCTTGTCTCGTACTGAACTACGGAAAGCTCTTGAAGACATTGTCAGGGCCCTGAAATCTAAGAACTACGTCCATGGTGATCTTCGGCCTAATAATATTATGATCCGCAAAGATCTGTCGAAGCAACCACTGGGCCTTATGGTGGTTGATTATGACTGGGCAGGAGAGGCAAGTAAGGTGTATTATCCTGCAGAACGGAACCCAGAAATTGAAGGCATCGAGTGGCCTGGTGAAGCCGGAGGAAAGATTGAGAATAGTCATGATTGGAAACTGATATCATCCTGGCTTTAGTAGTCAAAGAATGGTTTATCTTTATCTTGTGGAAAAGTTTAAGAATTTGTTAAAGATGAGAGTGAAATATTCATCAATTGGCTATAACTAACATAATATACAAGGTACAATTCAAACTTATAGACTTGTTACACCCTGGTCTAGTCACATCTATCCCAACCCATAGATAATGCCTACCATCTTATTTACACTCCCAAACCTCTTCTGGTATGGATCATTCCTGTTCATTCTATGTTGATCAATCAATTTTCAGACATTCTCACTGAACTCACTAGTAACTCTATGGATCTCCAACTCTTTATTCAAGAATCATCCAGACTCAGGGTAACTTTTGCTTACAGTCCTCATTCTCTAGATACTATCTTAGGCAGAGTACTTAGTATATAAATCTAGTAGTTATACTATAACCCTTATCCTAAAAATCAACTAAAACCAATGCTATTTCCTAGTGTTGGTGGCAACATACCTCTCTACTCTTTAGATGGAATAGCCTTTCTAATTCTCTAATTATCTTCTGAAATATGCAATCAGTGTGATAGATAGAAGCATGGCATATAAGCTAAAGCTAAGCATCATTCTTCATCTATGTTCTGCATATCCCAGATAAGTAATTACTTATCTAACTTTCAAGAAGTCTACTATAGATCTCAGTTACCAAGGTATAAACTGTGTCTAACAAGACTAATCTAAGTATATTCATCTAAGTATATTCATCTTCTAAGACAAATAATACTTTTCCACTTTTACAAACTTTTCACTTATTATTATTTATAGTCTTTTCCATCTCTTCTCTTGATTATTATCTTAAACACCAGTATTAGTATTTAAGGCTATTAGATACAATATACTTTCTTTAGTCTGACAGTATCAAATACAGTTTACACTTAGGTGGAAAGTCTGCAGAAAATACATGCAGTTATAGATTATAACTTATCTGTAATACACACAGTTGTAAACTTCTGAATGATCTTAGCTTTAACTAATATTTTGTACTGCCAACAATCAGTTAGTTGCAATTTTAGAAGAAAATCTGGAGATAAAATATTAGAAGTTCTAATGACAAGAATTAGCAGACTATTATTAGTATTAGAGTTTGATGCCAATTTTTAGAGCAATTAGACAGATATATGGATAACTTAAGAGCTCTAGAAAATCCTAAGAGAATAGAATGGAATTTCTAAAGGTAACAACTACTCTAAATATTATCTAGTCTATTCTGATATACTGAATATATGCTTACATAAGCATAATAGTACTTTATTAATCAGAAACCATCAAAAATAAAAAGACTAATCTGGAATAATATCTGAGTACAAACTTTAAAAGTCTAGAATATAGAAAAGCAAATTATATATATATTAATAGAGTATTACAGAGTTCACTAGAGTTCAGTAATTTACATAAATACAAGTAAGAGAGAAGTGAATAATATTAGATATAATTGTAAACAACTTGGAAATATTTATAACACTCAGAATTAGTCAATACTAATATAAGCAAATTGTCAGAATCAAAGATAGTGGACTTTTTATTTTTCTCTTTCATTTTCATCTTCTTTTATTTTATTTTTCTGTTTCTATTTTTTATTAGAACTGAGTTAAGAAATAGTAATTTAATGTCATATCCAGCCATCACAACAGTTACAAATTATGAGAAAATGTGACATATATTATAAGATTGGTCACACATATCACAGTCACATTGTCATATGACAAAAAGAAGAATATAGAAGATTCTAGAATAGATAATATTATAACAGTATAGTTATAACATGTTGATCTTATATATACTACATGGTCTTTAAGATAAACTAAATATAATTGAGCACAGACTATAGTCTGAAGACACATAAGATAGACTATTCTGTACTAGGAACTTTATTGAATTTTCTGATATTAACCCAATATAAGATTCCTCTTTTACTCCTACTCTTGAGCTTAAGTCATAACACAAATTTTCTTATACCAATAGTAGCCAACAAGATACCAAAGTTTAGTAATAAGAATAATTAGTAAGAATAGTATAATGCTATTAATATCAGAATTTGATGTTGAAAGATAGTCAATATCTTAGAAATAATGTTAGGATGACTGAGTGAAAGAGTAAAGCACTTTAAATCTCCAGGAAATTCTAAGAGAACAAAATAGGAATTTCTGAAGATAATAACTACTCTATATAATAGCAGGTTCATTCTAATATGTCAGAATTATGTTTACATAAGCAGAGAATGATGCTACTTAAGTAATCAGAAACAGTTTAGAATGGAGAGACTAAATTGAAAGACAGCTAGAGTACTTAGCAAGTGCTTTTAAAATATATAAAAGTAAATGAGTGTGAATAACAATAACAAACTACAGAAGACCACAAAATATTATGGAAAAGTGAAGGAATACAGAAAAGTGGAGTTAGATAACATATCCAAATAGTTAGAAGTATTTGTATACAGCTCAAAGAGGTCTAGGGTATTATGATCTAGAACCCTTAGAGTCGGATAATAGAACAACTCTTGTATTGAGTAACACAAGAGAACTCGATAGAAATCTCCCTACAAACTATTCTACCTTATATACTACTAACCATAGCCTGTGCTTACTACTGTGCATCCTACCCTAAACAACCATGTGTAGAATATGAGGTGTTATGGGATGCCTTGAGTGTTACAACTCAGAAACCTTAGTGTTGGTTTGGGAGAAGAACCTTGTATAGGGTTTATACAAGAGAACTCGATGGAGAACTCTTTACAGGATCTATCCCTACTTATATACTTATTGTCTTGGTCTGTGCTATGACTACACTACTCCTATCCTAAAGTCCATGCTTCTACCTCATATCCTATTACTCATCCACTATAAGGCTACCATGCTGTACACATGTGCCCTGACATCATACTCCTTAATCTCTGCTATATATGTATGCACCATGTGTATACCATGAGGAACTGTTGTCTCTTGACGTCATCTCTAACCTTAACTCCTACTCTAGACTCTTTCCAATCCTTCTAGACCCTAAGTCCTTCCAGACTGCTCTAGACTACTCCAGCCTATATCACATGACTTCTAGGTCACATGCTCATATCTCTCTCTAGCCGTAGACTAATAATTAACTATAGGTCCTAACCCTAACCCTAAATGTCTGTCTACACTTTCTGAGTTATAACATTGAGCACTGATGATTTTATTTTATTTTATTTTATTTTATTTTTTCTGATTTTACTTTTCTTTTTCTTTTCTTTTTATTTTGAAGGATGATGAAGAGGCACATGACAATGAAGTCACATGACAGGTCACACGATGTGACGTTACAAGCCTAGAACATGATGGAAGGGTCTGGAAGATGACATCAAGGCACATGGAGTACACATGGTGGCCTTGAATAGAACATGAGACAGGAATGAGGACGAAGCATGGACATTAGGATAGGGTTAAATATTGGTAACACGGACCAAGCATGTTTTGTATATATAGGACTCTAATTTAGCAGAGACTCCTTGTCAAGTTCTCTTGTGAACTTCCCACTTGATATCCTATTTTGAGATTTACTCGTTAGTGCTATCATTGGACTTTGTGTCTAGTAGTTGCCACAATATAAGGCCAACATGTGGTGTCCATGTTGTATGACATTATTTGTTCTAGATCCTTCTACTTCATTCTCTGTGTTTTGTGACCTAACCCTAACCCTATGTTCTAAAAATAGAAAAATAAGAAATGAAAATAAAATGAAAATGAAAACAGAAAATAAAATAATAAGAAACTAAGTCCACCATTTGTGAACTTGACATTACTCCCCTCTTAAAGTTTCTCCGAAGGAGAAACTACCTTCCATCTCCTCTAGTTTCTTTCTAGCTTCTTCAAATATTCCTCCTTGAATTTTCCATCATCCCACCCATACAATATCCTCGCCACGAACTTTCCTGGTAACTTCCCTCTTCTAAAGTCTCGTTCTTCTGCCCTATTCAGCTTCTCTTGTCTTCTTATTTCTGCATCCATTCTTTCTTCGAATTCTTCTAACACTTCTTTTGCATTTCCTAGATCCTTCTTCCTCTCCCAAGTATCATGCTCTGCTGTAAACCCCTTCCATCATACTAAGTATTTTTCTACTCCTCTCATTTTTTTCTTATTTAGAATTTTTTCCACCTCCCATTCCTCAACTCCTTCCACTTCTACTGGTTTTTCTTCCTTGTTCCTCTGTCCCTTCACTTGCTCCTTATATCGAACTATCCAGCTCACATTTACTACCAGATGAATTCTCATCGAACTTGGTAATCGTAATTTTACCACATTCGATGATACTACTACCTTTTCTATCACATATGGCCCCACATATCTTTCTGTCAACTTCTGTACCAGTCTTTCCTTGAATACTAAGTTCTTTGTACTTAGCATCACTCTGTCTCCCTTTTTCCACTCTTCTGTTTCTCTTCTACTTCTGTCTGCATATTGCTTCATCTCCTCTTGTGTTTTCCTTAGTGCCGCTACTGCTTCCTCATGCACTCTTTTCATTTTTTCTACAAATTCTGTCGTACTCTCTACCTTCCCTCTTTTCCTTATGTCCCCTCCCATTCTTAACTCTCTCCCATAATTTGCCATGAATGGTGACACCTTAGTTGCAGTATGAGTCTTATTATTCACTGCAAACTCAGCTGATGCCAACCACTCTGGCCAATCCTTTTGCCTATTCTCTGCAAAAAACCTCAAATACTGCTCCAACTCCTGATTCATACATTTTATTTGCCCATCCGTTTGTGGGTGGAATGCCATCAACAACTTTGTCTTTATTTCTAACATCCTGTTCAACTCTTTTGTCAAACCTGCCACAAATTGAGGTCCTCAATCCGATACTATGCTCTCTGGTAATCCATGCAACTTCCATATGTTGTCTCGGAATAACCTTGCCAATCCCTCCACTGACGTTCCTTCCGTCGTTGCCACGAAGTGTGCCATTTTGGACAATCGGTCACACACTACTAGAATCGCATCTTTTTCCACTACCACCGGCAACTTCATAATAAAGTCTACCGTTAGATGCGTCCACAGTTTCTCCAGTACCTCACTCAGCTTTAGCTTTCCTGCTGGTTCCTCCAACCTGTTCTTCATTCTCTGACACACATCACATCCCTCCACATATTTTCCCACCTCTCTGGTTACTCCCAGCCACCAATAGTTTCTTGTTACTAGTTCTACTGTCTTCCACCTTCCTCCATATCCTGCTGCCAGCACATCATGATGTAGCCAGATGATTTCCACCCTTAACTCCTCATCTTTTGGCATATACACTTTTTCTTCCTTTAACACCAACTCCCCCTCAATTCGCCATTCTTCTCCCTATAGTTCTTTTACCTTCACCTTTTTCATTTCCTCCACTATTCTAACTACCTCTTTATCCTTACTTCTAGCCTTTTTGATTTTTTCCACTATATCTACTTCTGGTTCCTTAATAACTACTTCTTGTAGGCTACAAATCCAATTGTCTTTTATTACTACTTGGTCTTCATTATCACTATCTATCCCTATCTTCCAATCTGGCCTTCTACTCAATCTATCTGCCTTTCCCATTCTTGCCCCCAGTACATGCTTCAGGGTGAAATCAAATCAAGATAAATATAGGGCCCATCGGGCTTGTCTCCGGTTCAACTTCTGTACTTTCATGAAATATTCTAAGTTTTTATGATCTGTCCAGATCTCAAACTTGAACTGTGCCCCTTCTAACAAATGTCTCCATGCTTCCAACCCTCTGATAATTGCTAGCATCTCTTTGTCATGAATTTCATAGTTTCTTTCAGTCTCATTCAATGACTTGGAGAGAAAAGCTACCGGTCTCCATTTCCCATCTTCACCTTCTATTGATAATACTCCTCCTGTCGCATAGTCTGATGCATCTACCTTTACTCTCAACCTCTTGTCTAGATCCAGCACTGCTAGCACCAGTTCCTTTGTGAACTGCTCCTTCAACTCTCTAAATGCCTCTTCCTGTCTCTCCATCCAATTCCACTTCTGATCCTTTTTCACCAGATCATGTAATGGCCTAGCTATGGAGGCAAAGCTCTCAATGAATCGGCAGTAATAATTTGCTAATCCCAAGAATTTCTACACATCCTTGACACACGTCCTTGACACACTTTGGCGTCGGCCATTCCAACACTCCTTTCATCTTTTCCTCCTCCATCTTAATTCCCTCCAGTCCTATTACCACTCCCAAAAATCTCACTTTCCTAACTTTCCATTTACACTTCTCTGGTTTTATGTACAGATCATTTTCCTCCAACCTTTTAATTACTTCCGCCACTATGTCGTCATGCCCTTCCTCTGTTTCCATCCTGACTATCATATCATCAATAAAAGCGGCTACTTTCCCTGTATTGATCAGATCCCTTAATAACTCATTCATCATAGCCTGAAAAGTTGCTGGTAAGTTCATCAATCCAAAGAACATTACCATTGGTTCAAACAACCTTTCCAGCATCGTGAACACAGCTTTCCACTCATCTCCCTCCTTAATCCTCACATTGTTGTATCCCCATCTCAGGTCCATCTTCGTAAACACCTTCTTTGTCTCAATGTTTCCCATGACGTCCAATATCAATGGAAGTGGGTAATTGTTCTTAATTGTCCACTCGTTTAGATACCTGTAATCCTGCACCATTTGCTTTTTTTCATCTTTCTTTCCTATGAAGAACACCGGCACCATTTGAGGTGACTTCGATGGCCGGATGTATCCTTTCCTCAGCTGTTCCCTGATGAACTCCCTCACCTCTTCTCTTTCTTCCCTCAACAATGGGTATATCTTTCCCTTTCTCAGCACAAACCCTTCCTTAATGTCTATTGCATAATCCCACATCTTCCTTGTTGGCATCCTCTCCAATTGCTTCTTCCCAAATACCTTTATCCATCTATGGAACTTTTCTGGCACTAGTTTCTTCGCTTCCTCCTCTGACCTTGCCGCTTTCTCTTTCTCGTCCCATATTTTCCATTCCTCTGCTACTTTCTTCACTTCTACTGTCTTTCCATTTTTCTGCTTCTTCTTTTTGCCTTTCTCTTCTCTCTTTTTTCCCGCTTCTTCCTTTGCTTCCTCTTCTTTTTGTTTCTCCCACCCCAATTTTCCCTGCACTGGCCTCCATTGTTTGCCACACTCTTCTGGACATCTCGTCATCTTTACTTCCCCCATTCTCCAATCAATCTCAGGATTGTGTTGGGCTAGCCACAGCATCCCCAAGATCACCATCCACTTCTGTCCACCAATCACACTAATCTCTGTCCTTTCTCTGTGTCCTTGATAATAAATATTTACTTCCACTGTATTTTCTATAAGTCCCTCCTTATTCAACGATCCATCCACATTTCTCACATTCATCAGCCTCTCCAACTTTTTTAGCTCAAACCCCTGCTTCTTTGCAAACTCAGAGCTCATTACTAACCCCATCACCCCACTATCCAACAGTGCCTCCACCGTAATCCCCTCCTGTGTGTCTATTCTCTCCAGCCCGATTTTCACTGTTACTTCTCTTAATGTCTTTTTCTCCACTTTCCTCACTTTCATCTCCTTCTTAGTTCCCTCTGATTCAGATGTATCAGCATTTATTTCTGTAGCTAATACACTAAATTTATTACAAGAACTTAGTTGAGGGCTTCTAAGTTCTCCACTTCTTTTAAATGTCCAATTTGTTCGATGTTGCTCTCGAACCTTCCTCCACCTATTTCTACCCTCCTCATCATTCTTCCCCTGTTTCTACAATGACAGGCCATGTGCCCGAATCCCCCGCAGGCATAGCAATTCCTTCCTCTGTCTATCTCCATTGCATAAGGGTCCTATCTAGGAGAAACACCTGCATCTTGCCCTAATCCCCTCACCACTACCGCATTCGTCTTCTCTACTCCTTCCATAGGAGCAGGCCCTGTTGTCACCTGCTGAGAAAGCTATTGCCTCCTCTGCCACACTAATAGTCATGGCATATTCTGTTTTTGCTCCTGCTTCGGAGCACCTCCCGTCATTTCCTTTTTTCTCCTCAACCTCTCTTCCTCTCTCTTACTCTCCCTCCAGTTTCCATCAAGGGCTGTTGCCCTCTTGTACCATTGCTCTATGGAGGTCAGCAGGTCTTCTGCCTCCATCAACTTCCTCCTGATCTCTCCATTTATCCCCCTCTTGAATTCTTCTATCAACAGTCTCCCCTCATATCCACTTCCCCTCACTGCCCTCTTAAACTCCTGAACAAACTCTTCCATTGTTCTTCCTCCCTGCTCCATCTTTCTTAGCTCTGCTACCTTTACTGATTCCTCCTCTCCTCCACTGAATTCCTTTTTTAATGCCATCAAAAATTCCTCTGCTATCTCATATTCCATTTCTCCTGACTCTAATTCCTCCATCATGTTTTCTTTCCACACATCTGCTAACCCCCCCTGCACATATGACAATATCCACTGCACTTGTCCTTCTACCAACTCTCCTCTTAACTTCATCCTAATGTATAACTTGCATGCTGAAATAAATCCTCCCACTTTTTCTGCCTCTCCGTTAAAGATGGCTAGTTTGGCTACCTCCATGTGCATCCCTGTTGTTGCCCCTCCTGCTCCTCCTGTTCCTCCTCCTGCTGCAAGCATAGCCTGTATCTGCACCTGCATTGCTGCCAGCTGCTCTTGTTTCTGGCGAATAATCGCTTGGAAGTCTATATGGTTTATGTTGCCGTAAGGTGGTGGTGGTGGTGTGGGTGGAGGTAGTGATGTATATAATGGAAGAGCGGAACCTGTGCTGGTCTCACTCTTGGACTCATATTCAGAAGACAAAGAAATCTCTGTATGTGATAGCAGGCCCTCTTCAAGTCCCACCTACACAATTACTGACTGCTCGTCTACTGGCTACTACCCTCAGAAAAAGGTAGGCAATGTTGTCTTAAGAAAGACATTCTACTCTAAGCAAGGTCTTAAGGACGCCTGCTGTTCTCCTGTATAGACACCTCACAAGAGGAGATGTAGTACAGAGCTGATAGATGAAAAGGTATGTATCACATCCACAAAAGATGTTACGTCTGAGATACACCAGTGGGCTTTGGTGTAAACAAATGGCTAAGCTTCCCCTGCTTAGCTAGTGTACCCCTTGAGCCTAAGGTCCGGCTGTGCTCTTCTTGACTAAAGGGTTATATTACCCTTCGGTCAAGAATGGTAAGAGAGTAAGAAAAATAGGAAGGCTAGTATTAAGCGGTCCAGAAAGGGGAATTGAGTTCTAATGTTATGATCTAGAACCCTTAGAGTCGGATAATAGAACAACTCTTGTATTGAGTAACACAAGAAAACTCGATAGAAATCTCCCTACAAACTATTCTACCTTATATACTACTAACCATGGTCTGTGCTCACTACTATGCATCCTACCCTAAACGACCATGTATAGAACATGAGGCCAACATATGGTGTCCATGTTGTATGACATCATTTGTTCTAGATCCTTCTACTTCATTCTCTGTGTCTTGTAACCTAACCCTAACCCTATGTTCTAAAAATAGAAAAATAAGAAAAGAAAAGAAAATGAAAATGAAAACAGAAAATAAAATAATGAGAAACTAAGTCCACCATTTGTGAACTTAACATAGGGTATGAAAAAGCAGATTAGCAGATAAGTATAAATACTAGAAAGAGTTATAGAAAATAGAAGAGAAAAGTCTCAGAAGAGCAAGTTCTCTTATAGATATAATTGATGTTAACTTTTATAAATTATTAAGCTAACTATTATAGAATAACTACTAGCCTTAAACAAAAAGTAGAAATAAATAATATTACTAGAAATATTTCTATATTAAGTAATGTCAATGTTTCTATCTAACTTCAACAAATAACTGGATATAAATTAAGTTGATCTATTGTGAAACAAATATAGATTGAGTGAACTTTATTATAAAAGATAAAGTACTTATAAAGTCCAATATAAGTGATCTGCTATGGAAGATATCAACTCTGTTATTGTTAGACATAGTTCACATCTCATTATCCAAGATCTGATAAGATCTCTCAAAAGTCTAAATAAGCTCCCATTCATTCAAATTGGACCCAAATGTGTTGTGGCAACCACTAGACTAATTTCCAATAAAAGCACAAATAATAAATCTCATAGGAGGAATACCTAGTAGGAACACAAGTTGTGTATTCACAAGAGAACTCAACAAGGAACCACAACAGTATTCTACCAATTATTTATATAAAGTATTCATGGTCCATGCTATGACTATGTATTGTCCTACCCTAATGTCCATACTCTGTTCTTATGGCCATTACTCATCTACCATGCATCTACCTCAAGGCCAGCATGCCATGTCCATGTGCCCTGATGTCATACTCTTTAATCTCCATCATACATGTGTGTACTATGTGTACACCATGAGGAACCCATGTTGTTAACATGTTTCTTGATGTCACTCTATCTCTAAACTCTTTCCAATCCTTCTAGACCGCTCTAGACCGCTCTAGGCCCTATGATGTAATGTCATGTGACTTTCTAGTTATGTGCCCTTCTCTCTCTCATTGTAGACTAATAATTATTACTACGATATCTTAACTATTCTAACTCTAATCCTAAAGTCTGTCCACACTTTTGTTCTATAACACATCTTGTTATAAAACGAAAGTATGGACAGACTTTGGCTAAGGTTAGGGTTAGCCAGACATAGATAAGTAGGTAATTATTAGTCTACAATGAACAAAGGGATAGAAGATAGGCATGTGACCTGGAAGTCATGTGATAAGAGTCTAGAGCAGTCTGAAAGGACTTAGGGTCTAGAAGGATCAGGAAGAGTCTGGAGATGGAGTTAGGGTTAGAAGATGATGTCAAGGAACATGGGTTCCTCATGGTGTACACATGATGTGCACATGTATAGTGGAGATTAAAGATATGACGTCAGAGCACATGTAGAAAGCATGGTGGCCTTAAGGTAGATGCATGGTAGATGAGTAATGGACATGAGGTAGAGGCATGGACTTAAGGGCTGGATAGATATTGTTGTAGCACAGACCACGATGTAATAGTATATATAAAGGAGCAATGCAGCAAGGGCTCCTTGTCGAGTTCTCTTATAATTCCCCCACTCTTTACTTGATAGCCCTACTGAGAGCTTTGCTCATTGTGAGATCATTTGTCCTTGAGTGACGAGTGGTTGCTACAACAAGATGGTCCAATTTCTATAGAATACTAAGTAAACATCTAGAGTTATATGGTTTATTTACTCTAGGCTGTTCATACTTTATTTTGCTCTCAAGAGATATAGTCAATCACAGAGACATTTAGCTTCTATCCTTCTTCAATAGAGGAAGATATCAATTTCTCATGAAATATCTACTCTAACAGCCTTCATACTGCTATGAACTTTTTATCTGATAAAGCTCTAAACATTCCCAACTTGTTATATGTAAAAGAAGACTTCCATGTCAGAGATATTGAATAGAACCTATTTGTCTCTTCATATCTTGTAGCTGGCAAACTCTTATAGTCTTATATACTTTATTCCAGTACTTTCTGTTTCTACTTATTATTTGGATATTTAAGACCATGCTAATACAGTAATTAATCTTATTTTCTTAGGCATAAGTTGTGCTCAAGTCTCCTATTACATTAAGTCTAATCTCAGATAACTCTCAGACCATATCTCTTTTGTTACAACTTAAGAACAATGAGTAAGGTTGAAGAAAGAATCTTATATTGGGTTAATACAAGAGAACTCAATAGAGTTCTTGGTACAAAATAATCTATCTTATATAATATATACTAAGTTACTGGTCCATGCTATAGTATTATTAACCTACTCTAAAGGCTATGTATGTTGTAGCAACCATTAGTCACAAAAACCAATAGAAACACAATCAATAAATCTCAAAAACAGATATTGTTGTAGAGATCATAAAAGAACTCAACAAGAAATCTCTACTGAATTGCTACTCTATTTATATAAATTACAGATGGTCTGTACTACTAATAATTAACCTTACCCTAAAGTCCATGTATTGTCCATGAGATAGACATGCTGTTAACATGCTCCTTGACATCATCCTTCTAGTCTGTTCTTGTCCAGTCTAAGCCTATGACCTTACATCATGTGATATATCATGTGAATGCAGTCACATATCTTTTCATCATCCAAAAGAAAAAGAAAACCAAAATAAAAGAAATAGTAAATCAAGAAAAATAAATAAAAGAAAAAGAAAAATGTTAGTATTCAAGCATATCATAACAATATGTTTTTTTTTAAGATTAATATGTATTAAACATGTTGGAGTAACATTATTTCTTTCAGAAACTTTCATCATGTTCTATTGTGACACATGATTGAGTGACATTATGACTGTGACATGTGACATCACATCAACCATAACTCTAGATTCCAAAATAGAAAGTAAAAGAAAAATAAAATAAAATAAAAATAAAAATTTGTTAAATTTATCATCTTTAATTCTGACACCTCTCATAGTTGACCTTTCTATTACTCCAGAGAACATCTATGTATACAAAATGGTTCTTAAATATGACAATAAAGAAAAAGCAGTCTTTTGCACTTGACTTTTATACTCTAAACTTTGTTGTTAGACTCAACTTACTCTCTAAGGTAATTTCAGAGCTCTTTGCTAACTGCTAGACTACTTATGCAAAGAGAATCATAGTTACTACTTGGTTTAAGAAGTGGTGGAACAATGAGTGTAAAATTACACTGGAAACTTACAGACAAAATAGAGAGTACTTTGACTAGTTTTCCTTTTATTATACAACTAGACTGGCCAAGCAATACTTTTTTGATAACAAGATTGCTGAAATTGCATCTGCTAACAAACAATCTTGAGATATAATAAACTGGGTGTCAGAATCAAAAACAGTGGATATTATAACTTAAAACCTATGGATAGGATTAAAAGATAGCTCTTGTATTGAGTAATATAAGAGAACTCTATGGAGTTCCTAGTACAAATCTATCTACCTTATATATATTAAGTTATTGGTCCATGCTATAGTACTATTAACCTATTTTAAAGACCATATATTATTCTTAAGGTCAATATATGTAAAATATATTGTAATGATATTGTTTCCTTCTAGAACCTTCTATTATGTTCTCTTATAACATGTGATTGTGTAACCATGTGACTGTGACTGATGTGTAACACCAAGTCATATATAATTCATACTATATTCTAACTCTAAGTTCAAGAATAAAAATAAAAGAGAAAATAAAATAAAATAATAAGAAAATATTAAGTTAGATTCTAACAGTAGACTCTATTTATTTTCATTTTCTCTCTCATTTTTATTTTATTTTCCATTTATTTTCTTATTTTGGACTTAGGGCTAGGAGTTAGTATAACTATCACAAATTAGTTATACACTAGTCATACAATCATATATAAATACATATTCTTTAGAGTAGACTAGGTTTAATGTAATATAGACTATCAGCTAAGTATATATAAGGTAGATAAATTATACTTAAGAACTCAATAGAGTTTTCTTATATTACTCAATACAAAAGTTAGCTTTTGACTCTATTCCAGGTCTTAAGTCATAATACTAGGTCAAATAGTATAAGTTACCTATAGTAGAGGCCATTCACTTCTAAGAACAACCCTGCAATAACTTTCCAGACTTATAGAGTACCCTTCACCAATCTTTTAATATTACAGCTAATTGCTCTATTTGTCAAGAAGGTATCAAGATGGGCAGAACTTGCTTCAAGTGGATATTCACAATCAGTTGTCTAAAAAGAGAATCAGATCAAGTATGGAAACCTATTCAGAAAATAGATATGGAAATCTATGAGATTGGGCAAGTATTCAGGTTATAGATTAAGCTTAGAGGCTTATTTACAGATAAACAATATAATCTTAGATAACAACCTTAGTCTCAACTTATGTGTTATATCCACTATCTGTTATATAATTGTAATTTTGGATAAGAAGGAAAAAGTAGGAAAGAGGTTCTTAGTTGGAGCTTAGTTAGAAGAGTATTAGGGAATTCTTAGTCAAATCTTAGTCAATTTCCAGACTGAAGACTACAAAGTATCTACTCAGTCTTATATACTACTAAGTCTATATTTAGAACTGTGACTAAGAAATAGTAGTGTAGGGGATAACTAAGAAGATATTATAAAGATGGTTTCTAAGATATAAGATAACTGAAAGTTTAGATGATGAGTTACTAGGAGATAAAACACAAAAGACTGATTTATATGAAAAGGAGCATAGATATAGAAGTATATCTAAATCTGTTAAAGTCTTGTTCAGAAGTCAGAAAGAAGAAGTCTTTGAAGTCTTTGAAGCCAGTCTATGATACTATTGACCTCTTTGTTCTAAATGAGGTTCCTAGCTAGACTACTTGCTCTTAAATGCCATTTTCAATACTAGAGATACAAGAGACACTTAGGGCCTACTCTAATGTTTCTATTCCAGAACATGACTATATTACTTAGCAGTATCTCAAGCTCATTGCTCATTCTTACCAATAACACTTGTGTTATAAGTATTCTCTCTTTGGCAAATACATGTTTATCACTGTGATATTAGCCCAAACACTTTAAGAAGTTGGTGTCTATCATTATATCCAAGCCAGACAAATCTACTTATAATATACCCAAAGCTTTTAGGCCTATTGTTCTGTTTAACACACTTGGAAAGCTCATTGAAAAGATGATTACTAGATAGCTTTAGTTTGATACTGTCAAGCAGTGTCCTTTATCCTAACCAGCTTGGAGATATAACCCAATGGTTTACTAAAGATACTGGTGTGTTTCTAACACACTTGGTTTGAGCTAGCTAGGCTAAGAGACTCAAAATTAGTATAGTAGTAGTACTTGATATTACACAATTCTTTCTCTTTTTGAACCACAGTATGCTTGCTTTGATTTTTAGACACTTTGGATTTCCAGACTGTATTATGGACTTCTTTTCTGACTATCTTGTAGATAGACTAACTTAGTACTTCTGGAACTCATTTCTCTCTAGTACTTATGATGCAGATGTAGGTATAGAGCAATGTTTTGTACTCTCTTCTATTTTTTTAGCACTCTATATTATACCTCTTATTCATATTTTTGAACTTAGTGCTCAATCTCTTAACTCAAATACTTCTATTTTCTCATTCGTTAATGATAATCTTCTAATATCTTAGGGAAAATGTATAATACAATCCTACCAGAGCTTTATAATAGCTATAGAGTAGTTACTGACTTGATGGTGTTGTTTGGCTTAGTCATGGAGCATGACAAGTCATTTTCATTTTTCTAGGGAACATAATAACTCAAAGATAATGACTTTTATTTACAATGATTCATAATATTTAGAGTAGGCTAGATATAAAGTGTGAATAGACTATGTATTAGAGATATATAGAGTAGACAAACCTATATCAGGAACTCTACTGAGTTCTCTTATGTTAACTAATATAAGATTCCTCTTTACTCAAACATTTGAGTCTAAGTTGTAACAATTACCAGACAAAAACATATCAACATTTTTTTGCAAACTATTTTAGGTTTGCCTATAGTTTCTGGATTGATCTATCTCTGTTAATTGAGGACTTTATTAATTTCTTGAAAGAGCATCTAAGTGTTTTTGCCTTCTCTCCTCAAAAATAACTTCTTCCTTCTTATAAGCCTTTATAAGTGCTCAATTGGTCTTTTTTTCTGTTTCTGTAGATATTTTCTTAGTCTCACCTCTCTCAGTTTCTCTTGATTCTGTATTCTCAGTATAATAGGTCTCTTGTCAGAAATTGCAGAAATTAACTTGAGTACTTTTCACTTTTATATCTTTTTTCTTTTCTTTCCTTTCTGATTTTTTTTATCTAAGTAGAAAGAACAATATGATGTCACACATGTCACAAGATATGACAGGTGCATAACATATGTTACATGTTTTCAATTATATATCACATAGAAAGACCAAGAAAGTCTATAATAGCTAATATCATAACAATATGGCCAAAACATATTAATCTTATAGAGTATTTGTGTAGCATTTGAGTAGGCTAGAGTAAGTGGCACACAAACTACAACCTGTATGTTAGAGTTGAAGATGATGAACTCTATTTATTTTCATTTCTTATTTTCATTTTCATTTTATTTTTTATTTTTAAACTTAGAGTTAGAAATTAGTATAATGTTACATATAATTATCACAAAATATCACATGACATGACATTATGTCACATATCCACTACATGTCACTATCACTATCACACAATCACATATTACATAGAAGAATATAAAAGGTTTCAGAATAATAATGTTATACAGCATATTTACCATATATTAACCTTATAACTAATGCATGCTATTCAAGGTAGGCTAGGTTTAGTGTAGTATAGACCATTAGCCCAGCATATATCAGATAAATACTTTGTACTTAGAACTCTATTAAGTTCTCTTATATTAACCCTAATATAAGGTTTCTTTGTTGACTTAAATACTTTGAGTCTTCAATCATAACACTATAGTATATAAGATAGACTAGTCTATATTAAGAACTCTATCAAGTTCTTTTGAAATAAGAGAAAAATTAGTAAAAGAACAGATATAGTGGATTCTAACTTATATATAAAAAGAGTTAGTAGATATCTGGAAAGAAAACATACTAGAAGACTTGAAAACAAAGAAAATAAAGTTTGTAACAGCAGAGAAATTTTTAGTAGAGTTCAAAAAAAAAGTTCAAAAAAAATGATGATGAGTTAGTAAAAATAGCAGAACTGAAGAGGATAGAGTAGAACTCAAAGACCATAAAAGAGTTTTGTTATAGTTACCTAAACCTAAGATGGTCAAGAGTACACTCAAGTAATCTTAAGGTGAAAATCTTGTAAGTATCAGAATTGAAGATAATAGACTTTAATTATTTTCATTTTTTTCATTTTTATTATTATTTTCTTTTCATTCTATTTTCTATTTTGGAATCTAGGGTTAGGGTTTAGCATGATGTCACATATCACAATGGAAAACAATAGAAGATTCTGAAAGAAATAACATTATATAATATATTATACACATGTTAATCTTAAGGTAGACATATGGCCATTTAGAGTAGGCTAAAGGTAGTGTAGCACAAACCATCAGTATAGGGTATATAAGGTAAACAACCCTATACAGAGTTCTCTATTAAGTTCTCTTGTATTAACTCTAATACAAGTCTTGAGTTTGTAATAGTAAAAATCACAAGAGAACTCAACAAGAAGTTCCTGATACATTTCTACACTATTTATATGATATATATATGGTCTGTGCTAATAATAAATTACCCTATCCTGAAGTCCATATATAAGTATATTATAAGATTGATATATTGTAAATATATACCTTGATATCATTTCTTTCAGTTCTTTCTACTACCTTCTATAACCTTTTATAATGTTCTAGGCCTCTGATATAATGTCATGTGATATGTCATGTGACCACAGTTATATGCCTCTTCATCATCCAAAAAATAAATAAAAATAAAAAATGAAAATCAAATCAAGGAAAATAGATAAAAGAAAAAGAAAGTCAAAATAAAATTCAAGGGTTCAAGCATACCATGACAAGTCTGTACAAGAGCTTAGAATGGTGGCAATAAGTAGCAAATATGAAGAAAAAGTCTTGGTAGAGAGATTTAAGCAAGAAATAAACAGAGTGATTAGGAGAAAGTTGATGGAGACAGAAATGCCTTCTCAAAGTATCAACCAGTAATATAAACATGCTACTAATTTAAATTAATACTAGAGGAAGAGTAGGAGAGAAGAAGAAAGATTATAAGAAAAGAACAAAAACAGTAGACAAGAGCAAAAAATGGTGACAATAACAATATTATTATTAGGGGAATTTAGGCTGTAGCTATCTCCACTCTAAATCTAGAGAAGAAGACAGGAGAAGCAGTAGACACTAATAGAACCTGCACTAATAGAGAGAGTAAAAAGAACAAATGTAGTTGTACTTAGAAACCCAGCACAAAATCAGCAATGAATAGGATTCACATCATAACAGAACTTATATGCAATAGAGGTGAATTGTGGGAGAAATTGTTATAGTTATAGAGGGTTTGGACACTTAGCAAGGTATTGTAGAAATTGGGAAGTAGTAGAATAGGGGAGAAGATTAGAATACAGAGACAATTAATAAGAAGAGGCCAATCAAAAATACTGTGGAAGTAAATCTGTACTACAAGAGATATAAAGAGAGAACAGAAATTAATGTAATTAGAGGACAGAAGTGGGAAGTAATTTTGGTCATATCATAGCTAGCACAGCACAATTCAGAAATCAATTGGAAGACAGGAGAGGTAAAATGATAAGATGTCTAGAAGAGTGTGGAAAGCAATGAAGACTAGTGCAAGAAAAAGTGAGGTGGTGAAAACAAAAAGATGAAGCAGAGAGAAAGTAAGAAGAAAAGAAACAGGAAAAGAAAGTAAACAAGAGAAAGCAAAATAAAATAGGAATAGTAGAGGTAAAACAGTTAGCAAAAGAATAGGAAATATGGAACAAAGAAGAAGTAGCAAGATCAGAAGAGAAAGCAAAGAAGTTGGTATCACTGAGATTTCATAAGTGGATCAAGGTGTTTGGAAAGAAAGTGAGTAAAAGAATACTAGTAAAGAAAATGTAGGATCACATAATTGAGCTAAAGAAAGAGTTTGTGCCAAGAAAAGGGAAAATCTATTCCTTGTCCAGGAAAGAGAGAGAGAAAGTGCAAGAGTTTGTATAGGAATAGCTAAGAAAAGGGTACATCCAACACTCTCAAATAGCATCAGTGTTCTTTGTAAGAAAAAAAGATGATAAGAAAAGAATAGTTTAGAACTACAGATATTTAAATGAATAGACAATTAAAAACAATTACTCTTTATCTTTGATTTTGGATATTATAGAGAATATTGGTACTAAGAAGGTGTTTACTAAATTAGATTTATGATGGGAATATAATAATGTATGGATAAAGAAAGAAGATGAGTAGAAGATGGTATTCACAACACCAAAAGAGTCATTTAAACCAACAGTGATGTTTTTCTGTTTGACAAATTTACCTGCAACATTCCAAATGATGATAAACAAGATCCTATGGAACTTGATCAATACCAGAGAAGTGGCAAGCTTTATTGAAGATGTAATTGTAGAAATGGAGGAAGAGAAGAAACATGACAAAGTAGTAAAAGAGATAGTAAAGAGGTTAGCAGAAAAATATTTGTATGTAAAACCAGAAAAGTGCAAGTAAAGACAGTACTAGAATGGCCTACTCCTAAGAGAGTCAAGGATGTGCAGAAATTCTTGGGACTTGCTGATTACTATCAGCAGCTCATCAGGAACTTTGCTAAGATTGCCAGATTATTACATGATCTAGTGAAGAAGGAGCAGAATTGGGAATGGACAAAGAGACAAGAAAAGGCATTCAAGGAACTAAAAGGAATGTTTACAAAAGAACTAATGCTAGTAGTACTAGACTTAGACAAAAAATGAGGATGGAGGCTGATGTGTCAGACTATGCAACAGGAGAAATTTTGTCAATGAAATGTAAAGATAGAAGATAGAGACTAGTGGCTTATCTCTCCAAGTTATTGAATGAAACTGGGTAGAACTATGAGATTCATGATAAGAAAATATTAATAGTTATCTGAGGGTTAGAAAATTGGAGATATTTATTAGAAGGCACAAAGTTCTAGTTTGAGGTATGGACAAATCACAAAAACTTGGAATATTTCATGAAAGTGTAGAAGTTGAATCATAGATAGGCAAGATTGGCATTATATTTGTCCAGATTTGACTTCACTTTGAAACATGTACCAGGCATAAAATAAAAAATAAAGAAAACAAAAGGAAAAGATGAAGAAGTAGCTAAGATAGTAGAGAACATGAAAAAGGCAGGAGTTAAGGCATTAAGGGGAGATAAGTGGAAATTGAAAAACAATTTGGTACTTGGAAAAGAGAAGATGTATATCTCAAGAGATAATGAGTTGAGATTGGAAGTTATTTAGTTATATCATGATATACCAGTGGCTAGACATAAGAGAAAATGGAAGGCAACAGGGTTGGTGACAAAAAACTATTGATGGCTGGGAATAACAAGAGATATATAGAAGGATGTGAATTGTGTCAAAGGATGAAGGATAGAACAGAGGCACCAGTGGGGAAGCTGATGGTAAATGAAGTACTAGAAAAGCTTTATTACAAAGTTACCATTAGTAGTAGAAAAAGATGCAATCTTGGTAGTATGTGATAGGTTGTCAAAAATAACATATTTTGTAGTAACAGCAAAAGAAACATTAGCAGAAGGATTAGTAAGACTATTTAATATATGGAAGCTGCATGGTTTGCCTGAGAGTGTCATATCTGACAGAAGACTACAGTTTGCAGCAGACTTAATGAGGAAATCAAATAAAATGCTAGGAATAGAAACAAGATTATTGACAGTATTTCACCCTCAGACAGATAGGCAAACAGAACAAATGAACCAAGAATTAGAACAGTGTTTAAGGTTCTTTGTTAACCATAATTCTTTGTTGACTATAGACAAAAAGATTGGCTAGAGTAGCTTGCTAC
>Ga0157364_1001308_pt1 | contig 20835 bp, 7 predicted proteins | sample AttsexASBM2_FD_111476 | JGI IMG/M metagenome (GOLD analysis project Ga0157364, IMG submission 111476) | Fungus gardens microbial communities from leaf cutter ant in Ribeirão Preto, State of São Paulo, Brazil - Atta sexdens ASBM2 | ecosystem: Host-associated > Fungi > Mycelium > Unclassified ...
TGTGTGTGTGTGTGTGTGTGTGTGTGTGTGTGTGTGTGTGTGTGTGTGTGTGTGTGTGTGTGTGTAAATTTGTTCCATAAATTATACATAATTATCAATTTAATTCTAATATAAATCGACATTTTTAAATTGATATTAAAGAGTCAAGCCTGTATAAATTTTTAGAAGTTTACGCGATATTCTTGAAGATATTCAATTCCACTTTTAAAGAAGCAATTCCATAATTGTTTCATTTAAACTGAGTAAATAGTCAGCATTAGTTTCTTATAATTGTCGTGGTTTAACAATTTATAGTTTGATTGTTTCTGTCCACATACATCGTGCACGTTGCTTCCGACGAAGTGTACTTATTTAATGATGTCTCAGGAGAGAGTGAAGTGAATCGATTGGAGGATTTAGCAGAATAAAACAAACGCAATGGATTATAGGATAAGAGCAACTTTGTTGATCTAGCTAGAATCTCGATCTTGCACGAGCACTTCATTATTGTCTCTGAAGACCGTAGTTTTATCGCTTAATAAAGAGTGATGAAAATGATCAGTTGATAATTAATTTTTCACAATTGGGAAATATTTCTTTTTATTATAATATACGCATGGAAAGAAAGATTTTACTGAAATATCTAAAAATTTAGATAGATATAGATTGGAAAATTTTGTTGGATTACTATCAAAATAATTATGTAGCTCAAGCTAGAATGTCAAAACATTTTGCAGCATTCTTCATATTTGAATTTCCTATAGGTATTATTATTTTGATAATCTAATAAAATTATTTTTAAATCTGTATGTGTCCGGTTAAATTTTTATATACTTTTTATGTATTTTATTTATTTATCTTAGAATTTATATTTTAAAATACATATTTTTGTGATACTTGTTTTACTTACTCACAAATTATGTTATTTTGACATTAAGTGTTGAATCAATTTAAGGGAATGCTGGAGCGATGGCCGAACTTGATTGATGTAGATAAAACAGATTTTTACTTGAATGGATTGTTTTCAACACAAATGTAAAATATTTTTTACTGTCTATTTTTCTGTATATATAAAATAGAAACTAAAATGGGATGAGATGTAATAATAAAAAACAAATGTGCTTAAAATAGAAATGGAAAAAGATTCGAAAAATGCAGAGCAGAAAAATCAGGATCAGATGAAGAACATTAAAGAAATGTGCGGAAATGCACGGATATTATTCAGGGTTGCTCTTTTATACAAGCTATGCAAATACGAAGTGGCTATTGTTATAGCTACAAGTCGAGAACACTAAAAGTACTTCAATTAAGGCTGCGCGCATAACAATATACAAGGCTGTTCGGAATAAAATTACAATCGAAGCAACTATACATAATGGAGTATTGGAAAATCGATCTCGGAGTATCCGCCGAACTTGTACCCGTAACTTTGTCTGGTGTCACACGTAGAAAATTAACGACTTTATCACATACTACTGGAAAATTAACGACTAGTTTTCACATACTACTATAAATTACAGAAGCTCTTATTTCCAAAATGTGCAACATTATTTATTATGTTGCAGGAAAAAAATTTAATTTTCTCTCCACGAACGCTTCAAACTTCAATTACATAAAAAAATTGCAGTATACAGAAAGAATGTTTTTGTTGAAACACCTAAAAAATTTAACTATACATAGATACATATTTGAAAATAATTTCGTTGGATTAGCTAAATAATGTTGTAGAACGTTCAAACTAATTCCTTGTATGTCAAAATTTTTGCTGCTCGTCATACGAATTTTCTATATAATTATTTCGATGATTCAACAGATTATTTTCAAATTTACATCCTATCTAAATTCTAAATTTTTATACTTTGGCAAAATTATTTTTTCCGTGTATTATTTTTGTCGAATACTCATTTGGATAACAAAACTTTTATAACGCAATTATTCTGTTTTATATATATTTGATAAAATATTAATTTGAATTTCTTAAACATGTGGAAACATATCTTCGCTCGTATAGTATCATAACTTTTCGGTTGCATAATCTACACATCCAATAAATTACCAAGAAGCCATGCTTATATTAAATTCTTGCGCAAGTTTCATGGGCAATTTTCAACGTATGGTGTATGTGACTTTACTTTTGCATATAGCTGTAATAAATTTTCCATTCAACCTTCCGAAACATTCTATTCAAAGCTTCCTTCGTGCGTATAAAATATAAATAAGTAGGAGAATTGTTGCGCGCACAAAAATGGATGACGACATGGTTCTGCAAACTGTTCGAATCATTTTATATCATGCAAGAAATTATTTTAGCATATAAGAATTAATCGATTAATTTTGAAGAAAAAAATTTTTTATTTTTACATAATTCTTTTTCCATTTCGTAATATTGATGTGTCGTTTACTTAATGCATAATTTAGTTGCCGGAATTCCGATCAATTGAAGAAAGCATTGGAAAGAGTGCCGCTTCAACATTTTAGTATGAAGGAAGAGATTCTTGACGACGATCGATAGCTTCTCCGTTAGTGATTCTTCCCGCGAAGTGTAATATAACTTTAATGTTTACTTGTTCTCTTATTCTATCGCATAATCGTGTTGTTTTATCGAGCGCGAGCGAGTAACTCTTATTCGTGCATTGCTTCTCTTTATTTTCATTGAATTTCCCAGTTCTCTACGGCGATTCAGCGACGTTGCTATCTTATTACGGTACGCGTAGTAGTTACGCGACATGGAAACAGATATTTTCGCAAGAACATTGTCGCCGGAGACGACTATAGTCGAATTTTAATTCTTGCTTCGCGCTGTTTCTTACATTCCTATTCGTGTAACGGTCCGAATAACATTGATTTATGACAGTACGTGATGATGAGACTTTTAGTGCAAGTGTTATTGTTTTACATTTCACACACGTTCTTTTATTCAATCATCTTTATTTCATTCCATTTTTTAATTTTCCTGTTTCTTGCTTACTTTCGAGAAATTTAATTCTCTTAATCACTGCATTCCAAATTTTCAAAATATCTTATATAGTAAAAAATCATTTTGTTACATTTATTTTATAGAAATAATAATAAGGAAAAATTAAAAATAATTGAGAAGTCTTAATTCTTAGAAGAATTATATTTTTATGAGCATAGAAAATTGACGTGTATTGAACGTTTTACTTTGTTAGAACGTGATGTACACCGGATCGATGCGACTGGAGAATGCATCTAGAAATATCTTCCGGGAAGGTTTCCTCGTCGCTTTTCTCACACACGCAATTGAATTTACACAGCGTGTGGTTTATAACGCAGGCCGAGAAAGTATATCGTATCGATCGGAGACCATCTAAAGCGCATCATGTTGGTTTTTGTTTATTTCACGACAGATGTGTCGTAGGCAATATTATTTTTCTATAATCGTTATAAAATTCGTTCTATAAGATTCGTATTTTGATAGAGACATTTCAGTGAAAGTCGGTTTATCTAACATCTACAGACTATCTTTCTTGTTTCCCAAAGTCGACTGATCGTGAAACGGTCGGCTAAGATGTCATTATGCAATCCGAACGGCACCAATCACTCCATTCTATTTCTGTCAAATTTTGCATGCACGCACTCGTGGCAGCATTGTTGCTGTGGCGTTACGTAAAACCAGAGCAAGGCATTTCTATTATTTTAGCGATGTTGTCATGGTTAAACAATTCTTGATTTGTTCCAAAACGAGACACCTTTTTACGATAAAACTGATAATAACTGATGATATAATAGAGAATATATATACGCTGAAAGAAAAGCATTTTAATATTTGTGACTATATAATTGCATATATGTGATAAAATAATATTACCTAATAATAATAATAATAACAACAACAACAACAACAACAACAATAACAATAACAACTGCAGATGAAGTTTTTCTAATTATTATTTTATCAATTATAATCACATATATCAACCATTTTTTTCCAATGTACGCTTATCAGCTTCACTTTATTATTAGATGTCTATTTGACCATAAGATAAAGTGGGAACTTATATATATTTTTATACGAGAATTTATTATGATTTTCTGCATAAATCTTGTTGATTATCATGACAAATGACAATAATTTCACTTATGCGAATGTCCTATATGAGTATTATGGCGATGCACGTATTTCGCCGGATACTGACGAATTCACGCTGACAATCTGTCGCGATTCCATATTGATAAGTCATCTTGCTGACAACAACGCATATTTGCGCACACGTGGCGCCAGAATGACGCGTTTAACACTCCAACATTTTTCCAGCGACCTCACTTTAATCGTGTTCGCCATTCATCGTCACTTGCACATTGCCAAGGTCTTTGAGCTCGCGTCTCGTCTTTTTTTTTCTTTAGCGCCTCCTCCGCATATTCCTCTCCCACTCTCGCCGTTTCTTTCTCTCTCTTTTTCTTTGCCTTGGCATGTTTTCAGAGTTAAAAAAAGTACTTAACGAAGGATAGCAGAAAGGAAAAGACGAGGGACAGAGAAATCAATTTATTATTCTGATCCAAACTTCATCAGAATATAACGAAAGTACTACACATTAATTAAATATTCCTATGATAACAGCGATAATAACGTGACACGATGAGTGGTAATAATAGAGAAAAGATGTACTGTTTAGATATCTAAATGTAGCTTTACTGTAAATATATAAACATATAAATTTATTATGAATACATATTTGTTTATTATTATTATTTAAAAAGTATAAAAGTATATATATATATGTACGAACGTGTATATAATATCCATTCATGTTGATTATGATACGTAATATTAATTTGAATAGCTGAAATGTTTTACTTTTTGTCTAATCAAGTTTATTAATTAGTATTTCAATTAATTTTTTATATATTTTATATATTTTTTATAATATTTTAATTAATTTTTAGATTGATTAAATTTTATCGAACAAACTAAGAAACAGCAAGCTAAGATTTTAAGAAAATTATGAAAAGGATAAAAGAAATCTCTTTCTCTCTCGTGCCGAGAGAGATGAAATGAAATTATTTTATTTATAGGAAAGGAATAAATAAGTAGAAGTAGAAAGGAAACGATAACATAGAATAACGAGAGAGAATCTTCCTTCTCCAGCGTCGGAAGTCGAAAGTCAGTCCTCTTCCTCCTTTCTCTCTAGCGCTTTTGGCGATCCGCCAACTCCTGATCATGCGTGTGCACGAATCAAAATCACCGATGAAGTATCCGGTCATCATTGCCGTTAGGATGGAAGACGATCGAAACTTGTACGGGAAGTTGCGACTGCTCCGGGCGAGATGCGAGAAAGCGAAATCGAGGTCGCCGCAATTATCTTTTATCGTAGCGCGTTAACTGTAAGTTGGGATTAATTCGTCCGTTAAAGAAGGGATTAACTCTTTCGAACCGCGGATTACAAAAAGTATCCTAGTCTGATTTTTTAGTTTTTTCCCTAATTCATTTGTTCTGAATTAAAATTATGTTAATATGTCAGGAAACAGTTTGATTGGAATGAAAGACGTTATTGTTTCGGTTGATTAGATTGCATCCAAATAATGCCGAGTTAAATAATAGTCTGAAGCTTTTTTAAATTTTTATGTAAAAGTAAAATATGGCATGTGAAATGTGAGAAACGAAGATTAAAAAATATATACTTAAAATACTATTTGAAACTTTATTTTAGTGTGTGCGATAATTATGTATCTTTCATGCTTCATAGAAAATTTTGTATCAGTAATATAAATTTTATATCAGTAACGTTAAAATGTTACAAATCATATGCTGTTTATAAAATAAGTATGAATGAAATATGTTCCATTATGTAACACATTTTAAAATGTATGTTATCTTTTCTGTTGTAGGTATGTATCATCAGATCTTTCTTATCTTCCTTCCGCCGGTGATTCGTATTGTGAGTAAATCATCTTGCGTTGAAAGTTTTGAACATTCTTTTACATAATCCGATTGAATTTACGCGTTACAAATATTTATATTACTATAATAATTTGAGCAGGTAATTGCAGTTATCGAAATATTGAAAACATATTTTTTATCTTTCTTTCTAACAGACAGTATTGTATTAAATTTTTGATAGACACACTTTGTCTGTTTCCAACAATGTAGATTAATTTTGATCTCGGTTTAACTTATCTATTTTTTGTCTTCTTCTAGAATGAGACTAGAAAAAGATAAAGACTATGGTAAATCAAAATTAAAGTTAATTTTCATTGGTAGAAATAAACGTCAGTGAGTCACATTAACAAATAATTACACAGTATGCTCATGTCAGATAAGTAAAATGAGAACACACGACTATGTATTCTTGCTATGTGGCTTCAGGGCAAATTGATGATATTATTTGACATACGATAGCTTCAAAGTCGATTTGTCTCATCGATGAATATCATTTTATTTTATCTTTCTTCAGGAGATATAGAAAAAAAATAGCTTTTAATTTATATTTTTTATCATTAGCAAATTAAGAAAAATATCGTGCTACCTTAATTCTGTTCGCACTAATACCTGCGGGACAAATTTAAGTTATGCGCGCAATCTTTGCGAGATTGTATAGTATAACGCGAAAAATTTTACCTCTCTCGCATAGTTTGTTGAATAATGAAAAAACAAGAAACCAACATTTTCGTTGGTGAAACGAAAATGCAACTGAGACAGCGAACTAGACGATAAAAACACGAAGGAGATTGCCCATGCGAAAAATTTTATTCTTCGCATAGCCCGTCATTTTTGTCGACTTTACTGATGTTGACAGCAAGTTTTTGAGGTTTCATGTTATTGTCGATCCAATTCTGTGCAAGCCTGTTCTCTGAAAAATAGTTATTCTACAATTTATTCTATGCAATATATATATTTTGATTTATACAAAGCTCAGTTGTCCATTTCTTTAAAGCTGAAAGTTTCTTCTGAAAATATCTATACTATAAATAACTAGAAATTCTATTTAACTTCACCAAAATTCTTGTTTAATTAGAAAATTGAATTTTGTTTATAAGCTAAAAAATAATTTTTTTTTTAGTATAAACTTAAATTATCAAGCTTAAACTGAATCGTGTACGTTAGGATTTTACAATTTTAGTTTTTAAACTGAGAAAAAGAGAGAACTTTTTATTTTAATACATATTCTAATATACAACTAATATTCTTATTTTAGATTTTTAAAACTTGTTTAAATTATATAAATGCTTTTTGTGTAATTTATATTTAATGATTAAAAATAAGATGCTACAATGTTTACTGAGGAACATTTTAAAATTGTATTGGAATTATATAAAGCTGCTAACATGTTTCGTAAGCTTACATGCGCTATCATGAGCTTAAATGCTCATTTTGATTGCAAAATTCATTGACCTCGTTTAATGATAGAGTTGCTTCTTCCTAGTCACGAAGTTCCGAAATGTTCTTTTGCCTCAAGCACTTCTCCAAGAACGCGTTCTTCAAATACGTCACGCTTTCGAAACTGCAGTTAATGTTGGTGGCCAAGAACATGTAATTTGCTTAAAAGCTCGGACTTCAATTCTGCGTAAATGTTAATTTTATACAGATACGTTAGTTAAAAAGATAACTTGCATCGTAAAAGCATTCTATATATCAGAACAGTTTTGATTTTCTCTTTTAAAATGAATTAATATTAAATTAAAATTAACGTAAAATTAATATCAGTTAATTACTAAAAATTGATTATAATTTAATATTAATGATGTAAAAGTTAAATATGATTATGGGTGTATCATATTTTTGTTTTGACTTGAATAAATACTTATGCATATTTTGCACAAATAGACAAACAAGAAATTTGAATATTGTATATTAAGCATAAATTGAGATAAATGCAAATAATAGAATATTGTTTATATATATATATATTCTAATTAATAATATTGGCGACATAATGTTCGTAAAAAACATGATTGATCTATAAAAAGCTATAATCTAATATTGATCCTGTCAAGGCATTTTATAAATTGAATTAGATTTATATTGTACGTGTGTAGTGCATGCGTATTCGAAATGTGAATTACTTAGATCCGATTTTTCATTATCTGTTAATTTGTGGTTAAGCTTAATCTGATACTTCATCGAATGGGCTTCCATGATCATCATAAATAAAGCCCATTACATAAAACATCAAGTTAAATCTAAGTTAATCTCACAAGTTAATCAGATAAACTGGACCTATATAATAAGAAAAATTATAGTTAATAGCGACAATAAATAATAAGCGATGAGTCGTAATTAATATATAAAAGTAGTAGTTGATTGCCACGCTTACATTGATAGAAAAGTTATCGTGCTGCCCGCCAAAATTTTATTCCTCGGCGATCGAAGTAATTAAATTCATGGGTCATTGCGTTAACCGGTAAATTTAATTAATTAATCTACTGCACACTTGGAGGCGCGCGGTTGAAACTCGAATTCACTATCCAAAACAGGAAGCATAGTTATAATGGTCTGTAACTTTCGAATAGTCATTAATCAGAGAGAATATTCAATCATCAACTACATGGAATTTGTGACTAAATTTCACGTTAAATACGGTTGCAATTTTTTTTTTAATGACACATGTTGCAAACTACTATTCACGCTCATTCGCGATGCAAGATTAAATAAAGCTTTGTATTTTGTAAAAATCGTTTTTATTTATAGTACTTGGTATCTTTTAAATTGATTCATTCTTTAGATAATGAATTTACAGTATTATTCACATTCTAAAAATTTACTACGTTGCGCATATATTTACATTAATTGATTATGCTAGTTTGGGGAAAATATTGCATATTTTGATTTACAAGATTTAAAAACGTTGAATGCCAATTTCAATTGCCAACACGTTGTGCGGCTCAGTAGAAAGTTTATTACTGAACGTTCTTCTCAAGTTATTGCCTCGGGCATATCAGAAAATCGAATCTCATTTCTTTGAAAATCGTTGGTTCAATTTTGGTAATGAGTTTTTACGTCATAAAAATATATCAGGAAAGAAAGGGAAAGTAATTCGTTTGAGTGCGCAATAACTACAAACGAGTTATAATTTTTAGAGTTGTCCAATATGGATATAGTTATGATATTAACAATTACAAGTGGAAATTAGATCGAAGTAAATCAAATAAAAAAAATCCTATTTTTACTGATATTTTTATTTTTGATTCTCCACACATGTAAATATGTTATACACATAATAGTGATACTTTTGTCTTGCAAACTTTGCGCCTTGTTCGAAATAATGAAATTTATCAATTGGTTCAAAATTAATTAGTCTTAATCCTCGATTGAGATCTACATATATATCTTTGAGACGTAATAAATGAATTCATTTTCATGAAATTTATTTTATTATTTCTTTCATGAAATGGAGCTTCAGAAATTATAAAGAAGTATAGAAAAAGTTAACGCTTTAAGATTAATGAATGTTCCATCAGACGTCTTTTCTCACGATGTTTGTATAGCCAGATTTAAACTTTTAGAATCTACGTATGTATTATATTTCTGATAAGCAGGAAGAAACAAGAATAAAAGTGAAAATCATTGGCAACGTTGACATTAAAGTACGAAAAGAATCCAAATATTTATAACTGCAGTTTAAACGTTTTTATAAAACATTTAATTTATTCATGTTTATTTGTCAATGCAGCTTGGTTCAACTATTACTTTTTATCTTTTTCTGATTATGAGAACCAAAACAAGATAAAAAATAAATTCGATCGAAGCTAAAATTAATTTACATTAGAAATGGACATCAAAGCTATGTAAAATCGAAAACTATGTCTGAGTTTTAAGGCATTCTTGCTTGAAATATACAAGTGAACTTCCTTACAGCGATTGATGAGAGGAAGATTTAACATTTTTTAAACCATTTTTTAACATTTTAATTTAGAACCTTATAGTACCAATCTCATACACATTGTACAATTATTCAAAAATTTTTGTTTCAAATCCAAATGACTCGTCGCTGTAGTTGAAGTTTAAATGTATCATATTATTTGGGATACGTTTCAAAAAGGATTAAATTTAACAAAGAGAGTAGACCATCATTTTTATTTGATGATGTAGTAACATGATGTAATACTATATTGATATTTACTACTACATCATTGCATGTATGCAATTTTCAAGCATCTTCTTTTATATTAAATCTCCTAGCTTATTCTTAAAAGCACTAGTATTGTTTTTTTATCCTAGGAATGAAGCTTATTTTATACACACAAAGTATAAAACTTTTTTTGAAGCATATGTTATGAATTGACGCTAAAAGATAAAATTGTAATTTCCCAATTTTTTAATTTTTCATATGAAATCGTATAATCGTATTGCATTATTGTTTTTATAATTCTGTGCAATTCATATATAAATTCTTATTGGAAAAAGGCAGCAAAATGATCAAAATTCAATTGCATATATATGCGATTTACATTCACGAATATTGAAATATCTATCGCGAATAAAGAAATATGGTCACAAATATGTCGACCTCGAATAGCGATTCCGCGAATAATAAATTCACGAATAAGTCGACTGTATACAAATACAAATTACAATTTGTAAATGTCTCTTTGGTATATATACATGAATAAATAATTAGGTCAAACTATTAATCTGCTATCAAAAATATGTGGGATAATAGAATTTGTATCGATTGTAGATTTGTATCGCATTGCATCTACAAAGTTATCAGAAAGGAAGATTAATATTAAATCTATCTTTTTATTTACACGTGTTATAATTCCGGATGTTATAAAAAGAGCTTTTCACGAACGCTTCGTTTAACTTTTCACGAGCATGTTAAACCGGAAACTCGCGCTTATTTATGGTATAGGCGATCCTATTAATATATGTACATACACACGCAACAGAAGTTGCGCTCACGCGAAGTGCGCTGCAGAAGTGGCAATAGTTCATCTTTTGTATTTTGGAGCTGCTACTTGAACTTTTTTATATTTAATTCCTAATTTTTAATTAGTATCTGTGTTTTATTAGGAATAAAGGAATTCCATATAATTTATGTAATTCAAACAATTTATTTATAATCGCACTTTATATTATACGAAACAACATTTAAATTTATTTGAAAATCTCATTGATTTTATATATAATATTTTTTGATCTTACATCTAAAATAGTTTAAAAATTTTATTTAATTTGATGTTTTAAAATTAAATTTTTAAATTTTAAATTGAAATATCACTGACAATACTCGTCTTTTTATATTATTGTAATTCATTTTAACAAAATCCTACAAAAACCCATGCGGTTTGATACATTCGAGATGAACGAATGACAGATTTAGTTTCAGTTTTTTGTTTTCTTTTCAAAACATCGGCTGCTACCACTCATTCTTTTTCCTGTCGGTCTAATAACATTTTTATGTTCGCTACATTTCGATTTTACATAGATCGCCTCGATTACATATGTGTTCTCTCTGTTCCCATGAAATAATTAGCGCGCTATAATCATGTATATGATAGCTCGCGTGACTTACGTAGGTATATTATTGCACGCATTGTTTACGGACAACATAAACGCATTACTGGCGTGGTAATGTACTGTACAGCAGCGTACATACGTGAACATAATCCTAGGAGGGACGATGAGTAACGGTGCTAATCGTAAACTACGAGCGAGAGAGAGAGATAGATAAAGAGATAGAGAGAGGTTTTATTAAGTGGTCAAACGAGTAGAGCCATAGAGTATTCAGTTATTTCTGCGATATCGTCAGACTCGAACGAAAAAGAGTCGGCTGATAGGACGAACAATGTTCACGGAATTTACTTATAGGACTGCTTGATTTATCAGCGTAACATTCCTGAGCAACTTTTAAACCTGCACACACAACGGTACTGAAAATTATTAATATGTCAATAATGCTTTAGAAGCATTATTTTTTTTTATACACTATAATAAATATATTAGAGGAACTGCATTTTTATTTATTGATTTATAATAACTATATCTGACGCAAATGCTTTTTTTTAATTAATGCTTATGAAGAGTGAGTCAACGTTTATTTATTTCTTTCTGTGATACGTGTCTATACAAGAAACATTCGATTTGTCATGATTTCTCAGATTCTGGAGCAAACGGTGTCCATTTTCCAGAAGAGAAGCGTTATCGTTAAATAGCTTTTTTAAATAATAGAGATGCTTATATACTTTCGCTTCACGCGTTATTGGGTTTTACTTGGGAAAGTAGATAAATGCGTAGGTATAATCGATATTATTGAATTTATAGCTCAGTCAGTATCGAAGTGCCTTATTTGAGAACCAATTCTATTCCGCATATTAAATCTTGTATAATAATCATGATTCACGCTCTTATAGATTCATAAGACTGGCTTGTTCGACACAAGTAGGCCGAAAATAACACCAGTCGTCTCATTCTTTTGTGCATGAAAGATTGAGAAGATCTATTCATCGTCGAATTATTTACATATTTATTGAATCGAATAATGACTTCGAGAAAATACCATTATTCTTGATGCGTATTGCTGTGACACTTTAATTACTTGTATAATATTGTATACAATTAACACACTAAAGCTCAATTGTCTCAAAATATTTGCTGTGAAAATTAGCATTAAATAGTCATCTAAAAATAGAATTTATGTATTCAAGTACATAAATGTTATATATCTCTGAATTATCTTGAATTCATACTCGGAAAGAGAGAACGGCTTTGTTGAAGTATATCTAAAAAAAGCTAGATACAGATCTAAAAATATTTTTGTCGGACCATTAAAATAATTATGTAGAACACTTAAACGTTGATAACAATGTTGCAGTTTTCTAGCAATCTATTTAAGCGTCTTACATAATTATTTTCAGATTTGTATCCAACTATATTTTTAAATTAGCAAAACCGTCTTTTTCATTTAATTATCGATTTTATAAACGAATCTGTCTGTTTCCGTAACTTTAATGTCGATTAATTGCTGTAAAGCGTCGGTCAATACTGTGTTAACACGTATGTTCTGCTGATAATTTCTATCATCGTTTGATAATTTGATACGAAAAATATTTTGAATGAAATATTTCAATTATTTGGTCGAAAGATGTAGAGCATTCTCAATAAGTTAACATGCATTTTTGGCAACGTTACATTTGGCATGTATCAAGAGAATATAGTAGAAATATAATAGATGAACTTGAACTACTTCTATCAAATTTCACTAATTCGAATATCACACCTGAATATCACAGGCATTAACACATTATAATCATATTATTACTGTCATTCTTTTGTTTAACTTTATGCAAGTTTATGCAACTTTACAGTTTGTAATTGATGTGAGATAAACATCATCATGAATTGTATAATTAATTTATTACTCTTTGAGAGAGAACAGAATTTTGTAGAAAATTTTTGATTCGTAGCCAAAAGTTTCCAAATTATTTGCAGAATTGTACGAATAAATATTCGATGACACTATATTGAATATTTCTAATAGAACTAGCTCGTCGTTAGTAGGGATAATTTTGTTTAGTTTGTAGTGATAATAGTAGATGATAACTTAAGCACGATGTTACAAAACAAAAATAATAGAGAAATATTTTTATTTTTAAAATTAAGATTTAAGATTTGTAAACTATACGCAAAAGAATGGTTTTGTTACAGTTGCATATCTGTAGCTATATCTAAAAATTTAGATATAACTACAGATATGCAAATAATTTTGTTTGATCATCAAAATAATTATATAAGATCACACTAATTGTTAGAACGTCAAGACTTTTGCGAGTTCATCATGTTTAAGATTCCTACGTAATTATTTTGATAATCCGTCTGAAAGTCCATCAAAATTATTTTCAGTTCTGTGTCTAGCTAAATTTTACTCAAGCAAAATCATTCTTTTCGTATAGCGTATATTTATCCACATGCTTGTGATATTATGTGATATTATGTGATAGCAACACTCAATTTATGGTTCCTTTTTTCTTGGTAATACTTCTAATAATATTATAGCACACATTTGTCAAATAACTGACGAGGATAGAATTGGAAAAATGTAAATTATAAACGATACCTCAGATTGTCACTGTTTCATTAATATTTTATTATATAACAAGAAAAAATGATAAATACGATTATACCGAGTTACGGTACATTGAAAGGATAAGATTTTTATTAGTTGTCGTCACGATGCGTTTGAAGCTGCAATTTAATCGGTTATCGAGATATAACTTTTACTGCAAGCACAGGATGTAATGTAAACAGCTTGTAGGGTTTTACGTGCGCTCAACACAGAAAACGAACGAACGGACAGTGTGGATGGATGCCGTGCTTTTAAGGCTTTTTAGTCGTGCATCCGTCGTGTATCCATCGTTCTGTGAAAACTGTTTTTCCATTTGCATTTCATTGAATTTAATATGAACAGCAAAAGTGTTTGAAAGATATCTAGAATACTTTTAATCTTCACGATAATACTGTTCCTTAATACCATTGTGTTTCTTATATTATTGCAATATTATAATAATTTAGTATTTTTCATGTATTTATTAAAATTGTTGTTGTCTTATTTTAATCATTGACGAACTGTCTTAATATATAACATCTAGAAAATATATTCAAGAGCTTTTTGCGCATTAAATTTGAATATCAATATCGTAGTTTAAACAAAGAATCGATAAATAATCAGTAGTATGAAGTAAAATAGTATCTCGCATAATAGTTATTGCAATTTACATTATTTTACAATTAGATAAATAATATAACAGAAGACTAATAATTTTTTATTACGTTTTTCCTTAATTTTTTTACATAATAAATAAATTATTATTTCTGTTTCTTCTAACAATAAGCTTGGAATACTGATTGAAAAAAATGACAAAAATAACAAGTACACACGTTGCTTACGTATAACTCATATTTATCGAGATAATGTACTGACAGTGCATTCGCCTGCGGGAAACTGACGAACTCAAATAGAGTGGACTTTGACACGCTTTAAACGCAGACGGTTGTTGCTCGTATTTTTTTCATTTTGTTTGAGAAAATATAAGTATATCTCTGGAAGAATGAGATATCTCGTTGAATCTTATAATCAATTTTAGATCCGACCAACGTGTAATTAGATTTCAATAATTACAAGAAGCTTGATGCACTTTCCGGTATCCCGTCCGCTTAACCAACGTTGTTTTTAAGTTAGTTTAAATTATTATCCGCATCTTAATTAAGTTATTTGCTTGCGACTATCTATAAAATGTGTATACATACACAATTATCTATACATTTTGGGTATCAAAAGAACAATGGCAACTCAATCTCTTGAGTTAAATAATATTTTGTTAATTTCAACTTCTATATATGTCAAAATGTAAATCAATCCATTTCTGTAATTAGTTTCGAAGTAGACAATGTCAATATTAACGTGTGCATAGCAAACAATAAAATAAATTTGAGTCAAATTTAATACATTTTCACAAGTTAAATTATTTAATTGTTTTAGTTAAATTAACGATATATTTAATAGGAGTGGCGATCTATAAGAAATGATTAAAAATAACTTCAATTGAATATAATGTGACATGAACTTAACAGTTCATAATCACCTCATTTTATTTTGTAAATTACTCTTCTCATATATATTTCTATTTCATTTGTTGATTACGATTTTTGCGATCTATTATAATTGATTAACTATATCGACGTAACTATATCGATCAAGCAGCTGGATACGCACGGCAATTACTACATCCGAAATTGCTACAATTTCAGAACGGTATGTGTTCTATTCTCGATTTCATTTCCCCTAAAGGAATTTCAGTAATTACATTTCAATCCACGACTCCATCTTCGATCTCATACCGAATCTCGAGATGGTGATCGATGAAATCGTCTTTCCATTAAAGGGAAAGAACCACCCGCCTTTATATTTTTTATCCTTTAACCCATCGAATCGTAGATTGAACGACTTGTCTTATTACTTTTAATTGATTTTGATGTGTAATTAAAGTTTTCGAACATTTATTGACTTATTAAGGTTCAATCAAAAATAAAACAATTAGTTGAGAAGACTAAATGAAATAACAGAATTGAAATCGCAAGAAATAAGAATACGAAATAAGAATCTTTATATAATACTTATTTATCTTTTTCTTTAAAAAGAAAAAATATTTTTAACTGAAGAATGACGGTTTATTAAGTTTAAAGTTTGGAGTATACATGTACATTTTTTTAATAATTTCTTTTTTTTAATTTATAATCTAAAATCTTTATATTGAAATATCTCTTTCCCTTTCTCTGATTGCGTGTTTATTTAATAATAATTAAAGTAGACAGCAAAATATCTATTTACGATATACGTAATTAATTTTTGAGAAGTTTACAAAAGATTTCTGATAACAAGATAAAAATATTCTTAAATGTAATCTTATATAATCTTTTTTATACAGTAAGAATAAACAATATTAAAATCATATTAATAATTCTCTTTCCTTGAATTAAATAAGACTGACTTATTGTTTTGAGACAAGAGTAACTTATAAAATTTAAATATTCTTATATTTAGAATAAATCTTCATCTAATATATGTTATAATCATAAGCCATAATGCTGGTGCCATAATTTTGGGGTAAAACAGATGTGTGAATTATTTTAATTTTAAATTTCAGAATTTAAAGAAGAGTATAAAATGTAAATGTTGCACTTTTAACACACACACACACACACATACACACACACACACACACACACACACACAAAATAAATATATGATAGTCTCTACATTAATCTATTTTATGATAAATTGAAAATTAATAAATTGAATCCGGAAATCTTTTCTATTAATTAATAATCACAATCGCAAATTTTATAAAAGTAATCGTAAAAGGATGTCGATGAAGAAGGGTGACGATGCTAAGAATTAATTAATAAGCTCTTGTTGAAAAGCGAATAATAGAGATCCGAATCGCATCCCTTCGTGTAATCCTTTTCCAACCTCGGAGGGGGCGAGAGTAATCTGATAGGGTAAGCTGATAGCGGTGGGCTTACCTTTATGGTTTCCGATGCTTTGTGGCACGAAATTCTGTCTGTTATCGAGCATGGTTTCGAACTTAGCGGTCCTGTCGTTCGAACCGTCTGCATACAATTGGCTTTTATGCGCCCGAATCGTGAAGCACGAAACTTGTGTCAATTTATCAACAATTAAATATGACTCTGTGCGATAACTTACGAATTCTATTGTTTTCGAAATGCGTTGGCTCGTGGCAACATTTTGTCAGAAAAAATGCGTTAATATTTTGATAATTATTTTAATATTTTATTGCAAAATAAATGTATCGGCATTACATTAATGTAAATGAATCAATATACAATCGTGTTTTTGATGTTAATATTGCTGCCTTTCAAATAAAGTCAAATAATTACAATTGTTTCGAATAACATAAAAATGTATAACATGAAAAGAATGATTTTGCTGAAATATTTAAAAGTTTAGCTACGTACAGACCTGAATTTTGTTGGACCATTAAAATAATTATGTAGGAAATTCAAGCTTAATGAGAAGTATTATAAAAAATTTTGCAACCAGCTTGAACATGCTACATAATTATTTTAATGGTCCAATATTATTTTCAGATCTGTATCTATAAGCTAAATTTTTAAATACTTCAATAAAACCATTCTTTTTGCATATTTTTTAACAATAAAATCTTATTTCGAAATAAATTATCAGATAATTCTTCATAAAGAAATCTACAAAATACATGTAATAATAAAAAATAGCAGACAAAATAGGAATTAACTGCCTCTGAATGATCATATGCTGTTTAATGACGTGTGCCGTGTGTCGGAATAAAAATGATTACGTTTGAATGTTTTTACGAGATGCCGGAAAGTCAATGCGGCAGGGGAAATATCAGAGGTTTCAAGTTGACAACCAGTGGCCAGGTAATCAGAGAACAGAAGTGATATCTCCATAGCAACACCCCAGCATCCCTTGATGGCGGAGGGACGCCATTGCGCCACTGTCGTTACCGTGTTCAATGCAACATGCTGTAACTGTTGCAACCCTTATTCTATCTATGCCTTTTTCCACCCGCTATGACTTTTATGTCGTTTCCTGTTCTACAAGTCGGTAAAGAAGGTGTACAGGCGATTCTTTATTATTCCGTTACTGATGATTTATTGCGCGATGTAATCCGCTACGTCACCGTGACAGCAAATCACGATATCGTAATATGCGTCGCAGCCGAATACAAATCGTCTTTCACGTTGTTGTTAGAAATGACACGATACGTATCTATGCGAGCATCCATGCTCTCAGTGCGAATATTCATTGGGACACAATGAAACTAATGTAACTGTAGTAGTTCTTCAACTGTGTTGGACGTATGTATGATAAATTACACTATTATTAATAGTCAACTATTATTAATAATCAAAATTGCACATTTTTATGTTAAATGTAATTCGTATTATTTCTCGCTCGCTACTGATACAAGAATAGAATGAAATTTTAACATCAGTGGTATTAATTATCAATGATATTAAGCATTAATAGATTAGAAATTAGTAAATGTAATAATTCATGATAGATATGATAGAGAAATAAGTAAACGAGCGAATGTTTCGTACTCATTGACAAGGAAAGTTCGGCAAGTGTAGAATTAAAAAAATCTGTGTAAGTTTAGAGTAGATGAACCTAATCACGAGAAAAAATTTTTTAGCTATTAGAATTCGATTTTAGAGGTGCAGCATTCTCTTGAATAAAATTAGTTTTTACGTTTTTAAGTGAATATTCTCGGAATGAAAAAATGTTTCCGACAAAAATTTCATGGTTTTGAAAGCATTTTATAACAGCGTGATTAGATTTTTGAAAAATGTTAGATTTTTAAAATCTATTCCCTCTGTTATAAAGTGCTTTCGAAATCATAAATAATTAATAAAAGGATCAATATAGAAGATAGACATTTCCTTTCAAGTCATAATAATTAAAGTGGTCCATTTTTGTAAGAGGTTACATAATTATCGATATAATATTTTACTTGCTCCGATTAATCTTTATTATTAATGCTTTGCATTTAACGAATTAGATTTCTATGTGTAATGATATTAAAAATTTTATCGCGCAAATAGTGATCCAAGTTACTGTATGTATTCTTCTCTTCTTATTTATTTATTACGATAAAATAGATCTTACTTCACATATTTATTGTCTAGAATTTTACGGATACTATAATGCTTTTACAAGTAAGATGGAAACTATAAATAGCATGGATGTTTGAAGCTCGATTCAAAAGATTTCTATCACCCTGTTTAACCTGTCTACCCATTGCCAATCGGTTGCGAGATTGTTCAGCACGGTTCAAGACCCGTTGACAATGACTCAGGTCTATTGTTACATCAGATGCGCCTGTTGCATCGAAGCAATAGCGGCAATATCCAGTTCTAGCTTCTGGTCGAGTGACGATGCGTCGCTGCGGCATTCGAGTCCATTTATTCGATTGCCGTGTTGATGCCGCAACTCGATTAGGCGATGTATTACGCTCACCCTTCCTCTTGGACTGCTTTAATGGTAATAATTAATTCCTTCCTCCGCGAGAATGATTCGCCAACGTGTCAAATTCTGTATCGAGTTTCACTCGCCCGGACTCGCTATTAGCGCCTGCCGAGTGGATAAATCCATGTATCTTTATCGACTTTGCTTTGTTATGGTGAAAGGTAACGATTAGGTACTATTTGGCTGAATGTGTTGGCTCATATGTTTTAGGTATAGTCGATTTTATGCCATTAACTTGTGTTCAATCCGTGAAATACAATGTTCGATATAGGCGTGATATGCTGTGTGAATTGCATGATCATTGAACAGATATAAATGCAATTTAAAATAACAATATCAATATTTGTAAATAATAACTATAGGTTATAAATTTACAGTCGTGATTCTTGATTGCTAGAAGGATTTATATACTTTTTAATGCAGGGATTTATATGAAATTATCTTTTTATAACTGATAATAATCGAATTTTAATACACGGAGGAACCGTATTTGCTAAAGTATCTAAAAATTTCTAATAATGTAGATCTATATGTAAAATTTAACTGGATTTAGTATATAGATTTGAACATAAATTTATTGGATTATGTAGATATTGGATTATGTAAAATTATGTAGAATGCTTGACATTGCAAAAATTTCAACAATTTAGCAACCAATTATGCCTATATAATTATTTTGATATAGTTTAAATAAAATTATTTTCATATCTGTCTAAATTTTTAAATATTTTAAAACCATCTTTTCCGTATGAATTTGTAATAGCAAATGTACATCGATTAATCTTTTTTTTTTTATTCTATTCCATTTAAATTATTACATGTTATTTCAATGTCAATAATACATTCTCAGTAAAAATGCAACGAATATTTCTGTAATATAATTATTTTCTGTAATATTATTTCTGTAATAATTATTTTAATGGTCCAAACAAAATTATTCCTGTCACTTAATTTTCAAATATTTCAACAATATCATATAGATCTTTGTTTTTTTTTCTCTATTTCTAACATTGATTACGTCTAATATACACAATCTGTCGTACGGCTTTTGTGATAACAATGACTAACGACTAACGATTATGGTTTGCCGAAATCCAGGCTGGATATCCGTTCACGTGGCTTTCGTTAAACCCCTTTTACACGACCATCGAACCTCGATTAAATAACCGCAAGCATCCGTGCACACTAGCGCGCGGCGTCTCATTTGCACATTAATCGCTCTAACTAGCAATTACAAAATACATTGTAACATGATACATATTCGCAGATACATATTCACAATGGCTCGATAGTTCATTATTGATTGGCACGCTTCGGATTGATCGAACGCATTTGTCATAAGGGGATTAATTAGATCAAATTGTAA
>Ga0157364_1001309_pt1 | contig 20827 bp, 7 predicted proteins | sample AttsexASBM2_FD_111476 | JGI IMG/M metagenome (GOLD analysis project Ga0157364, IMG submission 111476) | Fungus gardens microbial communities from leaf cutter ant in Ribeirão Preto, State of São Paulo, Brazil - Atta sexdens ASBM2 | ecosystem: Host-associated > Fungi > Mycelium > Unclassified ...
TATATATATTGTAGCTTTTAAGCTAATAATTTGATCTAGCCTCATTTAAAAATTGCGGACTTACGTAATTACAAATGTCACTGGGATTAAGATGAAGAGACTCAATGGTAATACGTGCAATTTCCCATACGCCATTCTCGTTTCGTCCTCAATGCTGTAAGACGCATTGTTCTTATCTTGTGTTATTCTTATATAGTTCGATGCGTTCTACATCTACGCTTGGATTCAATGCATTCTTCGCTATATTCCTTATTGGATTGATTAAGATTAGTGGCGATACAATAATATTGATCGATGGATCAAACATAAAAAAAATGATAAAGAGACGCGAGTCTTAAATTGATAGAAAAAGAGGTTGAAGTGATACATGGCCGTTCATAAAGGATAGAGTTAAGATGATTCAGAGGATCTTAGGCAGGATCCTCCTTGTGATTTATAATGTTCATGATTGACCAATTGGTAACATTAACAGTAGAAAATTATATTCTCTAATTATATCGCTAATGGAATATACATACATGAAAATACACATGTATAAATGCATCAATTAGAGGAAGAATAAGTACAAATGGATTTTATAAATAGATCATTTTTTATAAGTAATTTCATGAAATCATTTGTTACATCGAATCATCCATATTAGTGAAAGGAGTCATACGATCAAGTTTTTAGCAGAAAACTTCATTATATTAAGTTTCGCCAAAATAAGAAATTTATTTTAAGAGTAATAAAATCGAAATTTGTAAAAAAAAAAATGCGATCAAAATTCTATCATAAAATTCTATTGTAAAAAGAATACCGGAAATTATTTTATAAAAGCATACCGACTTACCTTGAAAATTTTGCGTAGTTAGTGGCTTTTTTTCTAAGAATATATTATCAAGATTCATGCCACAGGGACATTTGATCGTGAGGCGTCTTGTAGCGACTGTCTGTCGCTGTGCTACCTCTTATCGTTCGCACCGTACCAATCACCACGCACACTATTGCGTGTTAATTAACGTGAGACGTGTAATATATGATATATGTGCGCTCATGCGAAATTTAATTTATTTTTTAATATATTTCCATGATAATTTTTTAACGAGTAAGAAATAACGACTAATAATATTTATTTAAATTAGTATATTTAAATTAGTATTAAATGATAAGTCGGACGAAATTGTCATCTTATTTCAATTATCACTATATATTTAAAAATCATTAATCAAAGAGAAATGAATTTTAAATTATTTTTTAATTTATTTTAATCAAATCAATAATGAGTTATTTACTAAATTTAATTAATTGAATATATACGAGGTCTGATAAAAAATAAGCGAACTTTTTTAATTACTCGGAGCGTCCTAGCGTGTGGTTTGCAGCATTATTGTAATGTATAATCTTTTGAGTAACTGGCTTATTTCGTTTAGTTTCAGAGTTATTGCTATTTGAGTGCAACGTGTTTTAGTGTTCGTGGCGATTTTCGCCTCGAATTAAATTTTTATTTTGGGAACTGATTTTAATTTTGGAAACAAGAAAAAGTCGTAAGGAGCAAGATCTGGGAAGGCTGGGGGAGAACAATCATCTGATTTTTGGCATAAAACTTGCGAATTGACAAGGCTGAGTGGGCAAGCGCATTGTCATGGCGAAAGGCAAAGGAACCATGAGTTGTCTCGCCACAACTGTGGTCTCTTTTTGCAAATTTTTATGCGCAATCTTTTCAAAACGCCATCGTAGTACTGATGGTTGATTGTTTGATTTTAAGACAAAAATTGCAAAAATTCATTTCGAGGCGAAAATCATCACGAACACTAAAATATGTTGCAAATAGCAATAACTCTGAAACTAAACGAAATGTAAACAATTTTAAAAAAGCCAATTATTCGGAAGATTATAACGATAGTGCTGCAAACCGCACGTTGCTAGGACGCTCTGTTACCGAGTAATTAAAAAAGTTCGCTTATTTTTTTATTAGACTTCGTATACCTATACTTCAAATTATGAAAACCGATTTCCAATAAAAAAGAGAGATGAATTGAAAGAATAATATATAAGATCACACTTTTTGAATATTTAAAGCCTTGTAATTAATATAAGAAACTTAATGCTTTTTAAATTTTATTACTTTGAACTTTTTTTGTGAAATGCGAATTATCTATTTTTATTTATTAAATGAGTATTTAGGAATATTTACTTTATAGAAGAAGAATCGATCGATGGATAATTCAAAGATATAACGTTTTTAACGTCACTAAATTAAACATAACGAACCGTGCACAACAAATATATGCTTCGTTTGAAACTGAGTAGACTAAGAATTCGCAATTAACGCAATGCTATCGATATCACATTCATTGGAAGGGTAATAGGACCATTTGACTGTGCTGTTTCTAATTCGACTGTAATTTCAGACTGCATTTCTGCGTCCATTATCGAGTTATGGTGTGGCTATTCCATACTGATAAAACGGTGACTTAAAATTAAGAGACTTTTTGTAGAGAGATGTAAAAAAATCTGTAATCTGGATATGAAAGAATAAAATAACGCATATACAAGAATTATATTCGAATCACATTTTTATATCAACATTACGACAATACAATACGTTTTGTAATTTTTCAATTTTATTTTTATCGCTAGAATATATTTAGCGATTTGCTTTTCATTATAGACAAGTTTGGTAATTATTTTTGCTAAGTAATTATTTAATACCTACAGGTATTTTTTTATGTAAACCGAAAAATCTCAGAAAAATTTAATGCAACATTCTTGACTTAGCAATTTATATATATCAAAACTATAAAAAATAAACATGTTTTCTTTTATTTTTAATTTCTCAATTAATTTTTCCATTATTTTTTTGAATATCTTTTAAGTGAGTTTCCTACGATCAAAGGGGAACTCAATTAATTTGAGAGCGAAGAAAAGAACATTTATAATCCAAACTGGATATAAAATTTCTTGTTCGGCGAATTTTACATTGTCTCTTAAAGGGCATCAATTTTTAATTTAAAAGTTATTAATTTGTATTAATTGGATCACGAAAGTTTTGTTGAAATATCTAAAAATTTAACAGCTAAAAATTTAGCTAGATACAGATCTAATTGTAGTTATGTTTGAACTATCCAAATAATTATGTAGGACGCTCAAATTGGTTACTAGATACTGTTTTGTAGTCATGAACTTGAATTGTAGTCAAAACTTTTTGTAGAATCAAGAACACTTAAAGATGCACTATACATATTTTAAAATAACAAAAAATTATGAAAAATTTTACAAGTTATTCCAGATAGCATTTAAAAGCAATACAGATTTAATGATGGTTTACTTTAAAAGTTGTTTCTATAAATATTTTTTATCTGTACTCTAATGGAAATGTTTGGAAACTTTAAATGTTATTTTGAAATATGTCATTTTGAATATTTACTTATACAAAAACGTTTAGAGATTTTTGTTATTATTTTTTAAATTTTAGTTTATAGCGAAAAAATAATAACAAAAAAATAACAGAGCAAATAAATTATAAAAATATATTGGTCAATAAAAATAGAATAAATAATTATAAACACAATTTTTATATGTGTATATAGTTTGTTTGTGTATGTATATATGTGTATGTGTGTATATGTGCGCTATATACATTTCTCACATTTTTTAAGTTTACATAATTATTTTGATAGTCTAAAAAAGTTATTTTTAAATTTGCATCTGATTAAATTTTTAGATACTTTAGCAAAACTTCTTTTTGTAAATAATTCTAAAAACAAGTACATTCATAAATAAGCGTATCTTAAATATTTATTATTTTATTGCTTAAATATTCGTTTTCATTAATTAAATAATTAATATTCGTGAATTTACGAAATTTATATTTTGTTTTATTCTTATTGTTTAATTAATATAAACAATCTTTACGTATTCGATAAAATTATGTTTCAACAAAAACATAATTTTGCTTTTTTGCATATCAATCAATGAAAAACATACTTTTTATAGATCATACTAATCTATGTCGATGATTATTATATATTTAATATCATCGACATTTAATTAAAAATATCATTTAATTAAAAATATAGAAACACTTAAAATTCAGTGTATACACATGGCATGAGTATCGAATATTTACATACTAGTATAAATAGTTTGATAAATAAATTACTAGATGCACATTATTATATTTTGAGTCCATCGTTGGACTCAACGGATTTCATTATGTGAATCAAATCCCAAAAAAGAGAACGCCATTATAATAATATTTACGTATATATGCACTTTGTATTTTTATATTTTCACGACGCATTATATTTTAAATGCGATCGGACTAGTTCCCAAAACTTAAACTAACATGTCTACATACAATCTTTTCATACATTTGCACAGTTTGCGCTTATTTAGCTGTACAATCGTAGCCAAAGGTACATATTTCAATCGTTTATAAACAAACGATTAAGATCTAAATTGTTCTCATAAAATATCTGATAAAATATATTCTTTGTATTATTTTATTGAATTTTACTTAATAAATAGGGAAATTAAATTAGATCAATTTTTATAGAAATATAGATACAGATAAATACGTAAAAAATTAGACAAAAAGTCATCAAACTGAAGAGAATATCAAATACTCCAATTAATTATTCAAATTGATTTAGAAGGACAATATATAATGCCCACTACGATTGTATTTTCATCTGCCTTATTAATCGATAACAATCATTATAAACCGCAATATTCATACAAAGAGCTTATCATTTATGTAACTATTAAACTTGCTATTCTTCGAAAGCATATAATACCATTGATAAATTAAATTAATAATAATAACAGATTATTTTTTATTTCAGGCAATTAATAGGAAATTTAAAAAGATACGTTGACGCGAATCAAAGGTTGTTTTTTTGTTGGACGGTTCCCGTAGTTTTTTTGTCGAAAGCTGATGTTATTGTCCTTAATTACATTGCGAATCAAATGACCCGTGTTCGGATTACGTTCACTGTATTAAGTTACATAAATTAGCATTACGTATACATAAATTAGCTTTTATGTATATTTAAATAAATGACGGATGAACAATTGAGGACACTTTAATATTTAATAATTTACAATTAAATATTAATAGATTATATATATGGCCGGAATAACTCAGTCAGTATTTCATATTCCACTGATCCTTTTTTATCTTTTCATAATATTTCTTTTTGATTATTTTGAAAGTTCAATAGAAGATTTGTTCTAATAACAAATAACGATTAAAAAATTTGATTTAATAAATTTGATAAAATATTTTTAGTCTTCATTTTTTTTGAATGTCAAAAAATGTCTTTTAAACGTCTGACATTTATAATAATTTAATAAATGAGAATGGATTTTTTTTAATCATCCCTGGTAGTGCATTCAACAAGGTACATTTTTGTTCCGCATTGTTTAGAATTGTAATGTTTTATATTTAAAAATTAAAGTTAATAAAATATTTTTAAGTTTTTAAATTTTCTGTGTAATGCACATTTTTTAAATTTTATGATCGTATTTAATTTAAATTTTATATTGTATTTAAAAAAAATTATATTGAAAATATGCTTCGTGTTTTGCGTATTATATCTTTACATTCTTCAATCACTGATATATAGTTATTTTTCTAATCTTTCTTGTTTACTGTCATGGATAAAACTATTGGATAAGTGAGAAATTGAAACGAATAGTATTGAATATAGTATTTGTTGTTTTCTAATTATTTTTAATCTTTTTTTGTTGCGAATCCAGTAGCATTTTTTCATAAGGGTAAAATTAATATTCCATTATCCGTGCTCGGAATTATGTACTAGCTTCGTCAATAACAGTAATCGTTCTGGTGTTAGTATTAGGTGGTACATTCATGAAACGCCATTTCGGTTTGACATCTTGCTCATTAGTTGTTGATTGAACGCCACTAATCTGACCGCAATTAGATTGATTTGTCTTGGATCGGCCCAGGGACCATCTGCGTCCACAACGATCCATAATAATTGGCATCTCAGCAATCAGATTGTTTTCGAATTCTGAGAGCATAAGATAGTTCTCGACTTTGTTGCACGAAGTTATACAATCGCCTATATAATCGAAATCTTCCAGTAAATTATCAGGTAAATCCATGTCAGCTATACCTTCCTCCGAGATACACGTGAGTTCTGGTTTATCTATTCCTAAAGCGTCTATCCCTTCACCTACGACAATAAAACAACAGCTATGTTGAGTATTCAGTGCATTTATAATATCATTACTACGCAAAGTTTTATTTCGCATTTTACAATGTGTCTCATTTGTTATACAAACGAAAATAAAAATATCAATTTGGCTATTTGAAAGATTGAATGTATTATATAAGTAGGTATATATAATAAATAATAAGAAAAAATCAAAGATTTAGTGAAATTTTTTTTTTACTTGAGTTATTATTAATATGAGAATCTATGATAAATACTTCAAGAAATAATATAAAAAGAATCAAAAGTAATAGTGTAAGATCAGAGTTTGAGATTATATACTCATATATACAGTATGATTATTCCAATATAATAATAATTATATTGGAATAATCATACTGTATAATTATATATATATATATACAATAATTATATATATAGCATAATAATTGTAGATATAGCATATTCATCGCATCTTCGTGAATGAGAGAGAATGCACAATTACAAAATTGAGTGAGTTCTTTTCAATGTGAGCTTTACTCTTATTCCTCAAATAATTGTAGACGTTTGATCTAGATATACTATATCTTGCAGCGTTCCAGGAATACTGCAATAATATTACAAATGTTGTAATGTCGCAATGTTGTAATATTACAAATGTTGTATTGCTAAGACTGAGGGATAAAATATGTTACAAATATTTTATATTACATATAAAATACATTATTATTAGAGTCCGACTGAAACTTTTATCGAAACTGAAAACGAACACTCATTATGTGTTAGTTTCGACCGAAACCATATATAGCTTTTCTTCATAAATATTAATTTTAATATGTGTAATTATTGTTTCAATAATTAAATTATGATGTTTATGAAGAAGAAATATTTATATTCTTTTGTCAAAATTGGACCGAATTGACAATCGAAATTTTGGTTTTCGATTTTGGCCTTTTAATTATTGTTTCGATAAATTATGATACTTATGAAGAAAAAATATATAATATATAGGCATGACCTATTTATATATATGGCCTTTATAGGATTTCTATTTTTTTAATTTTTGGTTTCGGTTTTGGTTGAAATTGATATGCAACTGAGTGTTTCGGTAAAAGTTCAGTTTCGATAAAAGTTTTGATCGAACTCTAATTATAAACAATAAAATAATATTTAATAAGAATTTTTTCTATGTTCTCTTTCTCTCTCTCTTTCTCTCAATTTTTCTGTTCTTTTTATTCATTATAAAAATTGGAAAAAGAATATAAAAGAAAAAAACCTTGTGCTGGAGCAATATCGGTCCCTAGAATGAGTGCTGCAGCCGTCGTTCCGGCTGCTCCAGCAGCGGCGTGAGTTCCCTCGTTTTTAGGTTCTTGACTGAACGATAATCTTCGTCGTTGAGGACAACTGTCCGAGGAGCATATATGTTTTTTACCATTAACTCTGGTGTGTTTATGTCTTGATAAATTTCTTCTATGCAAATCAATGAAGAAGAGTGTAAAACTGCCAACCAGAACACATGTCGAGCTGAAGTAGTAGCCAGCCTTACCACCACAACCTACATTTATATATCCTGCAAAATATATTTTTCCTCACTCTGCATTATAATGTAATGTGCTCAATGTTTCAGGATGTTCATTAAGGAATAGAATTTAATACTGATATTTCAAACAATCGTTTTTTTTAATTTTTTAAAAATTTTGTTAGAAGTGAAACACTTCATCGTTGATTAAAATGAGACAATATCGATCGAATGAGACAATATAAATTACTCACTATAAATTTTTCAGACTAATTATATTCGTTAAGATATAACTATATTAGACTTTTTACTATATTAGACTTTTTTACCTGATATTGGTACTCCGATTGCAATTGGTATCGCTTGAGAGCATTGAACAAAACCCCACGTTCTGGCAAAGTTCCGCGCTCTTACTCTTTCGTATGTATACATCTTCAGACTGTAATGATAGCCGCCGCAAAAAATGCCTATAGGAAAATCAGTTTTTTTTTATTACTCGTAATGTGCTCTTAAAATCTTTTATTGCGAGAGACAGAGAAGAAAAGACAGATTGCTTGTCACTAGAGCCCTATTACTTCTCTTTTGCTATGGTAACTTTAAAAGTTTCGATGTTAAATCATAAATTTTTCATAAATTTTGTTATTTCGGAAAAAAGATAAAGCATTCAGGAATTATCTTTGTATCTAGAAATTATCTTCTTATATGTATATTATTCAATAAAACAGTAATGAATGAAACTTTACCGTAAATCCACGCGAACATAACATATCCGTGATAATTTCCTTGAACGGCGGTAAGAGCGAGAATGCAAAGTCCACACACAAAGACTGCTGCTTGTGTAAGATATTGGCGGGCTATCCTGCATTCAACGTTGCGATGAACGACTAGAAGTCCAAAAGCTACGCAGCCAAGAGTCCAAGCTAACCCGAGATAAGCCTGTAGTAGGACGACAGTATCACCAAGACCTTCTTCTTCCGCTTGATGCGCCTGCATAAAAAATCATTTATGCGATATATGTGCAGCGGATTTTAATATTTATCGTTTTTTGTGCTTAAGGTCGAGAAAACAAATCAATGTATGTATTAATTTGTATTACCATTACAGCAAATTATGAATTTTTATTATTTTAAGTAACCGTTTAATAATTACATATTGCTTTTAGACAGTTAAAAATAATTGTTACAGAAGGAAACGATATTTTATGTTAAATAATATTTAAGAGATCCAAGTCCATTCAATTTTGATGTAATTTCCCCAGTAAGCAAGAAACATTTGGAAACATTCCAGCAACGTTATAACATTATTATAACGTTACTGAAGTGTTTCAAAATATTTCCTGCTTTATTCGCTACTAATGTTTTAAAATACTCTTTGCGTTAATAATATGAAAATAATAGAAAATTTGTTTCGCATGAATTGTTGATTAAAAAAACGTAGAACGTAGATAGAATACATATGGCGTCACTTATACTTCCAAATTCACTCATCATAGTTACCAGATAAAATATCGGCGTATTGATTCCGAATGCCGAAATACTGGTAGATACTAAAAGAATCCGCACCGTTTTACTTTTCAAAGTGCTAAAATCGAAAAACGGTGGTTTGTCAGTGGGTTTGTTTTTGTCCTTTATTTTGCGTTTTTGATTTTTCAAGTGTAAAATTGCTCTTCGTTGAGGATGATACAGTGAAGCGCTACGATAAAAAGTGCCGAGAATAAAAGTGAGAAAGACCACTCCCGTGACAGCTTGAAGGCCAAGTCGCCATCCGATTTTACTGTAATAAAAAATTCTTATATGAACTTTAACTGGTTTCTTTCAATGACGAAAAGTATTGTGTATTAATCGCAGAATTTATGTATTAATTAATACACATTCTGTGTATTAATATTTAATTACAATACTTTTTAGATAAAAGGAAATTTTACATGGATGCGTATTTGTAAAATAATAATTGAGTACATTGAAATAAGTTCTTGATAATATTTATTACAATTTATGTAATTGTAATTATGTTTACGTAATATATACATACGTGATTGCTCCTTTTATAAAAGCAGACATAACTGCTATACCTAAGCCGCTTCCTGAGACAATAAAAATTTCAACCAATTCTCTTTTCCTCTTGAAATACTGAGCTACCATCAGCGTACTACAGTCTCGTGTCATTCCAACCCCAATCCCTATGGAAGAAAATATACCGATGACTCAAATCATTGTAACTATCCCTTGTTCATAGGATCGGGGAAAACAGTATCATTTTTTTCGCCGACTATTTTACACTTTCGAAATTGATGCTTATAATCGTTTTCGCAAAGTTTTGCATAAGAGGGAAAGTTAGGGTGGAAATGGATGAAACTAATAGACTAATATTAGTAACGAATATAGATTTAGGCGAAAACAAAGATGACGCACTTGCTAAAATAATAATATAACCAAACATTTAACAATGTGGCGACATATTTTTCTCTTGCAAATATCAAGATGTTGTTATAGTTTATTATGATATTATTATTACCACTTATAATAATATATTAATTATGATAATGATTAAAACTAACAATTTAAATTAAAAAATTAACAACTTGTATCAAGTAATTTAAAAAAGAAAGCAATTTTATTGTTAATTGAATATCCGCTCGAGTTGTACCAATATATGTAATTTGAAAATAAAATTCCAACAATTAAATATTAATTTTAATAGACTTTAAATATATAAGACATCATGACATTTGAAAAAAAGCGCCGTTAATTTATCGCAATTTCAGTGATATTTCTCGTTAGTTCTAGAAAAATTCTATGCTCTACGATTTTTAAACAGAATTCTGGCTGCTACTTCTTCAATTTTGGTTTTTTTCAACGTAACAAATGTGGAACTCTTTTTTTATTTTTATAAGGAACTGTAGAACTATAAAAACATAAAGAGTGCTATTGAAACTGTTATTATTTTTTTTATATTAATAGAATATCATGTTAATTTCATAGATTCACAAATTTAAATTATGAAGTTAGCACGTTGTTCTATTAATATAAAAAAAATAGTGTCAGTAGCACTTTTTATAGTTTTACAGTTTTCTTTATTAAAATAAAAAAAGTTCCGCATTTTTTATAAAAAAAAATCAAAACCGAAAATATGGTGTACCAACATCACGAATTTAACACGACATTTCTTCTCTAAAATACAAAAAAAAATATTTTTACTTTTTGATACAGTTGTTTCATTTTTTTTTAAATTTCAATATCTTTGCGTCGTTTATAAGAATAATTTCTAGTTACGAGTTTATGTTTATTGTTACTGTTAACTGTGTTACTGTAAATAGTCCTTTCCGTTTGCAATTTTTACTTACCAACGACGGTGCCGTAGCTGAAGAACAATTGATGAAATTGTGAAGCGAAGGAAGTAAAAAGGCAGCCAAGGGCGGTAACAAGACCGCCCAAAACTGCTGTTACTCTTGTACTTTTTTTTCGGCAAAACGCTATTGTAACCGGCGACACGAGCAGGGCAACACCCGTCGACATTGCCCCCAACCATCCTGTAAAATGAATAGACATTCTTGAAAAATCGTATGGACATTCCACAAATTTTATTTAATCGTGTAAACACGTAGATGACACTTCCAGATAAAAGCTCAAAGAGTATGATTACGGGAAGATGGGGTGGTAACTATAATTATGTTCCGTACGTTCTCTTGTCCAGTACTATCTAATAATGCAACATTTCAGATTCTTATCGTTACGGGAATATGGATACCGTCTATGTATTTATCCACATACAATGTGAATTAATTCCGCAGTAAAATGTCTGTACGATGTAAGAAGTCTCCTCACGGAGATGTTATTAACTTTTTGCATGAACGCCAGCGGCGTGTCATTGATCGACGATTTCGAAGGAGATATAACTTTCGTATATCGCTCGCAATTTAGCTTGTAATAAAAAAATCAAATCAAACGCTGATTATTCCAGAAAGATTTTGATCTTCGTTACGTGTTATAGATAACAGAATGTTTCAACTGGCGCCCGTTTCTTATTTCGTCTGGCATGTTATTCTTTCCCACTTTTCTTTCGTTTATATGCTACTATCATTTATATGCTACTATTTATTTCATTTCTTTTATTTATATATTTAAAGTCGATAAAAGCCATTCGTTCTTGCGTGTTTGTTTAATGAACGTTAAATGTCTGGCGAGAATGAGATTGATTCGTGATTTGTGCAATAGCGATGTATTTTCTTTGCAGATTTCCGGGCGACACATAGATAGTAAAACGAATTTGCTTTGCAGATTATGGCTACTGCATATTGCCTAGCATTAGAATTCGACGAAGCTTCTCCACAACTAATACTTTACGATCGAAAGATAAGTCATGATGAGCGATATGACGGAAAGTTTGTTCTTCGCATCGATTAACTTTTTAGATGTCGTTTGATTATAATTCTTGGGAATAATGTAAAAATAAATACCTTGGAATGCACAACTGAAACCATTTTTTTAGAGTGAAATATTCAGATCTAATTTTTTTCTCTTGGTATATATATATATATATATGTTTGAATTTTTTTCTCTTCTTTTTAATTCCATTTGCATTTCATCTTCTTTGTCTATGAGTGAGTGGGCTATAATTTTCGTACAGTACATTTTCTGCCTATATAAATGGATTAAACGTCTAACAACTTCATATATTTTTTTATACGACTCGCAATATACCCCTGTATTTTTCAAATAAGCTATTGCCATATCCTAGATCCTCGACCAGTCAGAGCCAATAAAGTTTATGCGTTATCATTCTGCTTTTCAAATGATTTATGATAGTCACGATATCTAAAGAATTCTCGAGAAACGCATCTTGTGCTAATGAATACGATGCTTCGTACTCTTATACTTCGTTCTTCCTCTTTCTCCTTATTTTTACCACGACATGCTTAGCACGTCTATCGCAATTTAGCCTGTGTGAAATCCCATCGATAAATCACGTCTGATTCTGGGATAAAGTCGTGGACGCCTCTTGCATCTGCTTAAGTTTTGAAGCAGCATCACAGATCCACACGTAAACAATAATAGTTTATTTAACGTCTATATAAACTATTATAAGTTATATAAAAGATCTTTTTTAAATAAAAGATATTTTAAACTATAAAGATATTTTAATACAGATATGTGAAGAAAATCATATTTAGTTTAGCAGATAAAAGATATTTTAAATTATATAATTATATTCGCTTTAAATTTATCTTAATTCTTAAGGAAATATATATATATATATATTTCTTCGCACATATATATTTTGATAACTTTCTGAAAAACGTATTAATAAAATCATAATCTTTTTTTTTGCGAAAGAAAAAAATTTTCTTTCACTGGCCCGCGCACGCGATTCTTCTCACTAAGATCTTAATTAATATAGCCATCTATAGATATTAAACACTCAGTTGTGGTTAAAACTGTTTTAAAAGCGACATCAAGCTTTTAAACGGACTCGCTTAGACAGTCTTTCTAGAGAACCGAGTCTTTAATTAATTTTTACGGGTCTCATCGATACGCGCGCTCATTAATCGCGGTGAATATATTTTATTATGGAAGTAAAGTAACGACTCGGCTTACGGAGACAAATGGGCGCCTCACCGCGAGCACGCGAGAAAAAGCAGTTATTAATCTCACTGTAGCTACGACGGGATGACGGATGCGCATTAAATATCGCTGGCCAACGGCGATGACTTATACGCGTGGGAGTATCGTTTAAGACGTGCCTTTCGCAGGATTTTCTTCTTTCTCATTCTGAATGCCGAGATTTCTGCAACCGTTTTGGAATTCTCCTGAGTGAGAGGATAAATATATTTGGATTCGTCTTAGGATATACATGGGCTGTTTCTGTTATCGCTTAAGATATCAAGGGGAAAAAGAAAGTTAGGAGAGAGATTTATATGCAGGGGTTACATCAAATTGAAATGCCTACTTGATAACATGATAAAACCTGTGATAAATGTGATATCTTGAAAAATCTGAAAATGCGTGACGGTAGTACTTTACATTCGTTTAAATAAATTCATCTCCTTAAAAATAAAATAAAACATATTATCGCATAATTTTTTATGACATAATTTGATTTTTTGAAATTAAAGTAACAAAAATATTTGTCATTTTATATGTTGTCCGGAAAATATAATTTTTTTCATTAAAAAATCTCCATGGATGATAAACGGATAAAAAAGAGGATATACACTGACTGTACCAAAACTCAGACAAGTGTCTCTAAAATGTCTAAAGAGGAATATTATGAAGTATGATTAATTAAGAGAATATTCAAAACATAAGGCTATGTAAAAAGGAGATTTTTTGAAGAGAAAAAAATAAGTTTTTCAAGTAATATCAATCCACAATAGATCGATTTACAGATAAATCTTTCAGTTTAAATTTTTGAGAATAATTATCTTTAATGTATTTCTTTTCCATTTTTTTTGTACTTGTTAATAACAAAATTATACACATCGTGTAGATGTAGAAAATAAAGTAATTTCTGGTTCTCTCATAAAGTCTAAAAGCCTAAAAGAAATGTTTATCCCGTAATGCTTTATACTTTACCTCTTTACTTCTTTCGTTTCTTCTTCTATTTTTCGCGATCAAGTTCAGAATTCTTTATTGAGAATCGTGAGACCAACGATGTATTCTTTTCACCCCCGAGATAGTCTTTGTTGATGGGAATGGGTGAATCGACAGCGAGAATGAATTGGCGAGAGCGAGAGCGACTACCATCAGGGTCAACGACTTACAGATTGGTCGGGATTTTAGTTGACTATCCTTACGAAGAAGCAAAATTTCTAAGACATTTTTTGCTAAGATCTCGAAGAAACGAAAAAGACAGAAAGTTGAAAACAATGCAAGTATATATTGCCTATTATACTTGTTTTTTTCAATTTTTTTCATAGTACAATTACAAAATTTTAAAATTTTTACGTGATTGAGTAGAATGAAAACGCGATTTATCATACACACAAAGTTATATTTACAAATAAATACTAAAAATTTAGTAAATCGGTCACACAATTTTATTAAATAAATTTTATAGTCTTGCTAAAATAAAAAAATAAGAATGTAAAATAAAATTTTCTAAATAATTAAATAGAATAAAAAATGTGGTTTAATGCACATATTTATAATAGTAAAATGCATACTAAATTGGTCAAATAGTTTAATATTAAATAGATTTCACAATTAACATTTTGTTAAAACAAAACAATAAATTTGTAACATTTTTTTGAAGAAAGAAGTATCATTTTGTAAAGAAAATAATAATAACTTACGATTTATGATTAATTTATAATCTAATAATGTAAGTCATAATAAATATAACAAATTAATTATTGGTTTCTAAATATTGCATTTTAGTAAAATTTATCAAAAACGTAATTTATAGTTAGAATAATTTAGTCTAATTGTTATTCTTTTTTATAAATACTTTAATTAAAAATTGGGAAACGACGAAAATTTATTGATTTGCAATATTAAATATGATAATATAATTTGTATAATATTAATATATTAATACAGTAACAGAAAGTTTTCTCTTAAACATTTTAAATATATTTATTAAATATATTAAAAGAGTTAGCAAATATATATCCTAGCCAATTAGATCATTTTTTGCTTTTCTCAAACGCTTCTTGCAAAAGAGATTCTTGCAAAAAACAATTTATTTTTTGCTTGTTCCATCGGATTACTGTTGCTTTTCGTCATCTAAATGGCAGATCTTGTTTAGAACGTAATCGCATCACCGAATTAATAAAACTGTTAGAAAGATAACAGCAAAAAACATAAAAAATAAATCACAGTCGACGGATTCGCATTTACGAGGACGATAATAATCCGCTCATAACGCAATTCTTTGCGAGGCGTGCTCTTAAAGAGGCAACTCGAAAATGCTGCTGGCGTGCTTAGAAGTATTGGAAACCAATTGAGAATACCTTATGCTTCATTTCTTTCTCGATGATAAAACTATAGAAGGTGTATTTTCGCTATTTTATATCGAAAATAATATTTTAATGGATTTTTTATATAAATTTAATTTGTTGTTTCCATAAAACAACTAGATCCTTTATATATGATTGGAAAACTTGAGTTTACTATGTGAAATATTTTTATATTTTATCAAACTCAAGCAATACAAGATTTAGAAATATTGTATTGTCTCAAAGAAGACATATTATCCAATATCTTATATATAAATCTTATATATAAATCTTATATATAAATATCAAGATTACATTTCTTTTATTGATTTATTTTTTATTCTACTATATTTTTTAAACTATTAATTTTATCTTTATATAAAACAAATTGAAAAAAGAAACAGAGAAGTATATACATATTTTATCTATAAAATAAGTAAATTTCAAGTTTTTATAAAGTATTGACTATTTTGCAAGAAGCAGATATATATATATATATATATATATTTAATAAGTATACATATATTTAATAAGTTTTGTATATAGTTTGTATATAGTCTCTTTAGTTCGTGCATTGCACAGCCAGTTTAAAACAATCATTTTCTCTAATGAAGCTGGACAAGAAAGATTGGTAATACGTATTTGTTGCGTCACGTACCTACATTAAGAAGAGTCTGACGATATCGCTTTGTCCCATCAAGAAGTAACCAAGCCCCTGCGGCCCCATGTATTCCCGTGGCGAGAATTTGCACCATGACACTCGTCACGACGATGATCCAGCCCCAACCATTTTCGGGATAATAATGTTGTCTTATAGTATAACGCGCGGCATACCTGACATATATGTATATAAGATTCGAAAATCACGTTCGATCGATATTATACAGTATTTACGTTGAAAATATAATTAGCTTTTATTACCATGAATAGTTTTCAATGACATTTTATTAAAAAAAAATAGTTTTATAATGTATCATATCAGTTTTTAAATGTTATTTGATAATATTATCTGATTTTAAAATATTTTATATTAATAATTAAGGGAGAAATTAATTCCTTCAATCAATTTAAAATGATTTGGGCTTTGATAAGAAAAAAATCATAGATGGATACGAATGTCAAAATCAGTTAAATTCGCGATAAGTTTTATTCAATTTATTCTGACGCAGGAAAATTATTCCAGTTGCAACAGTTTATATGTCAAACCTAAGATCAGGATTCACATCTTCTTCAATTCCCTTAGGTGCTTGAGGGAATATTATCTCGTCGCATTCTCCGAAAAAAGAAGGCTTGCCGGAAATCGCGACTCCACTGTCTTCGTAAGCGGGATTTTGAACGACAACCTTGCTGTTGTGTTCAGATTTCTTCATTTCGTGAGAGATTGAGAGAACTAGTTTTTCGGCGCTAATACAGTGATATACGCAACGCGATTATTTTTTTCGATACCATAATATTCATTCTTACCAGATGCTGCTCATTCGTCATAATACGATTTTACTGGCCATTATTGACATCTTTGATTAGTTCTGATTTAAATCATTTGCAAATTCTCATTTTTAGTTGTCTTATAATTTATTAAAAACGGAAATGAACATTAGATTAGACTTATAGTCTAAAATTAAAATAGAATTTGATTTTTGACGTTTTCTTAAAAAATTTTTTTAAAACGATCAATAGTAGTAAATTAACTTTAAATTCTGATCATCTAAATTTTATTTCATTTAGTACTTCTATTATCTATTGTTATTATGTCCATGATGTAATTAAATGGAATAATTAAAACAATCTTTAGGCAATATGATATGAAGGACGTTTCAGATATTAAATTACGGATTATTAAACCCAGCTTGCATTTTACGGTATTTAATATTAAAGAGACAGTTATAGAAGATTAAAAGATATTAAAGTCAGGAATCAAAGAAGTCAACCGAATCCGTGAGATAATGCACATTTCTAGTCGTAAAACGCATTTCACCGTTATAGTGAATTTGTAGCATGTTCAGTTATATCATATATACACACATAAGTGCATTATGCTAAAAGCTAGGCAAACAGGGTTTATAAAAAGAAAATCAAGAAGGCTTGCAGAATGGAAGGCGGATACGAATCCAAGAAGGAAATAAAAAAGGAAAAAGGAAAAAATGAGAATGAAAAGGAAAACGAGAGATGGGTTAGAGCACGTCGTGCTTTTAGCACGGTCAGTCCTGCCAATTCAGCGATTGTGTAATTTCGAGAGAGGGTAAGCGATCCATAACTTACAATGCTTCGAACGACTTATGCACTCACGTATATCTCGCATTTAATATCTTGTATTCAAGAAAATTTACTATATACAGTTGCGTGCGATAGAAACTTTTTCCGGAAATACTTTGTTCCGTTCCGGAATTAAATCGACATTTTCCCTTATTTGATTGGATTAAAATGGAAGGAATTTTAAAATGGGAGCTACATTTTAGAAAGCGGTTCTCGGTCCATTTTATATAAAAGAAGCTTTTTCCAATTGTATTAATTTTGCAATATTTTAAAATAAATGAATGAATAGTACATTGAATAGTCTAATATTTAATTAGAACAATATTTAAATTTAAATATAAAATAATTTAATAAAGGAGGGGAGCGACCCTACACGATCAATAATACTGTTAGTATTAACAAATGACAAAACTGATAATGTTATTGATCATTAATATTGATGGACTGACGTAGAATTCTGACATGATCTGGATTTTGATTTTCGAGCATCAGTATTGCTTTATTAGAATCCACAGTACAATAGATATTGTCACAGTACAATAGATATTGTATGTAAAACTAAAGTAAAATATATTACCAATAATATTGATTATATAAGGTTGTAAAAATATTAAAAATATTGATGCGTACTATCAGTATTATTGATTCAATATTACTGTCAGTATTATTGACTGTGTAGAGTCATTTTAAGAACGCATGTTTACGTTTTTAAAGATACATTAAAAAATTTTTTTGCATTTATATTTCTCGGACTTTTAAACTTTATATCTAATTCTTTAATTCTAAGCATTATTCTGAAACATTTGAATAATAAAGATTGATCTATTTTAATCTTACTTAAATCATTTGCATTACAATCGGAACATCCCGTCAACGCGAATTTCTGAGGAAACTCAACTATAATTTGCGTGCCAGTTGCCACGATAAAAATATAGCCATACGGCCAGTTTCAAACGTAAGGGGGTCAATGGTATTACGTGACGCGGAATCTCGTTGAAACAATGATTCCCAAAATGTGTGTGGTACCCGACACGATCACTTTACTGGAGTTCTTTTGAAATAATAATCTTCCTTTTTTTGCCTCGCTAGTTGATAATCTGTTATACACAAAGTTCTGCTTTAATTTTCGCTTACTGTTATTGTAATCTGTTCTATTGAATACTGAATTATATTTTATGTATTATATTTTATCAGATAAACTCTTTCAATTTATGCGTGATTTACGTCGATAGAAGGATATATATTTATATATATTGAATTTACACACGAATTTTTCGAAATAATTTATGCGTAATAGTAATAATTTATCCACACGTTTCCCGTATCGCGTGTCCTGATTGGATCGCTAGATGAAAGACGCGTTGCCAAACACCGACTGGGTTCATCGAGGTGGATCAGACGCGCACTTCGCGAACTGAGCTTGCGTAGGGGAAACGAGTGGACCAATCCTCTTGTTTCCTTGGATTCGCCACGTGTTTTCATAAGCAATGAAGTTCGGCATTTATTACAAAACGAAATGAAACTTTGATCTGTAACAATATTATTTGATAACAATTGATCAATTTTATTGTTATCTATGTTCGAGATATGTATTCTCAATAGAGTAAATTATTATAACTTCTTATACATAGAAGAATAAAATTAACTTGCCGAAATTAGGAGAGAGATAACTGTAATGGCTTGGTTTCTTCAGCCAATTAATTAAGCGAAATTTTTCGAAATCATATACAAATGATAGCTCAAGTAGATTTAATTTTTATACAAAGAAGATTAAAGTATTTGATTCTTATGAATTCTTATTTCTGACCAAAGACTTACCGTTTATCAAAATTTCAATGAAATTTTTAAAAATAATAAGAAAAAGATTTTTTTTAGAGCAGATCAAAATAAAATTTGTTTCTATGTAATATAAAATTATAAAATAAAAAAATGTTATCGTCATAAAATCAACAAGGACAAGTTTTCACACGTCCAAAGTATCCGCTGCACACGGTAATCGAGCAAGTAGAATAGGTACATTATGGATACAATATCAGATTACGATAACATCCTGATACGATCACGTTATGTATTAGTGATCATGTCAGGTGTAATTGAACGGTTTAAAATATGCGTCAGTGCTTTTGTAAATTATGTAAAATAGAAGCAAACCATGAGTAATATTAATCATAAATCGCGCATTGATTACAAGAAATACGTTTAATCAATATACATATCGTTTTAATTTTTGTCTCCTATTTTCTGTTTTATCTGACTGTTAGTCCATAGATTACTCGGCTTACCAACCTGCTGTGACACTAATTTAAATTTAAGGATTCAGGCTCGTTCTCGTGTGAGGCTAAACTTTGTTAATTAATTTATTTTACACACCGAGATCCGTTCCTCTCATCACCCCTTCTATTTAATTATTGTTTTTTTAATTTCAGAATCTTGTTAATCTTTGTTAATACTTAAAAATAATATTAAAAATAATATTATTTTAATAAAAAATAAATAGTCACAAAATATGAAACATTAAATGTTTCTGATAATGTCATTTATGATTATCTTCAATCATTTTACATTTCATAAAATAAGTTGCCAAGCAACATATTCTCAATTTTTATAACTTTCTTGACACAAATTACATGTCGAGATAAAGTTGTAAAAGAGCTCGCTCGACGCATTTCATTAAGTGAATGGCAAATAATTTTAGGATGGGCAAAATAATACACCTGTGCATTATTTGCCATCCACTCAATGAAGTGTGTCGAGCTCTTTTACAACTTTATCTCGACATATATAATTTACGTGAGAAAATATCGCTCAGCAACTTATTTTATGAAATATAAAATGATTGCTCAAAGATGTGATAAATGACGAGAACCACTCTGAATCTTTAAATTTAAATTAGTATCAATCACAGCCGGTTGATAATCTGAATGATCTATGGATTAAGACTTCAACTAGATGAAA
>Ga0157364_1001310_pt1 | contig 20826 bp, 8 predicted proteins | sample AttsexASBM2_FD_111476 | JGI IMG/M metagenome (GOLD analysis project Ga0157364, IMG submission 111476) | Fungus gardens microbial communities from leaf cutter ant in Ribeirão Preto, State of São Paulo, Brazil - Atta sexdens ASBM2 | ecosystem: Host-associated > Fungi > Mycelium > Unclassified ...
ATTTACTCATTTAAATATTTATGCGCTGCATCCGGATGAATTTTTCGATAATCACGTGAATCACATTCAAGTAATTAAATATTAATCTATTAACCCTACATTACTCGCGTGATTTTTTTTTTTTACGTAATTACGTAGAGAGTTTCATCCCTATTATATGTCAATTTTCATTGTTCTTTTTAATGATTTACAAAAATAAAAGTAACAACATTTTTTTATATATTTTTCAGATAAAGATAAATGCAAAAAATTATAAATTATGAAACAATTTGCGCTAAATATAATAATGTGTGTAAATATCGTACAGTTAACGAATTTATAAGATAGAGAAAGTATCTCGGACACCTCACTCGAGTAATGAAGGTTAATAGATATGATTATATTATATTATAATTTATTGTAAGAGGAATGTACAATTATATCTAATTCATCCTGAGACAGCACCTTACGATATGTACATGCACTTGTATTCATACATTATTATTCATGTATAGATTTTCATATGCGTATATTTGTCTCGCGATGCGCGTGATCGCCAATGATCGTGTATTTTCTGACCTGTGGTGTTGTTGTTGTTGTTGTTTTTGCTTTTGCCTCACCCTGCACGGGGGCGAAATATACTCTACACCCGCCACCAACCACCAACCGCCACACCTGTGCTACTATCGTCTCGTGTTGTGGGGCCCTATCTACGAACGCGCGTACCACCCCCCTTCGTACGAACGAACGAACAAATGAATATCGCAAATGCCACGCGAAAAAAAACGCGCCTTTCTCGGGGCCCTTCACTACTCTCCACTTCCGGTTGTGTTACGGATAAACCGCCAACACCGCTTCTCCATCCCTTTCGAGCGTCTCGCAGGTGGCCACTTGGTACAGGGTACGTCTTCACTATTACTAATAGCATGCGACCACGCCTTTCGTTCCTCGTCGATTGATTGTTTTCGCTCCCCCTTTTGTATTTGTCGTTTTACGCCGATTTGCATGGCGAAATGAGAGAATCCTGCGGTTATTTAAAAGGGAATCAGAAATACTTTTTTTTTTAATAATATATTTATTATTAGTTATTTAGAAATTATGTAGCTTTTCAGTTTTAAAATTGTTGATAGAATTGATGAAGATATATGTTTTTTTTATGAATTATTACACCTTTTTATATGTTGCACATTTCCTGACAAATTGGAATAATTTTTTGTATATACGTGTAACGTGGAATTATTAATTTTTGATTTAGTGAATTTGAAGAGAAAGTTGCAGTAACGCTCTGTCACGTTTGTTATACAATCCGATAGAGTTATATAAAGTGATTATTTTTATTCATTTGCTAACAAGCTATTACGTAGCGATAGTTAATTTTCCCGCCTTTCTTTGTATCTTTGTATCTGTCGTTTATATGCATTGAATATTTATGAATTAAATAACGAAGAATTTGCATTGAAATTAAGGGATTAAACAAAGATATATATTCTTTATAATTGAGGATTTTATATCCTTACGTCTGTGTGAATCTCTCGAAACAAATATACTACGACTATTTATAATACAGAATGGGGAGATTAAATGGTATAATTTTAGATTGTTTGTATAGTTTAGTCAAGCTAGCATGCTTGTATGATAGTTTGTCGAGATAATTTAGTAACTGATGTGATTGTTAACTTTTTGCACGATTGTTGCTCTGATGTTCTTAAACACAACGCGGACAGTTATTAAATAATAAATTTTAAAAATTATATATTGTATTTATATATTGTATTTAAATTGTATTATACGGTAATTATTACACTCTCTAATCTTTTTACCATTTATTCTGATTGTTCTCATCGCGTTCGTTTCTTTTTCATTCATTCAGTTTTAGAATGCCTGCATTGAGAATTGTTTCTGCTCATGTTCGAAAACGTCAGCGAAAACAATCGTGTCACACGATTGCATGTACGATTTGTAACACGTATCGAGCGGCTACGTATACCGTGTGCAACCTGCAATTTCCGATATATTGTTATAGTTTGTAGAATGATACTTGATAAAAATGCTTTCTAGATGAAATATATCAGAATCATTGCGAGATACTCGGTCGAATACTTAGCCGCTCGAAATCACGTTTGAGACTATGGTTCACTCAGATATGACATTTCAGCGAGACCGCAAATTTTCCCGGCGAAGGTACGTCGTTATGTACAGCAGTACTAATAGCGTAAGGCACGTAGGAGATTCATGATTTTAGCGCGTTGAAATACGCCGTAATGCGCTTTTTAGCACGCGCGATATTACGCTGCGTTTTGCATCATAATGCGTTTTGATGTAATACAAAAGCTCGAAAGGATATCCGCGATTCTTGCCGGGCAAGTGTCCTCGATCGAGGTCGCGCGCCATGCTGTCGACCTCCTCCAGCGAGACCGTCTCGACCATCGCGTTGCAGCGCTGCCTGCTAATGTTGCTGCTGTGTCTCTCTGACGTTGCTGTACACGGTGACTTTCGTTTTCGCCGGGAGGTTAACGAAACCGTTGAACCCACATCGATTGCCGCGTTGCGTTCCTGCAGACGGCAGTAGTGCCGACCATCGTCCTGCAGACAAGAACCTCTTTCAAGAATAATTCTACGGAAATTTATGAGTTAAAATATTACTTACAATGTACAATGTTAAGTTTTTTTTAGAACATCTCTCTTTTAACAAGAATTCTTTTCTGCATTGAGAGAAATGATTTTATTATAGAAACAAATCAAGGGAAAGCAAATGTGATATTTGTTAAAAAAACGATCGATTTGTTACGATTGCAAATTAATTTGTCAACGTAATAAATAATCGATAGTATCGCTAGCAAATAAGAGGCTCATATATATATATATATATATATATAAAAGTCATAGATGGTTGCAGGGTCTCAAATCGTAAGAAATTGACTAATTCTAATCAAGTATTCTCCTCATATTTGATTGTATTTGGTTTCCTACGACTTAAGACTCCACAATCATCCTACGAATTCTATATAAATGAATCTAAAGTCTATCCAAAAGATAGGTTAGATTTTATATAGTTTGCTTCAGTTACTAATAATTGGTTGATATAGCAAACTAGCACAACAACAAAATTTGTTGTTACATTTACCGATCATCGGTTAAAGGTACTGGCTTGCTAAATTAATAAAATCCTTTCAGTGAGAAGATGTTAGAACTTTATTATTTTTTCTTTTTTAGAGAATGCACATCTGATTGCTACATTTTTGGATAGAATATATATATTGTTGAATCTTCCCTCTTTAAGATAAAAGAAAGCTCCTTCTCTTTCTTTAGAATTTTCGAAGCTTTAGATTTTTTCCTCAACATTTCCTCATAATTATACGTTTCATGAGGGATATGCATAGAACTTCTTCTTTATTTCACGCGCAATTGGTAAAAGCAGCATCTCGGAAGCCTCGTACGTATAAGTTACGTAGAAAACCATTTTTTAAAATTATCTTTATCTGTTCGTTCAGCTGTAGCTGGCGACATCGATCTGTAGAGGCGATGTGGCGCCGCGTGCTCCTTAGATCTTATATGGGAGAGTTGGTCAAGAAATTCGTTACCCTTTTTTTACTTACCTTTCCACCAAATCTCTTCCTCTAAATACCCTGCATGCCGCTAACGACGCCAGCTCGTTACTTCTTTCGTGTATATCGCTTTCGATCACCTTGGCCTAAGGGGCCCATTCTCGCGTTAAAATTGCTCCACCTCCACCCCCCATCTTCTTTCTACAGTTTATTCGCGTTCCGATATCCTCTCGCCTTCGCCGATCGAGAATAGGATACGGAACTCTGAACACGATTCGCCAAAAGTTATTTAAAAAAAAACAGAAATAACAAGGTATGAAAAAGATGAATAAAAAAAATATAAATAACTATTATTATTTATTTATCAAAGTTTTTATTGCTCGTAACTATTATGCGTGAGATATACTTAACTTTGTCTTCGCATTTAATTTTTTATGATACGATAATGTGAATAACGATAGTTTTAACAATAATTGATACTTTAATCCAATATAATGTGAATGATTTATGTTAATTCGATCTTAGATATTTCTAAGCTATCAATATGCGTCTCGATAAAATCTTATTATTAGACGACGATAGTTAGCTCCTGGAAGCAATTGCTTCAAGATCGCGACGTAGTCGTATAGTGCTTATCGCCGTAAATGTGCATGATCCACCGATATCACTGTACCCTGTACCGGAACAGACCGAATATTACCGGCACAGCGATAGTATATCGCCGCATATCCCGCAGGAGGATCTCAGCGCAGATAAATTCACCTTGGCCAGAGCGCCAGAGGATCCGTGGCAGGATCGAGAAGGCAGGACTTCGTAGGCGTAGACGATCACCGTGATCCACGATTGTGTGAACCAGGATCATCCTTTACTTCCGATAGGATCGCGCCCCCCTTTCTCTTTCTTCATCTCCCTCACGGCGGCTTCGGGCTATCTACGCGTCGTCACTTTGTAACGCATATTTTTCTCGCGCCTGCATCATATAATAATGTTCCCTTTACCTTTATCGGAAGATAATTTGCAGAAAAAAAACCTAAATTCTTACACACGCGAATTCTCAGGATACTTTAGTTTTACACTTTTGAGTAACGTATTTGACAAATTTTGATTTTAAATTTTAACAGAAATAAAAGTGATCTTAGATTTTGTTGGATGATTATTAATGTAAAAATCAAAAAATTGATGTTATTTGATTTGTAATTCTTTTTTAAACCTCTCGTAAAGTAAACGAATAAGTTTGGATAGCAGACTTTTGTATATACGTGCTCAGTTTCTACGGTGGAAGTGAACAGTGACAATTAGATCGATTTTCACGATGGATATAGTTGCCTTTACACGTGTTATCGATTTCACAAACAAGTTCAAGTAGACAGTGATTACGTCCGCATACCTAGACAACGTATCGTGAATAAAATGACACCCGGAAATTAATGAGCGGCATATAGGGAGAACGAAGGATTCTGCCGTCAAGATCGACAAATCCTGCCGTCCCATCGTCGACACGGAACAAATGCGCGCGAGTTGTCGAGCGAGTACTTCATCGATCTATTTATATCGATCGTATGCTGTGAACTGGTACGAGAATAGATCGAATGGAGATCGATGGTCAGAGAGGTTTGCCTCTAAGTACGGCAGGAAGACGTCTTCGTTGGAATGTGATTTTTAAACGAAGATATAACTTAAATTGAGAAGCAAGAAAATTAGCAATTATGAAATAAATAAAGAGTTCGAAGAGCAGGCGAATTAAGTGAAATCTAGGAAAGATGCGCAATTTTCGGACGGACGCGATGGAACACATTGGAGTCAATTTACATCGTTGGAGATCAAGCAATCGTAGGAGACTCAATCGAATGCGGAATCTTTCTTGCGAGGAAACCGGATACAAACACGCGAGAAACATCCGCGAAGACACGTGGTCTTTCTCGAAAAGAAATGAGATGCAGACTTGGCTGTATCTCGTTCCTTAGCCATCGTCGTTGAGTAACTCGGTGAAACATAGCGTTGTCGCTTATTTCACGTAATTGCTGGTGTTCCTGGCGGGCAGACTCTTCCGAGGATATGCGATTCGCGCATCGGATCGTACGAAGCTCGATCACGCCAGCGGCAAATCGTCCTCATTCCTGAAACATTTTTATCGCTCATTCAATTTAGCGACGAGTTTATTTACTCTTCTTACTAAAAACGCCCATAGCGACTTGCTTAAAGAGGAAAGAAATAGCGCGCGAGCTTATTAAACGTTTATTAAATATACATTTTTCGCGCGCGTCGCTTGATGACAATCTTACTGCGAGATTGCCAAGTAATTTTAGAGCCATCAGTTGAATTAACATGCATAGTACTCTATGTGCAAAAATATTTTTTCTTCAAAAATAATTAACTTGTAGAGTAACTGGTATATACGCCGCCATATCAAAAACTTAATTTATTAAGTACTATTTACTATGTTTAAAATAAACGAACTGTATCAGTAAAAACTTTTATTATTACTATTATGAAAAAAATATTAGAAAAAAAAATATCCGAAATATATTTTTTATATTAAAAAACTTTTTGAAACCCTTGCATTTTTGCCGTATATCCCTTAAGGGTGAGATATATAGCTACTCATAGAGGGAGGGAGGATATGTACGGCTCATGAAAAATTTATAAATAATGCATATAAATAAGATGTAAAATAACATAATAACTTCTAAAATGCGTTTGTAAAGTTTTATTAAGGAATAGGAATGATAAATATGAAATAATAAATAATAATTACAATCTTCTTACATATATTAAGTGTTATGACATAAGATATATATTGTATTTCATATATATTATATTTCATATAATGCTTTGAGCATAAATCCTGCTCGCTAAAAATGCCGCATAACATGTCCCAAACAGATGAGATATACAAGACAACAAACTAAACAAAGAATACGAAAGCAAAGCACTTGTATTTTGCTATACAACATGATTTATTATTCCACTACACGTATATATCACGAAATAATCACTAAGTCTTTTACAGGCCCTATAGTAATCATTTTATGTAGACTTTAATTTATGATGGCGTTACTTATTACAGTAACAAATTGATTCAATTCACAATAATTTCATTAATATTAACAGTAAGAAACTGAAATCATAACACAATTTTAATATAACATAAAGGCATGTAACAGAATAATTGCGGAAAAATTACCCCCCACTCCTATTTTTTCTGATTTCTGCGGCGTAAATCTCAGCGCGGCGTGTTTGCCAGAGTTACCCTATACTTATACTTATACTTATTCAAGTATATTTATTAAAAATTAGAAAATGTTCCAATAATTTCCCAGAGGAAAAGAAATTAATTTTCAACATATTTGAATTATTATTATTACCTAATTTAAGAAAGAAATAACTATACATTTATTTCATATTCTCTCGTTATTTAATAATTTAGCTCGGAAATCATCATGCGACGAAATGAATTTTTTCTTCAGAGCGAACGATTAGCGTTATTAAAAGAACACACTGCGCTATTTTTACTCACATTCGTAACTGTGCGCCTATAGTCGCGTTCCCTTTAGAGAAAAAGGAATAGAAAAAAATGGAAAGGTTCGTTTCCTCGGTTCGTTTTGTGTATAACGTCGCTTCTTTCAGTCTCGACGAGATCTAACCGTGCGGCAGTAGCTGGTAACTGCAACAGCCTTTTACCCGGGGCTGCTCGAGTGCAATCTCGTATTCATGAATTCCTTGTACGTAGCCCTTCCTCTGCGTTCCTTCTTCGCCTACATCTCCACCTCCGCCTCTACTCCTCTGTTCCATGCCACACTGCCTGGTCCTCTATCTTTTGTGTACCGTATGTTCACTGTGCACGGAGAATATCTCACACGCAGAACTGGCGAAAGAAGTCGCTCGACATCAATCAGAGACGCGCGTATGATGATCGAAAATGCAAAGTATACCGCTTTTATACCTACTATCTCGTCCATATAACAAATCGTTATTTGTATTGCTTACAGACAGAGCAATGGTTAAATGGATATATCGTAATACCCTGTATATCTGTTTGTGTAGTGGATAGGATCTTCCGGAATTCAATTTGGAACACAAACACGAATGAACAACGAGTGCTACCAATACGGCGGCACTAATTAAAACAAGATATTTGTTCGTCTTTGCAGTTCGTTCTCATTTACTTGGTCTAGATTTAAAACTTGATTAAACTGGGAATGTTATAAAAACTTCAAAAAAATAAACAATAGTAATAATATGAATAATTGAATAAATAAGTCTTAAAAATTAACAAAATTTATTGGTAACAATGACTTACGCCGTTTTATGAATTATTAGATTATTTATTATAGCGATATTGATTAATTTATAATATTAATTATATTTCATGGGTATATTATTCCATAATTCATTTGTTTTTCATGTTACCTTTTGCATAATGTGATGACGCATTGCATGACATATTCCAATATTCCTGCGTGATAAAATATTGATTTTAATTTATTTTTATATTGTGCGAGATTAAATTGACTGCAAGCGTGTGCAAAGCAATAACCATTGTTCGTGAAAAAATAATTATCGTGATATTGGAAGAAATTCTTCAGCTTTTTAAATTGAGTATAGCGTTGTATTCTTTCGTCAATATTTTTCTTATAAATATCACTCTCTTCTATTCATAAATTAAATTAATTTATATTTTGCATTTTGTTGCCAAATTTTAAAGCGCCAAAAAAATATAAATTTTTATTTATCTTATTTTATATAAACTCGTATTTATAGATTTCAGATATTTTAGAAATCGAACTTTTTCATCGATGAGTTATACATATATAATTATAAAAAAGAAAAAAGAAAAAAGAAAAAATTAAAGAAGAAATTAAAAATTGATGCGTTCGAAAATAACAGCTGTAATTTAAATTTATTTTTTATATGACTTGTTTGTCGTTATTATTGAAATAGAGTTTTCCGATTATCGTAACGTTTCCTTTGAAATTCAATTATTTCAAGACCTTGATTCGTATGCACATGTCGATCGTGCTCTGTTGTAAGATTGATCCATTGCGTCGTGTCCAAGCCTCTATCGAGACAAATACCTCGTCGCTATAAATAGTCTATACAAATGTGATTCTCTGGATGCCGCAGCGACATCAAGTCGTACCACAGAAATAAATCTCTCGCGTCAGACCTCGATCGAACATCCTCCTCTTCGCCATGAGCCTCTTTGTCATTCGTCATAGAGTCGCCACAATTAATTATGTCAAACGGCAATCATTACACGTACTTTTCTTTCATACATTATCTCGTATCGTTTCAGTAAAAAATAAATCAGTGGAATTCCAAGGCGAATGATTTCGCGTTAACAAATTGCTTTTGTGATAAGATATCGCTACACAGTTTTTCCTCTCGTTCGTCATATCTTCACTGTTGAATTAAATTAAATAGTGCATTATACACACACACACACACACACACACACACATATATATATATATATATATATATATATATATGAGGAATGCATAATTTTTTTTAGTGATTATTTTTATAATAGTGTATTGCTGATTTTTGTGTATTTATTGTACTTTGTTTTTTTTAACGAATGTAATGACGTCAAAGATTCTATTCTTTACCGATAAAAGAAAAAAAAGATTTATTAACGTCTATATATATAGAAAAAAGTTTTTTGTGACTATCTATAATTACGGTTGGTATAATTATAATTATTACTGCTATAATAATAATTGTACAATATATAGTTGGCACTAAAAATGACTACAAATTATAGTTGTGATTACCAAAATAATTTGATTACAATTATTATAATTTAATTATAATTCAGAATCATTTTGGTGCTAACTATACAAGGTGTTAAAAAAAATCATTCTACAATTATTTTTTAACAGAATTCCGATTACAATTTTTTCAATTTTATTTTTTTATATAAAAAATGCGGAATTTCTTTTTTTATTTTTATAAGGAATTGTAGAACTATGGGAAAAAAATGTTACTGGAATTGTTATTATTTCTTTCGTATTAATAAAATGTGCTAATTTCACGATTATCCAAGAGTGGGATTTGTGAAGTTAGCGACATTCTATTAATATAAAAAATAATATAAAAATAATATAACATAAATATAATATAAAATAATATAAATAATATAAAAAAAAAATAATGAGAGTGTGTTCTGGTAATACTCTCTCTTTTGATAGTTAATATTTTATAAAAATAAAAAAGTATTCTGCAATTTTTATACTAAAAATCCAAATTGAAAATATAACATATTATATAACTTCGCGAATCTAGAATATTTCCCCTTTAAAATACAAGGAAAAGATAATATTTTCACTTTTGGCTATAAATCCCGTTAGTAACATTCAGGTTCTACCAATATATAATTTGAAAACAAAATTCTAACAATTGCAAATTTTAATACACTTTCGATACAGGGTGTTAAAAAAACTGTTCAGTATTTATATGATACATGATAAACATCATACTTAGTAAAAAAAGCTTTAGTGAATGTAGGTCGAAAGCTCAATCGTTTCTAAGATATAACAATTTGGTATCATAATTGATTATTGTCTTTTCTACTTGTTGTTATAACGTGAAAAGAGAAAAATTGAGATAAATATTACAATAGTCTATTTGGAAGAATTACATTCACAGATTCAGTGTGCGCGCGCGTGCGCGCGTGTATGTGTGTGAGGGGATTTCCCATATCTCCTACAATCGTAATGGCTGGTCGATGTCAACTTAGTCATATCTAGTGAAATTTTTTGTATCTACACTGAGAAAAAAATATAATTAATTTTAATAAATATTTAATTCAATACTGCCAACTAAACATTTACTTACAGCAAGTAAAGTACTTGTTCAATAAAAAAAATGATTGTTAAATCAAATTAACATTTCTTATATCAAATAAATATATAATAAATATATATCTTTATATTTAATAAATATTTAATTAGCAGCATTCAACTAAATATTTATTAAAATTGGCTATATATTTTTTCAATGTACTATTTAAATACTGAATAGTTTTTTTAAACACTCTATATACATATATTTGACAGGAATAGGATATTTGTACATAGAATTATTATTATTAATATTACAGTAATAATAATCATAATTATGCTACCATGTAATTATATTAGTATTATATTAGTCACAAATACCAAAAGCTTCTCTTTCAGTGTATAGTATTCTTTTCAAATTCAAATATCAAGTTTAAATCGAATTATTTGTATTACATTTCAGTTTTTTGATAGGCTGAAAAAATAATTTTTTGATCTCGTAACAAAATTACTGTGGAAACAACGCGAGAACCCGTCGACATTCCATACCGGGTAACGAACTTCCCGCTGTTAATTGACAAAAATTCTCTGCCAAACGTTTCGCGCCGGCTGCCAATATCCGCTAATTTGCGAGTCGCTCGGCTGACTTTCCGCATTCAGAGCCAACGAAATGCGGCTCTCGCGCGCAGTTTGTCGGTGTAATTTCCAGTTTGATTAGCCGACACCTCTGCGCAGAGCGTATACACGCGCTGCGGGACCACGCGCGCGTTTCCAAGTTATGTACGAATTGCTGCTAACGATGTAGTTAACGGTTGATTAAAATCGAGATCCATCCATTTCCGCGGAGGTAGTGAGAATTTTGATCTCTTTACCTAGAGGGGAATGTCGAAGTTTACTATGCTGAAGCACGGAAACGTATCCGCGGCACGAAACGAGTCCGATAATCGCCCTATAATTCAACGCGTGCCGAATCGCACCAAACAGTATAGTGGCTACATGGTGGCACAAAAACCTTATCGCGTACACCAATTTGTCGGCAGTGAGCTTTATTTGCTGTCGCGTTGTATAAAGTCCAGGTAACAGAGATAAAAATACTGAAAGATGTTATTTATTTTTCGTATCTGTCAATTTACGTCACTAAATATTCTCAACTTTCAAATGGTAATTGCTGTCGTACCTTCATTATCTCGATGCAAAAAGGGATGGCTATTAATTCGAGAGTAGAATACGAGAGATTTTATTCTGCATATTTTATTCATGCATATTTTATTCAGCCGCCTAAAGAATTAACCCAGGACAATTTATCGCTGTTGCACAACACGATAAAGATATGACTTGTAGAAAGTGTAATTTGCCTAATAAAACACACTTCTATAGCTAGCGTTAGTGATCGAAATATCGTCGCACGTGGAGCCTGTCGACCTCCGGAATTGATTGCCAATTACCGGAACGACGCTGACTCGATTCTGCGATCTAGAAAATTGAGTTACTTGACGAAATTCGATTCGACGGCGAATATGGCGACAGTCTCGAGACGAAAATGTGATGTCATGTTAATCATACCTGTAAGTTTATTCTTACAATTTTTTTTTCTTGATGCCAAAAGACGCGAATCTGGGCGTGTTATTTTTATAGAGATAAAAAAGAAACATTCGGTGCACTCGAAATTGCTATCGTAATTCCAAGATAATGAATGCTAATTATCGCGCGTGATGAATTAATGAGAACACGATATCCAAGTATCATTATAATAAGATGCGCGAAAAGATTCTTTAGAATTCTTATTCAGGACAGTGAAAGTGTGTACATTGATTTCGTTCTCAAAGAGAGTCAATTTACATGGCTTTATTAATGATGCATGTTACATTAGTTTGTTTTTATTTATATTGCTGCCATGAATCATTATAAATAATCAGACTATGTAATCGCTATTTTCTAATTATATCAACTAATTAATGAACATCTGGCTACCATAACTTCGTAGAATTTATTGTGCACACAAATAAACATCCAAAAAATAATTTTAATTGATGCGAATCGCATTCATATAAAATATATTAATGTGAACGTCATAATCGTCTTGTTTGAGATTTTAGCATCTCGAGTTCACTTTTTATACGACGCTAATAATAATAAAAAGACGATTTTTACGCGGTTAAGAAATTAAAATACCCTTTTTGCGATGTGATTCAAGGAAAGGACGCGATAATTGCTGTTAAGCGCCAATAATAGTGACCGGTGATGAAACCGGAACCAGTTCTATAATAACCAGTTTGACGTGAGACAAAAAGCGACGACGGGCTTAAGAATCAATAAAGATGCCTAAAGGACCTTTTCATTTCACAGCGATCTTTCCGGAAGAATAGATTGTTCCTTTCCATCTCTTTTCCTCACTTTTTGATCGACAGTTCACTCGTTTCTTCATCTTCTTACTTCAATTTTTCGATAATAAATCGGATATATCGGAAGCTCCTTATACATAATTGCAATTTTTTATCGGTTTTTTAAATATCTTATTTAATTTTTTTAAGTCGAAGCTTTATAATTTATTTTACAGATTAAGATAAATGAGTTTCCTTAGAAATTCTAATATCTTTTTGACTTTAGCAGTTGCAGCTGCTATATATTGAATTAAGATAAATTACATTGCTAACTATCGATATTATGAATTGTAATTTAATTTTTTTTAATTCGATAAACAAATCTTACGGAAAGATCTATTTCTAAAGATCTATTTGTAATATATACAAAATTATAACGCATTTGCTGTTTAATTTTAAACCAAGGCATCATTATGAAATGTTTTATATAATGGCTTATATTAGGGAATATGTATTAATGTGTTTTTGAAGTATAATGATAAAACAATCGATGCACTATCAAGATAATCAATTAGGCATCGGCTAATATTAACGTCGATAATCATTAAGAAATCGCTCGTTATATTTTCCAAGAGATAAATTGTTTATCTTATCGAGATTAGTCATTAACCTTTGTTCAAAAGTTGAATCCATGGTGGCTTATGGGCTCGATATCGCAAGATCTCTCAATGCAGCATAGTAGTGCGTCGATCGCTTTTGCGATAATGGTGTGAGTCAGCTTGATGGACGCGGGAGAAGATGCTTGAATAAACTTCCAGATAAATATTTGCGCTTCGCAGAATGCCTTCGCATTGTCGAGCCGTAGGATCCTACGGATCGTTTCAAATTAAACAGCGGCCTTATCGCGCATTGTCAGATCAACCAGTATCTTCCATCTTGATAGTCAATGATTATACAAAAGTTTTACTCTCGATTAAAAACTATGATTACGATAACTGTGTTAATTAACATTATAATGGTAGAAAATTTATATTATTAACATCCAATATCGTGACATGTCATATTATGACATGTGTAGTAATTAATAATTTTGATTGACCAAGATTATCGCTAGTTTTTATTCCATTAGGAGGTCCAATATCGCACCGATTTTGTTCACTTCCAGCTACGCATGATCACAGAGTTCACAGTCGAACGTTTACTCGAAACCCTTTCGCGATGCGTGGCCGTGTAAGCCAGCGGATGTTCAAAGAACCGCTATTAAAGTCTCGATGACTGCTTTTTTCGATGCGTCCCGGCAATTTGATTTCGTATTCCACCATGGCCGCCCCGTTTTACCCTCTCTTTTTCTCCGTCGCGTAGTCTCTCCGATGCGTAGATCGAAATTTTATGGGTCGTATTTTCTCTTTAACGCCGATGCTGTGTCCGGCACTTCGGATGATTCCACTCGCCTTTGTGTCCGTCCTCCACCCTTTCCTGTCTACTCCCTCTGTCCTTTACCTTTCGCCTTCATTTCGTTCTTTCGCCACTTACTGCCTTTTTGTACGAGCGATCATAAGTTGTCGTCGTGTCGCGTGGACCAACAGATGTACAGATGTCTCTCGGGGAAAGTGGAATAAGATCGAATAGCTCAAATTCGACAGGTATTTATTTTCGGATGAATCAAGGCCCACTTCCATAGAGAAATAGAGAAATGAGCAAATGATCAGATTTTATAAGCGGAATGTCTTTTATAATTTGGAATATATTAATTCTTTTACGATACTTTTTAGTAGAACATACGTGGGCCTCGATAGGATCCGGTTTAACTCCACTTTTCCACGAGAGATTCCCATGATTGGAGTTCTCATAAAACTCGCTCATGCTGGAGTGAAAAAAATTTGGAGTGTCGAGCCTCGGTTCGCCGGTGTGGTTGTCAGTCGCGGAGGAGAACAATTCGCGGAGTCAACAACGAGGATGCTGACGGTCGGTCGCAAGAGCGAGCAGAGATCGCTGGCACGAAGGCAAAGACGCGCCCCAAGAAGACGAAAACTCGTTTCGTGCTTCGTTGCGAAGGTTAAAACCGTAACGCTCCTATCCGCCTTGCTCGTCGCCGCACTGCTCGTGTGCGAGCGAACGCGAACGCGGGCGCTGGGCAGGCCAAGCCGAGCTTAAACATCGGCGAGGCTGGCCCCCCCTCGCCAGACCGCAATTACATCCCATAAAGCACGATTGAGACACGGTTCGGCCATTATTCTCCCATACAGGGCCGTACAAAAGAGTCCCGCCGTTTAACGCGGCGACCCTCTTCTCGTGCATACTTCATCTAGGTCGCGGCACGCGCAAGCACGTGCACGTGTTCGAAAGGAAAAGAGGAAAAGGCGCTGAAGAAAAATTTACTAAATTTTAATTAATACTTGTTTCAATAGCACTAACTAAATATTTACTAAATGTTTATTTATTTAGTACGAGAACCGTTAATTTAAATATCATTTTTTTATTGAGCAAGTATTTACTCAATAAAATAAACGTTTTTAGTTAACACTATTAAAACAAGTATTTATTAAAATTTAGTAAATTCTTTTAGTGTGCGTCCGAGATGTACCAAGAATATTTTTCTCTCTCGAATTCTCGATAGTATCGGTGAGATTTCAACACGGACTACAGAAGTTGCCTTAAAGAGCGATCCCTTGTGCTATACACAAGCAATTGTTCATACTTGAGGATGAGATATATCTTCATGGAAGTGTATCCTTCCTTAGAAATTAATATATCGTGCAGAAGAGAGAATTTTATAATAAAATCGGGAAATTTCTTTAGAGAACGTGTGCAAGGGGATTGCTTAAACGAGAGAAGGAACGATGAGGTCCTCAGGACTTTGCCTTTCGAAGGGGTCGGTTCTTTATGGCTCTCTTCTTTATGGCGAGTATCGTTGAAAAACGTTATGAAGGAGGCAGGATGATAATGGTAATCAATTCTTCTCGATTCTACTTTAATCGTCGATCATTGACTTTTTCCACTCTTGATTCCTATGACCTTGCCTCTCATCCGTTCTCCTGGTAATCGAAGAAACTCGCGAGGCACGTTTCACTATGGTGCGATTATGCCGCCTCTTTGGACTTTATGAAGCAATTACCGCGGCACTAATTAGAGTAGGAGCGCCGGTTTGGCAGGACTGCTTCATTTTTGTCCAGGATGTCATGAGTGACAGAAGCGAACCACTCGCGAACCATTCATCGAATGAACAATGCTTCCGTTCCTGTGTAATTCTCTTTTGCTTCTTGAAATTATGCATCTCATCTTATTCAATTTACATCAATTAGGCATGTTTGATCTTACGCATTGATCAATAAATTAAGGTAGGGTGCACTGAAAAGAGTCTGATTATAATTGGAATTCTGATTGAAAATACAGAAAAAAAAATCAGAATTTTCTCGAATCTATTATAATTCTATTTAAAATAACCAGAATTTTAATTGACGAAAAACGATTTATTGTAAAACAATAGAAAGTAGCTCACTCAAAACAAAAATTCATCATATAGCAAACATTTAAATTCAAACATTTTATAGGTTTAGTCAAAAATTAGTCTTTGACCATTCAGCGAATCAGTGTCGATTATGTTGAAATTAATGGATAACTTTTAATACACTTAAAACGTTAATCGCAAAGAAAAAGAAAAAAGAAGGAAAGAAAACTGATATTAATTATAGTCCATTAATTATAGTCCAGACGAATATCAAAATCAAAAATGAAATCTTTAATAATTTTATATTAATAATCTTAATGAAATGAAGAATTTATACTGATCTCGTACACTGATTCTATTGTTTTACAATAAATTTTGCTTCCAAAAAAATTTACCTTTTAATCATTTTAATACATTTTAGATTGTTATTAGAGTTTGTTTTTATATAATATTATAGTTTTCGTTAATAGATGAGATGGCTCACTAAAATGAATTAATTTGAAAGAAAAAATTTTTTTTTGTAATGTACAATATCATACTGTTTCTGAGGATGGCTCAAAAGTGAGCCGAAACATGTAAGTGGATTAAGTATTAATAAAATTTTGTTAACCATTCGATTTGCATAAGAATTACCGTGCTTGACTCCTATGCCCTGTTGTATCCAATCTTTGTGTATCATTAAAGAGTCTTTAGGAATTAATTTATCCCTAAAAGAAGATAAAAAAATTATTCTTTGACATATATAATAGAATAAATGTATGTAATAGGAAAAAATAGCTTAATTATTTTTATTAAAAAAGAATATGCATTTGGAAATTGTTTTGTTAAGTAGAACTTTACTGTAAATCTGATACTATAAGTCTGCCTCTTCATCTTTTTATTCATTCGCATTGCAAATCTCAATTTTGACGTCCCACGATGAAGCTTTGCGCGACGAAGGAAACCACTGACGAGCGTGTCACGGACGCATTATTGAGCCGGCTTCGCGAATGGAGAGCGAAACGAGGACGTTATATTACTTGTAAATACGAACCTTGAGGAAAGCACATTAAATACAGCCAGAGGAAACCTCTAAAAATGACAGAATACAATTGCTGTTCTATAATCCTGTCTCGAATGCGCTATGTCACACTGTTACTCTTATTTTGATCAAATGTCCTTATTTAAAATCTTATATCTTAAGATGAAAAAATATCCTTATTTATATCTATATCGCTCAATGAGCGATAAAAAATCGTTTGATTCTTCGTAAGATTCTTCGCTGTGATATGATTATTAAAATAGATATCTTCATTGTAAGATAATTTATCGATTGTGAGTGCTTTAAGTCGATGCTCTCTATGACATATAAGAAAAAAAAAAACGTTGAAGCATCTGCTACTAAATGTTCACATCCGTTTTCTCGCTCGTCAGCTGCCTTTTTTTTCGCATTTCATGACTTTCCCATGGTCGACCACACCTCCACCATCGGTACGGGAAGGTACGGAGACTCCCGTTCTTTTTATGTACGAAACCTTTAATTTGGCACGTGTTGCACTCTTGGCTATTGTTGCCATGATTGTCGGGTTGGCCTGACTGTCTTCCTTCGCATCGTCGCCGATCTTTCGCGTGGCATAAGTGGAATATATGGTGATAATACGCGGTTCTCGGAGGTGCATGGCACGCGCGTTCTTCGGCGTTGCTTTTCGCCTATCTCGAGTCGTTACTCGCTAAACGTTAAATATTATAATATCGTGAAAAAGAACGTTCCACCACCGTTATCGAATGTCATAAATACTATTAATGTAATCGAGAATTGATTTTCTCCGGTCCTTGTTTGGTATTCATAGAGAAAAAGTAGTTTGTCACATTATTCTCTGTGCCTATGAATACTAAAGATATTGGCCTAAGAGAATTTTGTAGTGAATTCGTGAAGAACTGTAATCACACGCAATGGACAATGTATATCTTTTTTAGAGAGTTTAAATATCTGTTAAAAATATAATTATATTTTATAATTATAAATATTTTAAATATAATTTTTAAAAAAGAAATTTAGATATATATATTATTATATATATATATAAATTAATTTATATATATATATTATATATATATATTATTTATATACATATATGTATCTAAAATAAATTACAAAATTAAATATAATTCTATATGGAAATAATAATTTTCATAAAATCTGAATCAATTTTAATTAAGATAAATTAATGTTTTTATTTATCGTTTAACATCGCTGGAATAAGTTACATCGAATCATGTGGGTATTAATAACATTAATCGTATTGATATTTGGCGATATGTACACACTGAGTGCACCATATGCAATATAAATATTAAGCAATGCATTGAGTCATCCAATTATCAAATAAGCATGATTATTATTGAAAAGAGAATGTTTTACAAAGTAATCGTATGCCTGAATATTACCTCTGAAAGATGCCTGTTTATTATTATTGCTACATGCATGTGTCAGTCAGGAAAAGTGGGGGTGGCGGGTCGCTTTGATCCTCTCTCGCGCGATTTACTTATGCCTTAATATCAAAATTTTATCGCCTTACAGGAGCTGAAGGAGAGCTTCAATTACGGCCTCTTCTGCCCGCCGGTGAATGGAAAAGCCGGAAAATTCCTGGACGAGGAACGCCGTCTCGGCGATTATCCTTTCAATGGACCCGTCGGATATCTAGAGGTAGGAAATCGCTTCTTTTTATTTCTTGTTAAGTCATTCTTTTTAATCTGCGATTGTTTGCATAGTCCAAGAATCGATCGTACTAATTCTATTTATTATTGTAATTGGGAGGGAAGACAATGCCAATATGTTTATTTCAGTCGGACGGATCACAGTCGGTTTTAAGTAACATGTGGTAGTGAATGTACGGCAAAGGCTTCCCGTTTTAGTAGCGGAAGGGTTAAGTAACTTCCTCGCGTGCGCATTAAACCTGTCAGCAGACCCACTTCACGCCTGATAGGATCTAATTACGTTTCTGAGCTAAATAACGAGAGAAGACAGGAATATTTTTTAACATGTGCGACCAAATATGTCGGAATTGAAGATTTTACATAAAAAAAAAAAATCTAATTATAAAAAATCTAATTATAAAATTGGGATCTGGAATTACCTTCTTAAATAAGATTTATTTAAATCGTATAGGAAAAATAGGATATGGCAATACATTTGTAAATGACATTTGCACTTTTTCACAAGCCTTTATTGGCTTGAATTTTTTTTGTAAGTCAATTTTAAAAAGATGATACGTGAAATTTTTGATGACATTTTTAATTTCAAATTAAAAACCCGCAAAACTATAATCGTTTTCATATAATGAAAAAGAGAGGTTGCGGAAGTACGTATAATGTAATTAATCATCGCGATGATCCTCGCTATCCTCGCTATACATAAATCACTCGGTGGTCGCGGTGCGACGAATCCGCGCGCGCGCGCTCTTGCACAGCTCGACCGGTGATGACTTGAAACGGGGATTTGCGAAAAACAAATAATCCGGTCCCGGGTTAACGAGATCTGGATCCTATCCCGCGGTTTTCTTGCGTAATCGGTGCTAGTTCTCATCACCATCCACTTCGTCGAATTCCCTGCATCGTCGTTGTAGTTATCTTCTTCTTTTCCCTCTTCTTCTTTTTCTTCTTCTTCAGTCGATCCCGATCGGTTCCACTGTGCCAGCTGCACGTCCCCGCTTCGTCGCGGGAGATTCACTTTCAGGGACGGCTGACTCATATAGCTTCTTTGAACCATCTTTAAGCCGCATTCACCTCGCACGAGTTACAAATTACATGGGGCCCGTCGGCGAAAAACTCACATTTAACTAACGCCTGTCAGCAGGATCCCCACTGGACAACAATGGATCCTGTGATTTCGAAAACTATAAGTCTGTGAATATGTCGCAAAGATCTGTCTTAACAATAATACCTTTACAGCGGGACTGCATTCTCTCCGTAAACATAAGTATTGCGGGTTCTTTAAGGTATCATATTTCATCAAGATTTGCTTGCTATTATTTAATTAACAATAGCGTTGCTGGTCATTACCTTGACAAACCGTCGCAAGATTTAATACAATAATCTCTTCTTAGTATGCAATAAATTATTATCTTATTCAATTAAGGGATCACGTAATCTCTCTGACGACATTTAAATTGAAAATTAATAAAGTAAATTAAAAAGAAAATTAATAAAGTACAGTTTAAATGAATGACAAGAAAAAGAAAAGAAGAAAAGATGATAATTTTATTTTGTTTTTGCATTTCTCAATGCAATGGGAAAGCAATAATTATTTCGGGAAGATCGAATAAGATATACAGTTACTGTCGGGACATTATTACATACTATACTAGTTATATACTAACTTCACATTCAAATCGCTGGTATTCCGCCGTAAAATATTAGTCTCGTGCCAAAGTTTTCTTATTGTAATAATCGATCCCTACTGCCAATTTCAATCTCGCTTTCATCACGAAAGTCGGAGGAAGTTAATTTCAGGGCCACTTCGATTTATGCCACTTCCTTTGATAACCTGACGATCCATTATTTTGCACGAGTTATGTATTATTGAACAATTGCGGAGCGGGATGATGTGGGTAAGAAGTCACTTCAGCAAATCATGAATCCGATGAAAAATTAAAAATTGACTACGTGTCAGCGGTGGCCGTCAGCTGAGCGCTAGGGAATAATTAATTATCGAGAGAGAGAGAGAGAGAGAGAGAGAGAGAGAGAGGGAGGGAGGGAGGGAGAGAGAG
>Ga0157364_1001311_pt1 | contig 20816 bp, 6 predicted proteins | sample AttsexASBM2_FD_111476 | JGI IMG/M metagenome (GOLD analysis project Ga0157364, IMG submission 111476) | Fungus gardens microbial communities from leaf cutter ant in Ribeirão Preto, State of São Paulo, Brazil - Atta sexdens ASBM2 | ecosystem: Host-associated > Fungi > Mycelium > Unclassified ...
TTTAAAAAAAAATTGTATATAAATGTTATTTTTGATGCGTCTAGTTTTTCGAAGAGAAGAATATGCACGAATCGTATATACCGAAGGTTAATTCTCTCGGCAATATTAGACTTCAAAGGTACAGTCGATTTTTTTATTGTAAATTCTGGTAGATAAATTTAAATCTAAAAAAAAAAAAAATAAAAATAAGTAAAAATTCGACTTCTATAATGATAAAAATTCGTTATGAAGCTTTCACAAATATGTAAGAATTTTTTTCAAGTTTTTATTTTTATTTAATAGTTCGAAATAATATAAAACTCTGAACTAATTTTCTTCGAAGATTCAGGTTGTGGACGAAGAGCGAAAATTTAATATTGCAAAAGGTTAAAACTGCATAATGTAGCGGTTTAAATATATTGCCCATCTTCTAAAATGTACTTTATAAATATTCATCGTGATAAGTAAAATTTTCTATGAAAAATTTCCTGCGATGTATAAAAATATACGATTGTCACTATAGCTAGATATTTACGATCGCACGAAGTATTCGTCGCGATACGGACTGACGTTAGCATCGTAGATCTCTTCGCCGAAGGCGGGCGACAGGTACTTAAAATTCTCATTTCGCGAATGACGAATCGCTTATGGTGACTCGACACGTCTGCAGGACACTCTTTGACTTAGTCGACGTCAAGGACGCACGATCTCCCAGTTTCTTCGGCATCTGTGGGAACTCAAACCTTCTCACGTCCGCGCGCGATCTACCGTCGGCGAACCGCTCGCAATGTTCCTGAAACGATGGGAAGTATCTACTTATGACTAGACATATTCTCACAATTTATTCTTAAATTATAGATGCTCGCGGAAAAATACTTTGCTTTGGCCACTGATTGGATAATATAATTACGATCATTATATTCAAATCTGCATGAGGATATAAAGACTCTTAGAAAAAAAAGTCATTTTTGAATTATTAAATCAATATCAGATAAAAGCATTTTTGTGCATTTTTGTTCTTCGTCTTTGAAGCAGCAGAAAATGTGTAGAATAAAATTTAAACGATGTTTTATGACAGGTTTCACTTCGCTTATTATATACAATATTACATAAGGCGGATAGGAGGTGCGTATTGCGCACAAAGATGGGCGGGGTTCTGCACTGTGTAAATGCCATGAATTAATTGCTATATTAATTGCTTTCTAGTATATATTATTGATTAAAGATGAACAAGTATCCGCGGTTATCCGATAGGTAGACGATTCACTAAATTCGTGTTTGTTTAAGCGCAACCTTGATAGGGATGACCCGTAGTAATTTGTACGAGGTATCAGTGCAGGGATTCAATTTCGACGTGATTTTTTATTAATTCAGAACAAGGGATGTTAATTGAGAAAGTCTCAACAAACTTCGGGCGTGCTGTACTTTGGGAATGATTAATTAAAGTTGCGTGCGTAGGCAGTAATGCAAGTAAATGAATGATGTAGCAATTACTCGGTAGAATTTATTATTATAGCAATGACGTGAGATACAATGATTTGGTGCTTTTATTTACATATAATTTTATCATTTATACGCAATTATTTATAATCGGAAGTTATTAAATGCATGTACATAATTTATGGTTTTGTATAAGCGAATTATTTCGGAGGACTTAATCAGTGCGGGAAATTCTATTTTATCTTAGGAGCTACAAAGTAGATATAAATATATCTACTTATATATATATAGATAGAACATATTGATGAATTATTTTATCAAACAAAATTTTGTCTTCTGCAATTTGTTTGTATCTAGAAATCTATTATTTATCACATTGAAATTATACTTTTCACAATTGAGTTAAGTTATAATTATAAGTTTGTAATATTAATGTCGTTACTGCGGCCGAGTGTTACGCAGTTTCATTGCGAGAATGGTTTAGCCGGGGACACAGAGACCTACATTGCGTAGTTGCGTCGGCGGCTTCAGGGTCGCGAAGACAGAGACTTCGGAAGAGTGCGGGTTTTCGTGGAAAGGCCGTAAAGCCGCGACGTTGGCGAAGAGAGACCGCAGATTTATGCGTAGTAAAGGCGAACGCCTCCGACTGACGACCTTCTCTTCGATGTTCCCTTCAACCCTTTTTACTCTTCCCCAGTCAGCTGGACACGCGCAGTACATAAGGACGAACATTAGCGTTGCTCTCGCCGGTACTTACGGATAGTTACCACGCGGCATCGTAAATTATTGCCCACGCCCCGAAACTTTTAGTGCCGCGCCGGGCGTTTGGAGGTTTCGACCGGAGGATCCACCACGTGGATCCTCTATCCTCGTGAGGTGCACCGAGGGCTCTTCACCTGGTCATCGCTCCCTCCGCTTCACTCTCACGGCGAATGTATCTTTCGAAACTGTACGTAATCTTTTATCTCGGCATGTTGTTTTGAAGATCGGATTTAAAAAGACTCTTTTAATTGGCTCGCGCTTGGTGCTGTTCAGCCTTCAGTCTGGAAGATACAAACGGCATGAAACATGAGCTTTTCGTATCCTTTTGTAAAAATTGCTTCTCCCGTTTAATGTCTCCAATTCTTAATGTATTTCGCTGCAACTAAAAACCTGTACATAAACAGCACAAAACCGGTATGTCACTTTAGGTCACGCCGGGTGGCCGGTTTAAAGAAGATGATATCCGATGCGTTTCACGTCCGCGCATCAGTCTTCCGCGTATATCTTCGACGATCTTTATTAAGAAATAGTTGCAGAAATGTAGAAACGTTGGGATTCAGATATCGATTTTGTCATCGATAATAACGTCAGACGATCTCGTACTTGGATTTCACGGCTCTTCATCGTATATCCGTAACAATATAATTCCTCGACGATCGAAGATACGAATCCATTTCTGCGTGTGCGCGCGCACAGGCATACTGCTTCATTCTCGAAGCAACCTGTAATTGTACTTAGCCTTCGAAAGACCACTCGCAATAACAGACTTGTGATTGCCATTGCTGAGTTCGAGACGCGTGACCGAACGTTTCTTCGTCTCTTTCCCTTGTCCCCTTACTCGAATTGCGACCCCTTTTCTTTCTCGTCTCATCGTCATCATCATCATCATCATCGTCTTCGTTCTCTTGTGATTCCTCGACATCGATTTTTGCACGCTCGTTGCAGCTCGTGACTTGATGACGCGACCCCTGCTCACCAATCTCTCTTTGTCTTCCACGGATATACATTATGGACTTGTACAGGGTGTCTTCGATTAACTATAGTCCTCTTTAATGATAGATAATATGCAAATTAAAAAAAAAAATTGCGTTTGAAAGTATATTGCAGGTTTTAATTTTTCATTGATGAACTAAAATCAATAACTGGTACTACTAACACATAACGTGATAATAAATTTACGTGAATTTAGAATAAAATCTCGATAGTTATTTTTAAAATTGGTAAAAACTTTTCAAATATTTTATTATATTTTTAATATTTGCATATTTCTTTTTTTCTATTATATTTGATAACCGTACTTCTTGGTCCTTCGTATATTGTTCGTTACTGAAGGGTAACGTGAGTGATTGTGAGACATCCTGTACATATACGAAGTACACCGATCGCGCGAAATGACTCGCCTGCACGCCGACTGTCGTTCGGGACGATTTAACGGTGTAATTTGGCTCGTTTCAAGAAGCGATAAATCAACGAAACTCTTCCGCGCCGAGAATGCAGTATGGTATATCGAAGTTCTTGGCTAAGGCGAGGCATCAAACTTAGTGAGAACTGAGTAGGTTGCCGACCTTATCTCAGATAAGCTTACGATTTGATAAAGGCTTACGATCACTCTTTATTATCGATTATCATAGGCAGAATCTCGTGTTGCTTCCATGACGCATTCCTTTCTATCATGACGCGCATGTAATTGTAAGCTTAAAGTGCATTCCGTATATGAAAGATTCAAATAGATCCATTAATGAATACTAAGAAAAATCCTTTTGAAATATTTTTGCATGTAAGTATATTTTTGATTAACTCTTCGGTGCAATGTGGAAGGAACTTAGATAAAGAAAATGCTGATGAAAAAAAGATATTTATAATTTTATTTATAAAATTTTAAAATATTATAAAGTTATAAAGTTTTAAAATATTATAAGATATTTATAAAGTTTTAAAAAGAATTCTTGACCATTTTTATGTATGTGTCCACATCTACATCCTGAGTATTATCAAGAATTTGTTGTCTGGCTCGAAACATAATAAATACAGATACAATTTCTCTTTCCTTTTTCATGCTTGTCAGCCAATGCAGATATATATGTACGTGCAAATTTGTCACCAACGCGGGGAATCCCATTAATCCCGAGCATCTGTCGCCGCGCGAGTATAACTTACTTCGGAATTTATTAATACCCGCGTGGTATAAGCGTTCCTCCGTTCGTTTCCCTTCGTCAAGTCAATCCACCCAACTGGCATCGTTTCTCTACCCTGGAATCGCAGCAATGGCCCGCGTTGTTGCACTTGGTGGCTGCGATCGCGGCCGGAGGAGAGGAGGAAGGTTTATGGTCTCGTAAATAAGGGAACCGTAAAACCAATATGTCTGTTTTTTATGCACCAAACAAAACCAAGCCCCCGCATAAGAACGCCCGAGAGCTCTCGAGAGTCGAGAGTATAGGTACGGTTCATCTCTGCCAATGAGAGACTGAGGATGCATCAGGTGCGAGGAGGTTGCGTCTGTATGCGCCGAGGTAGCTTCTGGGCGAGGAGTGTTATACTCGTGCAAATGATCACCGATAAGGCTCGCCTAATTTATCGTCCTTTTCCCCCCCGAGGTTAATGTACCGATCTGAGGTATGCATTGAGGTTTGCCTCGGCGTCCGACTACCGATTCGCGCCATCAACCGTATCGGGCGGCGATTTGCTGAGCTAGTGGCTGCGGAAAATTCCGCGATGATAGCTATGAGGAAGTAAATCGAGAGATATCCTTGGAAATGAGTGGATATTCGTCGAGTTTCAACGTAGGTTCACTTGCTCGTTACTCGCACATGGAAAGAATGATTTTACTGAAATATCTAAACATTTATCAAGATACGAATCTGAAAATAATTTTTTATTTTATCAAAAATAATTATTTAGGAATCTCAAGTATAATGAACAACGCTACAAAAAATTCTAACATACTAGCAATCAGTTTGAGTTTCCAACAAAATTATTTTCATAGTTCAACCAAATTATTTTCATGTCTAAATTTTTAAAAATTTCAGAAAAACTTCGTTTTTTCCGTATAGAAGTATCTGACAATTTAACTAGATATATATCTGGAAACAATTTGTTGGATTATTAAAATAATTATATGGAACGCTCAAACTGATGGCTAGAAAACTTTTTTGCAATATCGCTCATAATATTTCAGTTTCCTACATAATTATTTTGATGGTTTAACAAAATTATTTTCAGATCTAACTACTTAAACTTTTAAATACTTTAGCAAATCATTCTTTTCGTGTAATCAAATTTTTTAATACTTCAATAAATCATTCTTTTTATATAACAATAAAAAAAATTTTAATCAACTTATAGATGGTTTAACAATATCAGTATCGGATTATCTGTTCAACTTTATTATCTCACATTTTCCTTCTTAGATAGACATCGACGGAAGATTTCGCTTTATACTCGATATTTTAGATAGCTATTTGGTAAACTGCAGACTAAGGATCTATGATCGCAAGGCATCTCGTGGACATCACCGTGTACTTCCTGCGATAGTTGCAATATCCACAGATTCCCTTAATCACATCTTACGAAAACTATCGTACAGATCTACACTTAGGTGGTCTTTCGATCATCGCCTGCGTGTCTTCGCTTCGACACCGATAACTGTGCTCAAGTCTGCGCGTATACTCGCGGATTTTTCACGCCTTCGGCCGCCACGAGGCATCGGCTTCCTCGATATAAATCGACATAGCAACGAGATCGATCCTCGTTATCACGGGACACGTGATCGTGCGGGGTGATGGGAGCAGAATACTGAGATTCATTGCTGCCTTTGTTTTTGCACGCACATCAGATACTAGACGTCTTATCGCTGGTCAGTATCGGGCCCACGGCGAGGATGCGAGTATATACGGGACGCGTTCCTCGGTGTGCGGAGTGTGTCTCAGATAAGATATCTTCCGGTCCGACGCTCCGTGTCCACCACTACGGGTCTTTCGTCCGAAAGCCGTAATAAATAACTCAGACCGATTGCTTTTTGCCGATTGGGTCATTCCATTCCATAGCGACGTGGTTGAATGTATATACATTTTACGCTGACGAGCAAGAGCATATTTTTACAACTTGGACTTAACATAAATCATTACAGTAAGATAAATCGCACGCGAGTGCGATTTATTCTCTTCTTATAATTCGTAGCAATCTTCACATATGTTTTTCATATTCGTTACGTGATACTTTAATAGCGCATTCCTAGATTAAATTTATTAAAAATTTTTAATACGGTGGAATAATATTTTACTTTCTAAACAATCAAAATTAGTCAAAGATATTGCATAAAATTCATACTCAGACTCGAAAACTATGCTTATATATGAATGTATATTTAATTTATATTTTATCTTCAAGAATTATTTTTCAGTACTCAACTTTCAATTTTTGTCTTTTGAATTTTTACGTAGGAAATTACATATGATGATTAACTGATATATTGATATTTATTAATAACAAAATCTCATATAAATTACTTAATCTTTTTTAATTAAATAATGAATTATTTCACTTAAAATTATTTGATCTAATTTTTAAAATATGAGATTTCTCTTTATAAATATGTATATAAATATGTATATAATTATAATATGCGTTAGATACTTACATAATTGCGACATATTTGTTAGAATTAGAATTTAAGCAAGTATTTCATCAAATAGTCAATTTTATATTATATTTTGACAACGTATTTGGTAATATTCTTTTTTAATAAAAATTCAAAAAAATTATTGTGTTTATAATCATCCATTTAATAAAATTATTAAGTCCAACATTAAAAAAAAAATAACATTTACTTTCATTTTGATTAATAAATTATTCATAAATATCCGTCGGATCGAATATTTTATAAAATCGAAAGTCTCATAATATGTGACCATATATTATTTAAAATATGGTGTATAATTTAAATTAAAAAAATACAGAATATTCTACGTATAATTACCTTATTAGTGCGTTACATATTTTATGGGAACAAGGCTGGCTGGAATTTGATACTTGTTTCGATAGCTATACATTACGGGTGTACGCAAGGTCGCTGAGTGCCGTTGATATCATTCGTTTCGCGGCGAGACTCGGCGAGTAGCGGCGCGAACTCCGCATGTGATGTATTACTTTTCGAAATGCGGTCGCAACAAGTTCGTAGCAGAGAGTGTGACCTCTCTTGTTGTCTCCTATGATAGTAATCTATTCACGCAATTAACTATTATCGAAATAATTTGTATTTATTGTTTAAAGAGCATTAATATTTAGTTATATAACCTCGATTTGGTTACATAAAGAGAAGATTATAGCGGAATTATAGGAATTATAGGAATTATAAATTTATGATTTTATGATATGGATGATATCTTTCGTTCTCTTTATTTGCTTCTTTTAAAGCTGTTATGTTGCTTTGTAATGTCTTGTATTCGCAATAAACTCCGTCTATTTTAATGTAAATTAACTCACTATATTCAAAACGCAGAGTGGTAGTTTGTTTTGTGAACTTATTAACGTGGCATAAAATTAATTCTCATTAATTGAGAAACTGAATGTTACTTATTTTATTCGACAATTACGTGTAATAATTATATGTATGTAAACATAAATAGTATTAACAGGATATTTTAATTATTATATAGAAATAAAATAAATTATTTCATTCTTCTCATCGATACAAATTTAAATAAATGTTTATCATTTTAATTAAAATATTATTGAATTCGTTTCGGAAAGTAACGTTCACTCTCATTTTGATTAATATATATTGTTATTTGTATAAATTAAGCAAAAAAACCGTGATATAAACATCATAATTAATTATTAATTTGAAATAAAAAGCAGAATATTCAGCATTTATTTCTCACCACATGATAAGTATTTTATGGCGACGATACGTGTAGGTAATTTAAATTAAAATACGGTGCTCTCGCGTAGTAACGTACTGTTGTATTTACGCGGACGCTCTGTTTATTCGCGCGAAACCCGAGTCGGCATACAGCGATTGTGGAAATACATATGAATAACTTACAACTTTTTTCAATTCTTGCATATATAATTTGTAAAATTTACGCGAAGCAATCGAACATAGAATTTACCACTTGTGTAATATATGAGTACACGCGTCGGGACTTGGCGTGCACGCGACGCGTACTGCGTTACAACCTCCCATGTGTGTGAGCTATATATGAAAATTATAAGTCCTTCGATTGACATAGTGCATCGCGAGATGCATGTCTCCAGGCTTGAGATTACCTATCGAAAGAACCACATAATCGTCGGATTAAAATTATGATGACGTTTCTCTTTCGGAGATAGGAGGAGCGACGTGGTCACAATTTCGATGTGTGGGATGATGTGATAATAATACCTTTAGGCTATTCGAGGAAACGGTAGTCTCACGCCCGCGCGAGGCTGATATTTTTCAATTATAAATCCATAGATTTGCATTATTTTAACAGAAATTACATACTATATATTCAAGATATAATTTTATTTAATATGATAACACGCGCACGCAATTATGCCTATAAATTAAAATACGAAATTACACATTGTTTCAGAATGAATTACAATATGCGAGCACACTATGCGAGATTATATAATGTTCTTTCTTTTTTTCCAACTCTATATTCTACTTTATATGTTATCAATAAATTTCCACTATTCTTATAAAAGAAACCGAACGGAATATTTAGACTTGTATATTTAGACTTATTTCGCCGACTATTCTTGTATAGATATTCTTCATTCGGACACGTTCGTGGACGTTCATGATGATTTTACATTACTTACGTCCTATCGTATGGATGTACCAGAAGCAACAAAGAGGCTTCTTCCGAAGAGAAGATGAGATTGCCAGTACATGCGGCGATGCGTAGGAACTCGCGTAGGAACTTCGCATATCCCCGGCGCACGCTACGCGCGAGATAATATTAATCTCTAGTTTCTCGTGTCGTGCTTGTGCTTCGTTCTGTAACACGACAAGCATCCTACAGCATGCCGAGGAGATGCTGGGGGATGCCAGGAGAAAGAGAGAGAGAGAGAGAGAGAGAGAGAGAGAGGAATCCTGTTGGCAGCGGAAAATAGTGCTCGGTTTTAGGGTCGCGGGGTCACGTGCACGCGGCATGAAGCATCGCGTGGCTTCGTGGGATCGCGCGAGCTCCGCGTGCCTCGTTTTCTGCCGTGCTGTGCCGTGCCGTGCAGTGCCGTGCAGTGCCGTGCACGCACGCCTTTTTCACGCCCGTTGATTAGCCTCGTCGGGTTCGAGGCATGGAGTGGTGATTCTGTCTTCATATTAGAATCCTATGGATGTCCGTTTTTCTAATGTAGATTAACATTAATCTTCAATTTTTTCCTAAATTTTTTCTAAGAATTAGAAAAAGATAAGGAGTAAATAAAACCTAGATTTATAATTAATCATCGATAGAAATAAACAAGAGCCAATATATGAATGCAAATATACGAATAAAGGGGCAAATTGTTGCGAAATTAATTTTAATGTATGAGAATCTATACTTTTCCCTCTCTAGTTCTAAGAATTAGGAGAAGATAAGGAGTTAAATTAAACAAAAATTATATTTAATCTTCATAGAAATAAACGAAAGTCGAATATACGAATAAAGAGACAAATCGCTGGAGAATTTCAATGTATAAGATTCTAATATTCTATTATATAATAGATGCTCTTTGGAATTTGATATTAATATAAAATTGATATTTTTTTCTAAAAATTAAAAGCGTCGCGGTCAAATTGATGCATCAAGATCGGTTTTGATTTACAATGTTGCATAACTCAGTTTACACTTACGTAGAGAAAGACTCGAGACTTCGAGTGTGCCAAGAAATATTCGCCGGAAGTTTCGTGTAAACCTTACAAAGCACTCTAAAGATAAGCTCAACGAGCGCCGATAAGAACGTGTCTGAAACGCAACGTCGCGAGTATGCCTGATGTTTGCTACTTCGTAGTTCGTAATTTGATAAATAAGAATCCAGAATCCCTTTAAAGTTTCAATTTTTATATTCAATTTATATAAATTCCTTTCCCAAATGTATTCTTTTCAAAGTTCCACCGAATAGAAAATCGCTTGATGACACGCTTCTCATCCAAACATTATTCTGTCAGTAGTGCACTGACTATATCCGGTCTCATTAACATTTACGCCATTCTCATATGCATATCGCTACCGTAGCATGTAGGTACGTGCATGAAAGGGCTCTCTGTGCGCGATGCATACGCACGTACACGAAACAATAACGCATAGACCGCGATATATGGTGCCTCGTCCGACTGATAAAAAGTGCCGTTTATGCTTCCTGCGTCCGCCTTTTATGCGTGACGGTCGGTTTCACGCACGTACACGCTCGTGAAACACGACACGCATTTTCTTCATGGGACCGTGGATTGACTTTTGGTTTCGTCATTCTGATGCATTTCGCGGGTGAAAATAATTCGGGGTGAAAATTGGTATATCTGAGATATATGCTAATTAATTAATATTATTATTATTATAAAAGAACTGAAATTAATTACATAAATTTGTAACAAGCGGAGAATATTGTATTATATCATTATATCATTACAAGTATAGCAAAACAGGAGATAAAATCAAATCAGTTTTTGCTGTCAAATTCTTAAAAAGATACGCGTGGTGTGTGTGTGGGGTGTGTGTGCGCGCGCGCGCAGAAGTCTAGCTATTAATTGAGATGGAATGATTTGATATTCGCCGTTAATGAAACGTGTGTATGTGCAATGATTCACGGGTTCACGCTTGTCTGCTTGGATATACAATTTATTCTTTCCTCATCCTTACTTCCTTTCGCGACAAATATCGCGCGGTCGGTATCCTTTCTTCGTTCTGCGTTCGGGAAAAAAATTGCATGTCGGATTGGTGCGGAACAGAACTGCGATGTGGCGAGATCGAGCCGCGTGAACAATAATGGAATGATAAAAAAAAAAGAAGCTCTGCACGAGCGACAGCAGCAACCGGCAGCTGGCTTTAGTGCGTTCGGCGATGCGCGAAACGCATCTGGTGGCATTCTTACAGATATGTTAGGATCTCATTACGGGCCCGAACAGAAACACAGTGGCTCTGAACAGGGCTTGGTATTGTTTCATTGTCAAATGTTTTAGTGTCTTGCGATTAATTTTACAATTCGTCTTGTTATTTTTATTTTAAATTATGTTATTTATTAAAAAAATTGTGTATCTTTATATTGCATTATAAGGGAATAAGTTTTTTCGTGCGATATGAGAATCCCTGTTCTGGAACGAAAAAGACAACTAAAGGAAAGGCTAATCACGTTCGCGAGAAGTAAAAATGACGCGTGGAGAGATGTACAGGTATTCACTCTGGCGGTTCCTGTCGGACGGGCATTCAGGGCGAAAATTAATTAAAAAGTAATTACTGATGGTGCGCGATATGCTTTTAAATTAGTTTTCAATTTGCGTGCTCAGCCGCGAGATTGATATTGACGTAAGTACGAATTACTCTTCGTTGCTTTGAAGTCAGGTTTTCCGATCGATAACACGAAACCGCGTTCCTTCTACTCCGCCTTGCTTTTCAGCTTGCGAAACCTTACCTACGGTGCCCTTAAAGGTCCATATATCTTTCGCATGAGGGCGCCTTAACGACTTACCCGCCAGTCGATCCTTAATTTACTTTCGAGACTGGTTCCTGGAAGCTTTCGCAGCATAATTAATAAACGGGCGCCGACTATGATTGCTAATTGCAGATTAATTAATCGCGTGGCCAAAATTTAATAAGCCGACCGTAATTGATACGTGCCGACGTTCACGCTCGTTCAATAATTACTAATTATATAGCTAATTAGTTTGAACATTGATGCACTATGTTAAGCAATGTTATTATATTCGAGAAAAATTATATTTTTTATTTTAAGATACTCGTAAGATTTATTTACATAAAAAATATGAATTTTTCAAATAACTATGAACGATAATGAATACAATATTTTATCTTTATATTCTCCTTTTTAAATAAATTTCACAATATCAATAATAATAGTAAACTTTGAAGAAAATTATTTTTAACAGAAAAATGCATAAAACAAAAATCCGCATTGTGTATATTGCAAATAACAATTCAACGATTCGCATATCTTCCTACGAATTTTCATTGTTCACGATGAAATACCGTAAGATAACGCTTCATTGCAGCGGAATCGATTGCGGAATCTTCACTCTCGTGAAGAAACAATCTCGCCGATTGCAGAATGTTCGAAGCCATACGTTATCCCCAAGAGTGTTCCACCTCAGAAGAGAAGCCTGTGCGAATTGTGCTTTTTTTACGCAAGCTTATTTCTAAATAATAGCTATATAACGAGGAGGAGATAATTTTAGCGAGTCACCCACGTGATGATATTGCTTCGCGTTTCTCGAGTCTCCACCGGTACGATTATAGCTACCACGTGGTGGCCATTAAAGTTTCGCGAAAAGAGAAGCTTATGGGACGCAACGAGCAAAAGACTGAGACATCGCGGTTCTCTCGTGCGAATAAATTATCCGCTGTAGGCGTCACGCTGCCATAAAGCACAGCGCAAATTAAGTAGCCATGAAAGGAGGAATATCGTCGTTAACGGCAGAAAGAAAGTCCGCCTTCGTGTCGCTGATGGGAGATATGCCGGGGAAAAGTACATAGGATAGTTTCATGATCTCAGTTATACATTTTTGTTAAGTTTAACTCAAAATGGCGATGATCTCTCATTTTTATCTTCACTGCACATTATGACTTCAAAAATTATTAAGTGATTCTTTACACATATATACTTCAATTATATCTTCAGAAAATATTTATAAAAGTGTGTTAAAAAAGGGAAAGGACACAGATCATTATTTATCTAGGTGATTATTTATAAGAAAAGAAATATGTAAGACACGCATGATCAAATTTGTATTAAGGATTAATATAAAAGTTGCAAGAATTCATTGGAGATAAGATATTATTAGGAGTAAGGAAAAATAAAAATAAAACGTACGACTTGAAAATTTCTTTATTAGCAATAATTTTATTGATATTCGCGCGATAATTTTATTGAAATAAAATATTTTACTTCAATAATATCTCTTTGCATAAATTTAATAAATTCACATATCTTTGATGACAAGTGCACATTATTGTACCATGACGCTACTCCGTTTTCAACACTACCATCCTGAAGCGAGATTAGCTTGATTAGCATGTTTTGCGCGTGATCGTTTAATCAGTTTTTATGCTGCGCATAAAGCACCACGCGAATTAAGTAGCCGGGAATGAAGGAATGGCGTCGTTAGTGGATACCAAAAGAAAACGCAGTGTCTGATATCGCCGAGGGGAGAAAACGGCACTGATCGTAATTTTCGTGGAAATTATTATTGTCAGCAACGGTGGCGGCTAGTGCCCTGTAAATTATCATCCGGACATTTAATTTTTATATCGTCTAATTATTATTTAGCAATTAAATTTTATTCGTCATTATGCATGCACGCCCCCGGAGTACGTTTGGCTTAGATGCATCGGGTGTCGTAAAAGGCCGGAGGGGAATGTCGTTAAGTACGGAGGTAATGAATACCGCAAAGTTTCCTCGGTGTGATATCAGTGATTCGTAGTATCCTGGTGTTTTAATGTCGATCTGACTTTAATGATATCATGAAAAACAAAGTAAATCACGTATAACGAAGATAAAATAATCCATGCATGTAGGTTTAATATAGCAAATAAAAGTCGTCAATATGTAACGATTCTCGGGATTAGCATTTAATGCAATATGTTTCACGCAAAATATAATGTATGCCTATCTATAATGAAACAAGCTCCCATATTTGAATTAAGTTCAACAAATGATACAGAATGTTCTAGAAATCATAGTACCAGGAAGGGAATAAGTCCACATGAAAGAATAAGTCGAAAATGTAGAATAAAATTTTCTCAAATAAAATTTCGTTTTTCGGCCATTTTCAACAATTTATAAAGAAATAAAATTCATCCTGAATATTCTGTTTTATCGTGTATTTTCGATTAATTATTCTATACAATCATAAGAAGAGATGGTAATTTACAGCGAGATCTATATTAAGTCGAAACATAATATTCGACGAATATTTAAAGTCGACTTTTTCAAAAATAAAATCTCATATAAAAAAATTTTATTCTACTTTTTCGCTTATTTTTTTAGAAAATCACCCTTTCTAGCTGTATCACGATTTTCAGAAATACTCTGTATATGACAAATAGTATTTACTATTCTCTTTCATTGTTGTTTAAGATGCATCTTTAGAGACATTAATTATTCCATATTTTACGTAGTTAAAAAGTGATTTAAATCACTTTTTAACGACTACGCCGTCACGGTTGTCAATAGTTAAAATGAACAACGTAACGTTGTCATGATATACTATCGCTAGTATCAAACATCCTCTACACATTGTATCGTATTTTAAAGCAGTGTCGGAGCACGTGGCAGCATGCGTGATGTACAGTCTGTGATAATATAGATATCACATTACGCAATCATTAGCAATTTATTAAATTTATGCGCACTTAATATGTTTTCATGTGTGCCTGATGTTGTTGCTATTTCTTAAGATATACGATTAGGATCACGAAATGATTTGTTTTTTTGTAATAACTTAATACATATCAATCGCGACGTCAGCTCGTGTACTTTGTACACGCACGCGACCACCGAAGGCCCTGTCATCTCGGAATTCCGCGCTTAGCGCACGCTTCGGGGACTTCCGTCTTCTCTGTATCGCTCTCGTCTGTGTCTTCTTTCAACCGTCGGCACTAACTGCCGCGCAAACTCAGCCCACCTTCTACGTTAATAATGACACGGGTAAACGAAGAATCGACGTGCGAGCGCCTGCCGTATGCGTGTAAGCGTGAAGTACCAGGCGCGTGACCAGACTGAGCAAATTTACTTTTGGACTCGGAGGATCGCGGAACGAGCGAGGGTACAATGTAAATTAACGAGTTTCGGTCTCCGTTCCGACCCGAGAAAACTCTCGGTCGAACAATCTCGTTGGAAAAAAATATAGCATACCTAACGCGATGTCTAAAGTAGTAAAGTAGTAAATCTTAAACTGTAAAGAATTAACTAGTTACAGTCGAATGTGAGGAGAATAATCGACTATGATTAACCAATTTCTCACGGCTTAAAGCTTGCTATTTTTGTAGACACTGCGTAAGACAACAATGATTTATATCATTGAATTTTTTTAAATTTCATTTGCGATATTTCATATCAGTAATAGGCTTTTTACAATGAATCATCATGTAAGCTTTAAATCTTAAGTTGTAAGCAGAGCTCAATAAAATAACTGATACGACCTATTTAAAATATAAAATATAAAATAAGTCAGAAACTTATTTTAAATATAAAATCGTAGGAATCGAAAAGAGTGATACAACTTATTCGAAATAATAAATATAAAATAGGTTCCAAAAATTTATATAAAATATTAAATAAGAAATAAGTCGCAAGAAATTATTAAAAATACAAAACAAGATATAGCCAAATAGGACTTTGGAATGCATTTTATTTATTTAAAATATATAATAATTTTTATTTAAAATGTCAAAATAGCTTGCTTTTTTATTTTATATTTAAATAAAAAATAAGTTTCAGAAAATTGTTCAATTATTTAAAAATATCAAATCGATAAAAGTGTGATGAAATAAAAAAGTATAAAATAAGTTTCAAAAACTTATTTAAAATATCAAATAAGAAATAGGCCAGAAAAAGTTGTTTAAAATAATAAATACTAAATAATTTTCTAATTTCTCCTTTATTTAAAATATATATTTTAAATAAATTTATTTGAAATACGACCGAGTAAGAAACCAATCATAATCGATTATTTTTCTCATAATCGATCGTGATTGGTCAATTTTTTATGGTTAAAGTTTAATGCCCGTATTCATATAGACCTTGTACTTAAGGCTTCCTTATCTTTAAACGTCCCGCAATGAAATAATTCGTAGAGAGAAAAGATTTTAAGGAAGCCTAGATATAAGGCCTTCAATACAATATAAGATCTTAAATGTAAGGCCTGACTATGAATAGGCATAAAGCTTATAGATGACGATTTATTGTAAAAAGTCCATAAATGTTAATAGACAGCAATGCTGAGTATTTCATACTTGTACAAAATTCTTACACAATAAAATACTTGATAACATATCAGAAGATCCATGCGCCATAAGATACACGCGTCTCGTGTCGGCTTGCGCCAATATATCGGCGTTTTTTATCTCGATCCCGTGCGATAAGCTCACGCGTTACGCACCTTAGCGATAAATATCAAGATAACGCTATCAATGTCACCCGATTCTTGCCTCGATCAAGCACCCGAGTGCTCTGCTGAGACATGATTTATTCGTGAGAACACGAAACCGATCGTGTACGTAACTTCATCCTTTCTTTAGGTATATTTTTGAATAAGCGAGATATTATAAGGGAGATTTCAGTACATGGCACAAAAAAATGTTTAAAAAAAATATAAGCACAGGCAATCGAGTCACGAACATGAATTTCTGAATTATGATTATCTGGTTGACATCTCGTTGATGTGAATATTAAAGCGTATCCAGGTTTATGGTAGCTTCCTGCTATTGAACGAGTTGTATCGGTTGAGACATCGAGGAAATAAAACGGAGCGCTCATCGGCGTATCTACAATACTCGACTTTATTAGCGCGGCGATAACCCGGAGGCGTGTTGTCGCTTAATGATTTAACGAGCAGTGCCGCGCTGCTACGTAGTTCCAATATATCGCCTCACCGTGGCCCAAATTTTGTTTTACTTTGCGAACAATACAATGCGCGCAGTGCGACAATCTTCGCGGGAGGTCCCTCGAGAAACGCTCTTATCACATTTTATTTCGTATCTATAACAAAAATAACACGCGTGTTATCGTCAAGTCAACGCGCAATTTATCGCTTGCGGAAATTCATAATGATTTATGCGAAGGCGGAACAATTTTAATCTATAATCTTAGAAAAGAATTTCAATCTAGAAATATATAAAGATACTTGTTTTCCGTTATTATTATTAATTAATACATATATTGTATTTTCTTTTTTTTCTTCGCGGTTTTTTTTTCTTATCTGTACGATACTAGTGTATAAATATTATTATTAAATATTATATTAATTTTGTTCAAACAGCTCGAAATGAAGAATTCCTATACTGACTAATTATAAGTATATATTAAATAATTAATTTGCATTTCAATTAATTCAATTAATCGCGTATGACTTTCGTCCGCCCGATATATTTTCCTTTATTATTAAACTCTATCAAATACATGTATGAATACACAATTATATTTATAACGTTCTATAATATTGATTCAACGCAATTACCGTTATTCTTCGGTAAATAAACAGTATTTGCGTCTTCGCCGAGCGACCGTTCGTGCGCAAAGTTTCCGTACATTTCGCGATTACGAGTTTCCACTCGGTTTCGTAATCATCGGCGTTATCCTGGGTATTGACGTACCGCCATAAATTACGTGGCAACGAGTGAGACGCACGATATTAACGAGGTTCCTCCGTAAACAATCTTAACGAGGCGTTCAAAGTCCGTGGAGGGTGTCACGTGCCGGTTCGCAGCTATAATCGAGCGATATTGATAACGCGCGGCGCGGCGCGGCGCGGACTCGTCTGTGTACTCGAACGTTAATCGTTATCTACTTAATTGCCATTCTCCCCTGGGGATCGTGGCGCAAGAGGTCGGACAGGTCGTGGAACTTGGACGCGAATCACGAGAATCGGCAGATTCCGCGTACGCGTCGGCTGCGGTCTGACGCCGACGGGTTATCGGCATCGAGGAAACGCGGTACGAAAGATATTTTTCGTCGCGAAACGCGCTGCAACGATCGACACTGTTTTATTCCTGCAAAATTGTTTACGCTATTAACGCTCGAGGAACTTGTATACGTACGTTGGACTTTTGGAGCATTTGCATGTGAATAATTGTTAGAATAGTTTAAAGAGTACTTTTTACCGCGAAGCGATTTTTTTCTTTTCGCGGACAACATTACGCAACAATGACCATTTAACACTGGAAAATTTTCTTCGCGCGAACGACGTCTGCAATTTTGCAATGATGCAACCGCGCGTTATCAGTCACTAGCTATCTCAGTAATGAACGAAGTTTTTTTTACTGATAACTAGTATCGGACATTTAACATTGCATATATTAATAATTTTTATATATATTCTGAAAAATGTCTGGTCGGATTAATTGGAATTCTGATTGAAAATGGACGAATTTTCTGGTTAAAACTATAATTCTGGTTGAAATTAGTAGAACTACTGATAATCAAAATTTTGATTGATATAATCAAAACTTTCTGATTCTATTTTCAGAACTTTTTTTAGTGCATATCTACATGTTTAGTATTCGTATTACACGATAGTGAGGTATTTTTCAATGTAATTACATATCGATATAATCTTTATATATATTGGTATAAAATTTTAATTTTGTATATGCAGCTTTCAAAAATTTTCCAATTGTAAATATTTAAACGATTAAACGACTTTAAATTTTATACAGTTAAATTTTTCACTGTATTAATATTAGATGTAGTAAAAAAAAAATCCATTATTTTTCCATTCAATTTCATGCAAAAATAATGGATTTCTTTTTACTACACCTAATATATAATTTAATTGAATACTCATTATGAATCTTCATAAGAGATTAATTATCATTACATTTACATAGTATATGTTTATATCCAAGATGTTTTGTTGACACAGAGAACACTAGATTTTTTGAGGTAGGTTATGCTTTATAGTTATGTAATCTAATAGCTACTCTCGTCTGTAAAATTTGCATTTGTTGCACTTCATACGTAATTACAATTTTATCGTTTATTTCTTTTTTGCCGAACGGTAAGATTCCACAAGGTTTTTCTCCTTCTTTTTATATAATTTTTTTTATATCATCAGCGTATTTTTCTTTCATGCCAATTCGCGTGACCATTGCTGCTGCGTAACATCCGCGTGATTCCGAGTGTCTACTCCCACGATTTCGATTTCCGCAGATGCTCTCGCTCGTTTTAGATTGCGCAGTTTCACTGTTCGTCTGCGACGATTCGGCTAATTACATAAGATTCTCGTTAGATTTAGAATTGTCAAGTTATTTGTTACATATTTTCCATATCTCCTTCAAAAAGTTTTCCGCATACTTAAATACGTGAGTGTTTCATTGCGCAATATCCGATGATTCAAATGCTTGTCTGGTTTTCCTCTACGTATATACTGTAAAAAATAAAATTGTAGATTATGAGTATCTTAATTATGCAACTTTGTTGCAAGTCAAAGAGTAAAATATAGCTACCATTTTTACAAATTATTTTCCTCATTAAAATTGTATTTTGCTTAATTTTCGAAAATTATATAAATTTAAGATACATTTATAACAAGACTGACACTTTTAACATTATTAAGACATATTTTTAAGAGGTATTTTTTTTTGTAACTGTTTAAACAATATAATTATTGTGTTATAAATGACATTGATATAGGAATGAATTGGTGCATTTTTTAAATAATTAAATAATTAAAAGATTCTTTATATTTTATAATTTAAATAATATTGTTTTTTGTCGACGAAAAGATAACTGATTACGAGTTTTGCTTCTCTTACCGGAGTTCCACGTACTCTTATTTACGTTCTGATATTGTTCGTGTCACACAGTTATCCGCCGGAAGTATCGTAACGACACGTCTCCCATTCACATACACGTCTAGTGTTTCATGAGAACTGTGACGCCGCGGAAAAGGGTCATGTGAACGTGTCACGGGCATCCACCGTATACTTGCGTTATGAATCCGAGCTCGTGGGACGTTGACCGAGTCGAATAAATTATCGCAAGCGATCGAATTCGTCATTTCACTTTCGACGTAGCCGCGACACTTCTCATGTTTCAATAATAGAGCCGAGTTAAACGTAAATTTTATTTTTAACTGATTATTAGTTTATATTATCGTTAGGCATATTTTACGCACCACTTAGAGAAAAATCTCTTTTCATCCTATTCTATCTTTTTTTATATCTATTTTATCTTTTTTATATAATATTATCATGTATAATTTCGAAATATTACTATAAAAATTTCATTATTTCTATATGTGAAAAGTTATACAATATTATACATAAAAGAAATTTTATTTTTAACTGATTGATTTAAATTTTTATAGTTTAAATAATGTTGCCTTTTTCGACAAAAATGTGACTGATTGCGATTTGCTTCTTAACAAAAAAAGATTGTTTTAAATTATGCATAAATATACCTACATAATGTAAGCTGTAAATAATCAGCTAAAAATAAAATTTTATATACAAATACGAATAGAGAAACATTTCTGTTGTGTTTAATATGTAATCTTTATCAAAATTTCCTATTATTCCTTGATATGCAATGCAATGTAAATGAATCATATCAGAATAAAAAACGCTACACTATGCATAGCATTCAACAAAATGTGTTTTTCTTACACAGCAAAAGAAAAATCAAAATAATTTACGCTTTATATGCAATATATATATATATATATATATATATATATATATATATATATATATATATTATGTGAATTGAAAGGAAAA
>Ga0157364_1001312_pt1 | contig 20803 bp, 5 predicted proteins | sample AttsexASBM2_FD_111476 | JGI IMG/M metagenome (GOLD analysis project Ga0157364, IMG submission 111476) | Fungus gardens microbial communities from leaf cutter ant in Ribeirão Preto, State of São Paulo, Brazil - Atta sexdens ASBM2 | ecosystem: Host-associated > Fungi > Mycelium > Unclassified ...
AAAAAAAAACATATATATATATATATATATATATATATATATATATATATATATATATATATATATATATATATATATATATTTGCATAAGAAAGCAAAATCTAGATAAAAAAATTTTTATTTAATTTTTCTTCGTATTTACATTCAGATTTCGTTAAATTTTTATGTTTTACATATTATTATATCGCGATACTATAAGGTATCGGTAAAATCGAAAATGCGTTATATATTAATATAAAAATAATTAAGCATTTATTACGGTCATTTATTCTTTAGCGTGAAAATATGGATTTATCCAAGTTGTCGTTTACGGAATCTATAAAAATTTGAGATGGAAAAGATAGTAGTTTAAGAGCTTTCGAGGAAGTGGACACTGTGGACAGCGCATGAATTGAATTTAAGGAAACGAAGAAACGGGGGGGAAAAAGAAAAACGATGGGAAATGATGCGGTAGATAAACGACAAGCTCGTAGATTCGCTGTAGGATATCGTGTGAGCTTATTGCCTTTCATGAGGACGGCAAGAGTGTTTCCAAGACCGATGGTCAATTTCGGATTTCATCCAATTCTTTTTCGTAAAGTACGATGCCCGAACGCGAATTATAAATAAAGGTAAAAAACACGGCAGCATAAATGTAACCAACTGATTCTAAAAAGCTGATTTTTTAATTCTTACTTTGCAACATACAGCAGAGAGTACAAAATACAGCATGTATAGAGTCTCACATATACTAACAATGATTGGATCGCCTAAATCATGGATCTTATTTGAGAACAAGATTTCGAAAGAAGAAAAATATTAAAAAATTTTATTCTCTTCAGTATTTAATAAAGTTAGGGACTGGTTTACAAACATTGTTTCTTTATGGAGAAATATTTGGTTGAATTAACTGGAATTCTGATGAAAAATTCAGAATTCTGAATCTACTAGAATTCTACTAGAATTCTCTACTTCAAATAAATAACATTCAGAATTTCCTTGGATAACTCTATTCTAGAATTCTAGTAGATTTAATTAGAAATCTAATAGACTTAATCAGAATTCTGGATTGTTCATTTTCTACCAGAATTCCAGGTAATTCAATTAATATTTTGTCTATATACCTTATTCATCCATATCTTCCTCACACGCTTTCTTACTATAATTACTTATTGCTCTACTTCCTATCTCTCTATTCTTTCTATCCTTATTATTACTCTTCTATGTCTTAAATATACTATCATAATCAGTACATGTTTCAGTTATACACTAGGAAAAAAGTTTAGTGCCCTTAGCTGAATTGTTTAGTTGAGATATTTTTAGCAGCAATTAAATAATTTATTTATGTAACAAAAAATTTAGTTGCTTTTGAAAATAATTTCTTCGTTTTAATAAATAACAAAAATTAAATAACAAAAATATTTATTTATATCAACCAAACAATTTATTCAAACAATTTGTTCAATACATATCAATTCACAAAATTCAATACATATCTAAATTTTTGTTGGTAGAATAAAATTTTGATTCATATAGAACAAAATATTTTTCCCAGTATATCACTTTCCACTATATCACTTTCTTTTACTATTTATTTTATTCTATCCTAATTACTATCATGTTTTCCTCCTCTGAATGAAAAATGTTATTCACGCCGAGTAATCCGACGTTAAACGCGATTAAAGTCTCAATTCGCCGCAACATCCTCGCTGCAGCGCATGAGGAGCGCCCTTTCGAAGTCTTTCGTATCTCCTTCGAGAAAGTACATCCCTTGGAAAAAACCGGAGACCGCTTACGTTTCGCGCGAATTGAATTAACTTTACGAGACTGCGTTTCCCGGAACGTTCGCTGCCGTATTAATTATAGTGGTGCAGGGTTGAGAGCAGCATCTGCGGGTGACGGCGTCGTCTCGTACGAGAAGGAGGCAAGAGATAGGGTGCCGGGGTAAGAGGAGTTAGAAAGAGAGAGAGAGAGAGAGAGAGAGAGAGAGAGAGAGACGTTCTGGAGGGGTAAGGAAAGCCTAGAAACCCTCGATGCCGTGGCGAACAATAAAGAAATTCCACGATTTTCAGCGGAATGATAGACCGACCGCGAGAGTGCGCGTTGTCATCTTCGCATACCACCGTTCATTCGTTCATTCGTTCGTTCGTTCGTTCGTTCAACATTGAACGAAGCGCGGGTTCTTCGAGTTAATGAAATCCATCGACGCCATGCCGCGGCGAATCGACATCATCTCGCGCGTGGGAAGCTATCCACTATCATCTGAAAAATTAAAAATTGCGACCCGACGCGCGCTTGTCCATCTCTCTTTCTCTCCCTCTCTCTAGAGGGAGCAAATCAAATTCGCTTTTTTCCCTTGAGATTAAAAATCGCGCAATATGAAATCAACATGTCGATCGACAAGATGATTTTTTGCCAAACGAACTCATAGAAGCGTGCAATTTGAAAGGAACCTATCCACTGCTTAAAATATTTATAATTCGCTTGATTACTTTTTGATATGTTATCAGCTTACTTTTAAGTGCTTAATAATCTCTGAAATAATTTTATTAGACTATATCTCAATTATATAGGACGTCAAACTGGTTGGTAGAAAACATTTTGCAACATTGCTTATCATGCTTGAGATTTCTACAAAATTATTTTGATGATCCAACAAAATTATTTTTAGATCTGTATGTAGCTAAATCAAAATTAAGCAAAATTGTTTCTTCAATTATATATAAGCTATTTTTATTTAAATCAATCTGATTTCATAATCAAAAGAAATATAAATTTATCGCAGAAGCCAATTTATTCCATAATCTAAAATACACAAATTTTATTGAAAACCTTGAAACTTCAATTCTTAACCATATTATTTCACTGATGTGCTTAGTTTCATTCTAGCACAATCGAGAGAATGTGACGGAGGAGATGTGAAGACTAATGATTTTGTGGGATGACATGATTGAACTTATTGAACGGTTAAAGCTTCTCGTGAATTAACACGTGCTGCGAGATCGATTGCCAGTTGCCACGAGCAACGTCGATAGGCAAACTATCTCGAAAAAATCGTAACGGGCAGAAGTGACACGAATCAAATGGACTTTTAACGCAATCATGCTTTTTATGTGAAAACATCTCGAGGAGTACAACGGCAATGTTCCTTGCGAGATGCAGCATACATAGGTTAAATACTTCCTTACATTTTATTTCATCTCTTCTCTACGCGACGTTTGACATGAGACTCGACGAATCTATGTGTTTGCTGCAACGCAAAATGGCGAATCGGATTCGAGACGCAGATAGAAGCTAGCTGGGTTCCTCAAAATGGACGGAACTTTCGAACGGATGAAATCACCCCGCAGCCACTGCCTCATCTCGAAGATTAAATTCGCGACAAGACTGCGACGATCTTCGTGGCGAAGACGTCAAGCGAGAGGCCGGGTTCAGATCGTAACTCGCGACGTCCCCGTATATTTGCAGGTAGTGTCGACTCATTGAATTCTATTCATCGAGTACCCGGGTTGCGCATCATTCAATTACGCGTTTTCTCTCAACCCCCGCTACCTATATACTGAGAAGGAGATGAAACTTTTGCAAAATCTCTCCATTTCCGTACAATGCATTATTTGGCACCTATTGTGTTCGATGACGCTCACGCATTTGCTTTGCCATTTATCGAAAATTATGGATAATTTGATGCATGCTTTATTAAAGTGTAAGATAATTTAAAAGAAAAGATTGGCTAAATATGGCATAGCATTTTTAATTAGTTGCAGCAACCAATTTTTAAAAATGTTATGACATATTTTATCATCTAATTTGTTGTAGCAGTCAATTTTTTCTTTCAGTGTATAGAAATAAGGTGAAATCAGAAGATGAGAAATTAATTCCTAACCTGCGAAGTTTAAAGATCTATAATTAAGTTCTTTTAACCTGTTTATTTTTGTGAATGTGCACTGAAAATTTTGTACCTAATGTCTTATTTCATCACGTTAAGAAATTAATAGAATGTTAATATAATCTTTTATCCTGTTATATAGATATCATTGGATGTCAGCCGATTGTAGGATTCAATCACAAGATTTATTCAAGCCGACGAAAAGACGTGAACTATAGCTTGATTATTTATTTTATACACGTATTATTCAAAAAGTAATGGAACTGTAAACTGACAGAATAACGTGAGTTACAAGTAAGGAACATCGTCGTTTACTCCTCGTCATCGTTCGTCCTTTGTGAAATTGGATCTTTGTAAAAATGAAGCTAAAATAAACTCCAAATCAAGTTGATTATCAAGATTATCAAGTCAATAAATCCCAAAATGGAACAAACTCCTAGGGGGCGTTAATTGTTTCTCATTCACAAATATTAATCTTTTTTTGATATTACAAATCATACAATGTACTTTACAATAAATGCACGTTTCAATACTTCCACAGATCCACGGAAATATATTTTTAAAAATATTACCTGCGATTTTGATTTTGCCTAGTAATATTATAAAAAATATTTATACACGTGCGTGCGAGTATAACGATAATTTAAATTATCCTCAATTTAAACGCTAAAATTATTAATAGAGATAATTAGTGAAGAGATCGCTGACGAAGTTGACCCTAGGCAATATTCGATCTACTTGGATGCTCTCGTTATTTCAATGATAATCTCCTATCTCTAGATTCTCTCACTTCGTTAATCACCCACCATCCATCCCTATATAAAACTTTACGGCTAAAACTGATTAGCGATGATTCCTTTAGCAACAAGTTGCACCTCGTGTGTTTTCCTCAGGAGTTTCCTAAAATCAACAAGTGAATTCACTTCCTGCCTGGAATTTCTATATTGCTTTCGCGTTCGACTCCACAGGTGGCAAACTAGCAACGAGAACGACTTTCTGGAAAGTCCACCGCGCGAAAGGGGTTGGCTCGTTTATTTACCTGCCTCTTAACAAACATAACGCACTCACGCGCAGTGGAAGAATTTCCATCTCGCGTTTCTTCAATGACCAATGTTCAGAACCCGCGAATGTCGAAAATAAATGGCGATGACGCGCGTATATATCGGCGCTATCTTTGTTTCTGGAATGTGATAAGAGCCGTTTTAATAAAGAGCCGAAGGGACGTTGACGACTCATATAGAGAATTCTTCGCGATCTTTGCATTCCTTTGTAGCCTCGAAGTAAATTCCGCACGAATCGCACCATTCCCAGGCGGCTGAAGTCGGAGAATCTTGATTATGTTCGTGTGTTATGCGTTAAGACGAAAATTATAAACCGATTCACCTTTTATTCCTTTTTACTGTTTCTCAAAAAACTCTACACTATATTTGACAATGTCAAGAGCGTAGAAACGTATTTAGATACAAAATTGCGAGACAATTCTCAATTTCAACAAATCTCAATTCGTTCTATTTAATTTTATTAACTAAAATTATAGAAGAAGTTTATTTCATTTATTATTATTTATTTTATTTGATAATCGCGTAGAATCATAAATTAATTATTGACGATAAAGAATATCTGTACTGACGTGGAATAAGGAAAAAACAAATAAATAGCTAGAGATAGATACTGTCGATTCTGTTAAAGATTGACACATTTGAGAAGGGGTGGATCGCGAGGGAATGGATGATACAGAGACAATATGGGGGCGTCAACAATCGCCTCGGTGGAGGGAGACGAATGACCAGAGTAATGTCGAAATAGGCCACGCGAAAGAGGAATTCATTGGCTGTAAGGTGGGGAGGAACGAGAGAAATAGAAATAACGGACGAAAATGAGAGGAACAAGCAAATAAATTTAGTTATTATTTTAGAAATGGATAAAAAGGGAAAAGAGAAGAGAAGGAGAAGAGAACAAAAAGAAATTAGCATGCGTGTTGTGTAATGATGTGTGCGTGTGTGTCAATATTTTGTATGCGCATGTGTGTGCAATGAAGAGAGAGAAATGTAGTCAAAAGGCAGGAGGCGGAAGCAGGACTAAAAGAGATGGCGAACAGGTGGGAGGGCGAGAGGACGCGAAGTGCGAAGGGGTGAAAACGGGGAACCCAGTGACCATGCGCTCTGCCGGCGACTGGGGGCTTCTGGATCTTTTCGAGGATCAAGAAGAGGACATCGAAGAAGCACGGGAGACGCAGACGGTGGTGGGCAGAGAGAGCGACGGCTCCAGGCCGGCACGAGCGAGGTGAGATGCGCCCTTATCGCCCTTATCGCTCTCAATCGTCCGTGCAGTATCTATCGGAGTGCCCTGACACTCCTCGCCAACCGGGTCGCAACCTCGACGGCTAGCAACGATAGCGGCGATACAGGACCGGAGAACGCTCGCTCCGGCCGAACCGACCGATCTCAGTGAGTATCTTCTTTATAAATATAATTTTTAATGAAACTTTGGAATGTGTATAGAAAACTAGTACATAAAAATAAGATTAATAAACATCGAGTAGATCCGTTAATATACTCACAAACAGTATGTCACTAAGAAGAGACGCACTAATACGTGGGCAGTTAAATAAGTTAGTGACTTTTTAAGAGAAGATTATATTAAAAAATAAGTCGAATTTTGATTTAAAAGAAGTAAAAAAAAATCACTGATCTATCATACTACTCATATATAATTTCAATCATTTTTTTATATACACTATTAAATTTATAACTGTTAAATTCATGTCAAATTACACCTAATTTGAGTTTATTTTTAATTATTTCTATTGGTATCGCCTACTCAATATATTATCAATTTGACTAAAACAATGAAATTAAACAATTCAATTCAAGAAAATGTATATTAAATTTGACTCGAATTTAGTTTATTGTTTACTAAATGCATACGTTAATATGGATATTTATTCTGAAACTAATCACAGAATAGATTGATTTACATTTTAATAAAAATTAAAAATAATGAAATATTATTCAACTTAGAGATTGAGTTATGAGATTAAGTTAAGAGATTGTTCCTTTGATATCTAATAGTGTATATTATATGTATTTAATGAACAATAAACTAAATTCGAGTCAAATTTAATATACACTTTCTTCCTCGCAACCACGAACCATCTAAACGCAACGCCACGTTAGACATAATAAGAAATACTATGGCTATTTTACGGTCCGTGCCGCGATTTATTAGGTGAAGTATCCTTACGCTCAATTCACATGTCGGCAAAGCGCCGACGGCTATATGAATCGAGCGTAGGATACTTCAGCCAATAAATTGTGGCACGAACCGTAAAATAGCCATAGTATTTCTTACGATTATGTCTAACGTGGCGTTGCATTTAGGTGATTGTTGCGAGGAAGAAATAGATATATATTATTAGATATCAAAAGAGCAATGGTAACCAACCCAATCTCTTGATAATATTTCATTATTTTTAATTTCCATGTACATTAAAATGTAAATCAATCTAGTCTGTGATTCCTAGCACGTTTATAGGTGATAAAGCACGAAAGAGTTACTGGATTTTTGCCTTAAACGTCATGAATATAGGAAGATCTTTTCAGAGAATAAACTAAAACGATTTTAAAACAATTTTTTGTGGTGTTAGACATATTTGAAGAAGGTAATTTGACTTCATCAGGAATAAATTTTTGTTTGTATGACATATCTCATTTATTACATAATACAGTTCAATTATTTGGTAACGGTCGAAAGCGGAGATTTAATTGGCTATATAAACGAGTTATCACGCTGTTAAATGTTTAATTAATAATTCATATTGCGGAATTATACGCGTTTAAGTAATGTGGTCGATAAGCGCACTGTACTTTACCGAATTATATTAATTAATATAAATTGTTAATTGTAATTAATAAATTATCTGTGCGACATATAATATTGTTCTTCGCGATAAGCTACTATCAAAAATTGTCAGTAACATTTTAATTTACATCATCATATACAGTCAATGATTCCTACCTTAGAAATTAATGAAATAATATTTGATTTTTGTCAAATAATATCGTTTCAAAAAACGAAATGTTAAAGTATAATTGTATTCACATAATATAAAAATCAAGAAATATTAGAATAAAGTGTTATTAAACAAATAAATTATATATTCCGTTTAATTGATATCATTATTCATAAATTAACAAAAATAAAGGAAGGCTTTTTTCGAAAAACTGAATGTCACTTATTAAAAGTTGCATTTAAATCATAATTTTAAAAATCATATATTTTGACTATTTAATGTGGCTGTCTTTAATGATACGAATATGCAATCAAAAGACTATTACTAATTAAACCTCGCACTACATAAAACATCGTTATACCTTCTTCAAATTTTACATTCATTAGTGATTTGTAATTTTTTTAATTGCTTAGTCACGTACATTGAATTATAACATAATTGTAGTCCTATCATCTTATCATTGTTACAATCTTTCGTGAATTTCACGGAACAAATTCCTTTCTCAAGAATTATGATTCACCAATCACTGTTTCAATTTATAATGGTCTTGATTGATAATTATATCATTGAAGAGGTGATCACATTAAATGGTCAAAATGCATTTAATTTTTAAAATTATGTGTGCGCGATTTGAATGTTAATTTTAATAGCACATGACGCCCATCTTGATTCGAATAGCTCTTCTTTATTTTCGTCAATTTATGAATTTATATTAATTGAAGCCTGATTTATAATCTTTTAAAATTACATTCATCGATATTTTAAATTCTCAATTTTAAAAAAAGATAAGGAAACTAGAATTGATTATATCCTCTTTGTCAATGAGACAGATGTCAGTATCACACCACGGGGTCATCTATAATAACCACTACATCAACGTGTTAAGCGTGTCCGTAGTATTATTCGCCTGCCAGATACGTTTACGGAATCTTTAGACTCGTTGACATGTCACCGAGGTGACCGCTTCTGGTATCCTTTAGTCGCGTAACACCGGATTTCCTGATCGTGATCCGCGGCTCTAGAACAAACGCCCTCATTTCCACGTGTCATCCGCAGTTTCTGGCACCGATCTTCCTCGGTGAATTCACGTCAAAGAACAGTTAGATCGAGAGGGTCAGCGCAAAAGATGAATTCCAGAAGACATGAGTTCTCGCGCGATTTCAGAAAACCCGGGCCACTCCCGAAGACTGTTCTCTCTCAATTTTGTTAGAATATTTTCTCGATAGAGTGGGTCTTGAAGCAAATTAAATATATCATATGACTTTCAAAAATTATGTTTTACAAACTTATATTATGGGTTTCTGCGATTATTTGATAATTTTAAAAGAACAAAAAATAAGATCCAAGCCTGAATGATAGAATATTATTAAATGCGAGACGAAAAGGCGATATCCTTCGTCTCTCGTTGTCGCCCGGCTTCTGACACAGAAGCTAGTGAGAGGGTTGGGACTTCAACCTCGTAAGGTTAATAGAGTGATCGGTAACAAGGTTATAAAGCAATCTGCATAACCCTGTCCAGTACTTTACCCGACCTACGGGTTTCATGTTACTGCGAGCGGTGTCGTAATTACTGTCTCTAATGCGATTACCGGATCGACAAGACCGGTAACCGAAGGACTCTGTGAGATCTTTTTCTGGTTTTTAATTGCTCCGTTTTTTTCTTCATAATTACTTCTCTCTCTTTCGTCTCAATAAAATCTTTAGCAAAATATAAGATATAAAGAAAGAGGTTAACGTATATGTCTTTTTGACTTTAGGATTCCTTTTTCGAAATGAATTTAAAAAAAAATGATTTGATTTTTCCTTTAATCAAATTTTATTCAATTTAAATCCATAACAATTAAATTAAAAAAGAAGAAATGAAATACATGAAAGAAATTAAAAACTGTGATGAATATTGTTTGTTTTTTCTTTGTCAGCAATATTGGAATTTAAAGAAGATAGTTAAAATAGTTTTATCAGAGGAAAAGTAAAGAATTTAAAAAACTGTGTAGAATTTTGTTTCCGAGGAAATGAAATATGAGAATTGATAACTTTAGCTAGATTATTTTTACTATATTTTTTAAATTAGAACCTACGTAAAATTTATCGGAATGTCTCACGCTTTATTCGCGACTCCTTTAAACGGCAGAGGCGTTAAGAAAGAACCGATAGGATAGCGGTAAATTCATTTACGCACGATCGAAGACGTAATTTTATTTCCAGAGCTCCGTCTCTGACCTCGTCTCGTCTGAAGTCTCGTTTCACGGCTATCCGAGTTTGATTTACATCCGATCCCTTCCTCGCATTACGATACGCGATGGAAGAAACGTAACGCATTGCCTGGACTCGAATCGCCTCTAATTTTGCGAGCAACCAGGCGCGAGCTAAATTGAAATTTATCTATGAAGCGAGATACGGTGCCGTCGTAAACGAGAATATAATGCGTCTTTTCCTCATGCACGATTCTTTCAATCCTTTCAGATCCCTTCAATCTTCGACTCTCAGAGAGTATTGTCAGTCAATAATTCTAAGGATATTTCATTTTCTTTTAATTTAGTACTTAAATACAGATATTATTTTGTAAGAAATAAAATAAAACAGGCCAGTATTTATTACGATGTGAAGTATTATATTTGTTGCAAAAAAGACTTGACATTGATCTTCATGTTTTATAATAAAATTTATTTATACTAAATTCCGACTAATTTTTATAGTATTGTACTAATGTAGGATTTACTACAATTTTTATTTATATAAAGTTCTGCATTTGTTTAAAATTGCTCAATATAATTAAAATATTAATATTATTAATATAATAAAGAACGCCAATAATACAATAGAGCAAAGTTAGATGATATGAATACAATATATATTCTTAATTTAAATTTAATTATCTTAGATGTGACTGTGCGCCGAAACATTCGGACATCCTGGCTGAGATAATATTTTTCACAATAAATTCTTTACCGAATTAATTTAGAGAGGATTATTTCATTATATAGAAATGTCCGAATGTTTCGGCGCACAATCACATCTGAGATAATTAAATTTAAATTAAGAATATATATTGTATTCTAACTTTGACCAATTATTGGCATTCTTCATCATATTTATGTATATCATTTACACGGTCGTATTTATTCTTAAAATATTATTATTAAAATATTATTATTATTCTTAAAATATTATTACAGGTGATAGACATAATTTAAATGTATAATCTTCCTTTATATCTATGAAATTGTTATGAATTTATTTATTATTATTTATTATTAGATTACTTCGATACAATAAAATATATGCACAATGAGTGTCTTCAAAAAAACAGTAATACTTATCGCTGATTAAAATAGATTAATTAACTGTAAGCTGCAGCAAATGTACATTTATATATAATCTCTTTATCAATATGTAATTCTGTACAATAATTATATAGAATGTTTCAAAAATTACTCTTGCAAATGTTTTAAATAATTTCCAAGAAATTTCTTAGAAAATTAAATAATATGTTTCACTATAAACCATTTAATTTTTTTTTTACACACTCTTAATTCTTACTGAAGCTAAAAAGTATTATATTATAAACATCTTTACAATATTCTTAAAATTAAAATATAACAATATTATTATTGTTATTCTAGTTTAAAGTTTAATTTTATAACCGCTTAAAGTCGAAAGTAATTGATATGTCATTCTTAGTAAATTAATACCAACTTTTCCAACTTGTAATTTAACTCATCCGGCTTATAATTTATCCGAAAGAAACTAATTTTCTTTTGTAGACTGTGCTGTCATCAGTCTCTACTTAGAGAATCTTTCATCTTATCAAGACTTTTCCGCCTCTTCTTATGCGCCTCTAATTAACAGGTGGTGCTATTGTTACAATCCGGCGGACAATCCGTCGGCGAAATAGCTGCCGAGATGTATGCATGGAGTATCAGTGTTAAAACATGCATAACGTGCGACATATTCTACCTAATGTGTCGGGAAAAAATTCAGTTCATCGCGATGACGATGTAAGTAAATTATGATCTGAGATATTGATATTAATGCTCATTATTAATGCGCGAGTGATGGAAAAATATCCCGAATGTTACGAAACCAGCGCGAAATCGTCCGTTGTGTTCCATGAAGATGAATCCGCGTTAATGTACTCGAGTTAACTTTGTGTATGAAGTTTGAGATATTCGGGGTATCAGAGACCACGACGATCGGACCGACAGCAACGGTGAAACTTCGTAATACATAGTGATTTTATACGAAGGTAACATGATTTCGCGATGAGACATAACTCGCTTATCATGCAATATCGCGCGACAAAGGGAGGAGTCAGAACACCCACCATCTTTGACATAATTGCTTCGGATTACGATAAAGCGTTAATAATGCATGGCAAAGAGAGTATGTCAACGGTATTATTGCGAGCGTTACGTGCTGCGTATAAATATATGTGTAGCAGGCAAAAAAATTTCTATTAACATGAACATCTACTTTGAAGGTTAAATATTAAAAATAAAATTTCATGTCGTCGATAATTTGATTGTTGCTAATTGTGATTGCGAAGCCGAGAGCGATATACTGTGCAGTTTTATAGATATTCCAAGAATTTTTTCTTGGAGAAGCGTTTATGAAGACATCGACTGAATGCAAGAAGATTATACTTCATGCACATATAGCCACAACATTAAAGATACCCAAATCTCTATCTGGTTCGGTCGTCAACCTACTTGTTGAGATCCAAAGCAACAGTTTGCCTTTTAAGCTATCTGCATCCCTCTTCATTCATATCTCCATTCTCCTCTTATTAGAAGCTTCTTATCGATCGATCCTCATGAATGTTTTTATTCATAATTAATCAGCTATCTATACTATTTTCTCTTCTCACAGAAATGTTATATAAATCAAAATTGCATGTCCTCGCTCGATAATTCTGAATATGTTATATACTCAAAAACTGTTCGTAAAATAATATTTTTATAGAACATGTAAATATGTAAATATTAAAATTTTTTCTCGTTTATTTATATATGAATGTTATTATTCAATATGAAATGATAAGATTAATAGGAAATAAAGAGTTAAGAGAATATTATAAATAATGGCATATTCGAAGAAAATTGATTCTACATTTATCAAAGAATCTGCGAATAATACAGTCGAGAGGTACACCCGATACAGCGAGACATAGCAACCAGAACTAATTGGTTCTTAAAGTAGGAACTAACCCTACGTAGGGCGCAACTTCGTCTGTGGAACAGCGAAGAGAAACTTAAAGGACTGCTTCCCTTCCATTGTTGCCTATAACTCTGCCATTGTATCTTTAAGGAGAAAGAGAGGAGGAGATCAATTTAACATGTGTAATTATAAAAGCAGACATAATAATAATTAAGAAATTGTGACGAAATGTAGAAATTTTATATGATGACATGTTGTAATATTCGCGAAAACGTATTAAATAAAGTATTGTATAAACATTTCCGTCAACTATACATGACAAAAAATCAATAAATATTGACCTATTTTTATTTTAATTTCAAATTATTTTAAAATAGATTCGCTAATAATTTATTTTAAAAACAAAAAAAAATACAAAATGTTTTGTTGAATTATTAATTAAAAAATTATAAAATATTATTTAAACAAAAATTAGTATATTGATTAATTATTGTCGCATATAAGTGCTCGTGATTTTTATTATTAGTATTGAAACACGTACAAGTGGAGAATTTTTATTGGTGCTTCGCACAATTCCGCGAACCTTCGTCGCGTCGGTTTCAACCATTCATGCGAAAATAAGTTCAATTTCGGAACGTGTTACAGCGAAACGACGGGATTTTCTATTTCCTTTATTATATGTGAAAAATTCCGACGATTCGCAATTCGCACGCGGAAACGGCCGGCTACGCAGAGTGGTCACGTTTTATAATAAATCCCGCGCGCTGACGGCCGACACGACTTTTCTATTAGCTGAAATGACGAAAACTTTGGTCAGTTGATCTCATGTATGCAGTGCGATAGCATAATCTCCCATATCGCGTACGAAACTCATACCAACGCGGGTGAATCGACATAACGAGCGTCGATGAGTCGGCAGATCCTCGCAACCACTTCATCAAGCCGCTACCGAGAAGTTGCTGTCAATCGCAAAACGATCACCCATACCCTTTCAACGACTCGTATCGCCTGTCAACCACCTCTTCAGAATCTCGGCACTATATTGTCGAGCTTTGCGTATAGCGCTTCATCCAAAATTCGCATCTCGCGCTTGCAATTATGCATGATTACATCGAGCTTATTAGATTAGAGCCTAGTAGAATACACGAATATTTCATGCCAAGAAAGGAGGTAGAGGTAGATTATACATACATTGTCTTCCTGTATTAAAATCTAAAATTAATTGCGCAAAATTGATTTTGAGACACGCCTTCTCTACGAACAAAATAAAAAAGAAAGCTTTCATTCAATCATAAGTAAATATTTGATAGAAGAAGTGACGCTATATATATAGTTTGTTTGGAAAAGAGATTGAAAGGGCTTTTTATATACCGTAACCATCGTGTTTTAAAAGAGTAAGCACACATCTATCGCAGCGGGAACAAGACGGGCGACAAATCGGGAGAAAAAAAGGATCTCCGTAGGATTGGAAGGCATACGACGTTAGATTGATCGGGGGATGTTTCCAATGGGAATAGCCAGCACTGCCAGCAAGTTATGGAGACGCGGGGACGTTCAACATCCCATCGTGTGCTGCGAGTACGAAAGCCCAGTACAAACAGAAGCGCGTCTTGCGGTCATTCTTTGTCGTAATTACCAAGAAGATAAGAGAACGAGGAGCGGGTGAAGGTGGAGGATAGAGGAGAAAGAGGGTTGAAAGGGGGGGAAGGGGGAGGGGATCAGAAGGGAGTCAGTCATGGCGGAAGGTAGCGGAGCTTATAAGTGGCACGAGTGGGAAGCGGTCTTTCCCGAGAATAATGCGCGCGGACCCCAGGGAGTTGGCTTTCAGGAAAATGCTGATTGCTTCCCCGGCTCTCACGCTCCTTTTCCCTTCATAGCAATTCTCCATCCGCCTATCCCTTTCCCCCTTCTCCTTTCCACGCTATCAATCTTCGACTTCGTCAGTGACGGAGACGTATAATCCGCCCTTTGCGTATGCGTGCGTGCCCATATACGTATAGGTCCCCATAGCTTCTTCTCTGCCTCTTCGGCCCTTAAACAACTCTTATCTCGCGATACCAACAGCTTTGTGCTCTTTTCATTTCGCGGGGGTCTCCACAACAATCGAGCGCAGGGACATGCTATCATCGGTCCTATTATTTGATAATTCTTTTCTCTTTGAATAAGAAGAGGAAAGATACGATTATCCATAGACAAAAGAACGGTAGATCGAAGGAATTCTTTCGTTTGAATCACACTCAAGTTAAATCAAAGGTGAGAAAAGTGTCCGGTAGAAATATAATGCATCAATTGCGTTTTGATTCGCTTTACAGTGAAATTCTTACGCGACGCTTCTTAATGAAAAATAGGATAAAGTACTCTGAACGCGCGAGACAGCGCTGAAAGTCGCAATAGCCTTTGATGCCTGCCTTTTCAAAGGGCGAGCATGAAAATTAGGTGGACTAAAAGCGTGGGGTAACCGAGTTATGACGAATAAAAGAGAAGCGGGCATCACGCGCGCGGAACGTGGGTCGGGGGGCAGGACGACGCAGGTACTATTAAAAGCCTGTAATTAATGCGGTTAATTGTATTGCGCTAAACGAACGTCGAGTCGATAGCGAGTTTCAACGAGAAACGGAAGCGGGTGCTTTCTAGAAAACTTCGACAATTAAGACTGCTGTACTTGATACAATCGTGCGAATGTCACTCGTTATTAAAGGAAAAAGTTGGCGTTAAAAGAAATCGCGAACGACAAAAACAAAGATCTTTAAAAAAAAACTCATATGTCTTTGTAACATTTAAATAATATTTTATTTGTTAAAAGCAAAAGTAAAGTTTTATTTTTTATATTATTCTCTCTCTCTCTCTCTCTCTCTCTCTCTCTCTCTCGCATAAAGCTTTTTATAAAATCTACCTTCTTCGAAATGTCATTGATTTTAACGCTCAATTGAGCTTCTCTAAACGAAAAGTAATCTTCTGGAAATATTATAGGTATAACTTATTTTTTACGTTATTAAATCTTCATTTATCTGTGAAATTAATGTCGCATATGTACATCCTCACGAATACTTAACTTGATACAAATTTAACACAAGCTATAGTATTTACTTTGAAATTGGATTTGTATGTATAATTATCTTTTCTTCTTACTTAAGAATAATATTCTTTTATCTTTCTATATCATTAAAAATGTTTGTACAGGAGTAGAAGTATAATAAATCAATCCTTTTATTTATGTAACTTCTTTTTTTCACTAATAAAAACTAATTCAAATGACAATGTAAATTTTTAGTCTTAAATTAGGATTAATTTAGTCCTATTGTTGATAATCACTTTTGTGTTATAAATATATTAAAATAAATTTGATATGCACGTTTTAAAAAAAAGTGTACAATTAAATTGAACATGGTATTTATTTAGCGAGTAAATAAAAATTAAGTAGAAAATAATAAATAATAAATGAATCATTTATGTACGTAAAATCTTTAAAAAGATAAAATTCATTGCAAGCATTTCAAAACTAATCCTGAAGGTAAGTGGGAAAGATACGATTTGCTCAAATCGACAAGAAATTGTGAAGGAGTAAATCGCAAATTTTGACCACTTTCCACAATTGACAGTTTTCAGCGAAGACGATTTTATCTTCTGTTAAAGCAGATGCGTCTTTTCCGGCATTCAGACTATTTCCGTCTTTCCCATTCAAGATTTTTTCCAGTAGAAACGATTCGCGCGATTTTGTTCTTTAATATTGCTTATAATTTGAACATAAAGCATCAAAAAGGAAATTTCGCTCCAATAATCATAAACCCATCTAAGATTTTTGTGACATTACCTAACCGCCTTATAAAATATACGCGAATACGCCTTAATTTATTAATTCATCAATGTTATCTTCGAAAGAAATGTTTCACAAATACAATATTTTAGTAATAAATAATCATTCTCTAAATCGATTAATATTTAATTAATCGACTAATTACTAATGTCTTAGCTCTTCGAAAAAATATCGTTCGATACTTTAGTGTTTACATTAATTAGTGTTCACAAGGTGTCTAATATCTTTTTTTAAAACTACACGAGGAAATCGACAAATGTAGTAGGTTTATAAATGTAACAATTAATTGATTGAAAAATGTTCGAAGGTGAATGCGGTAAAGTATCAACGCAATACTGGATTCAATTGTTTAGCTTCGTGAAAGGATTCCGTCGGAACGATTGATTGATTTTTCGTAATTTCTATTTACCACTTCTCTATGAAAACAGGTACATGATGTCCACGTTGAATTCATATATTTTACGTGAATTACATAGAAACATCATCGACATCATCGATGGATATCATCGACATAATGTCATATAATATAACGTTGTGATTTCATTGTCAAATTCGAATAAATTTTCCTAAATTTCAACGAAAATTCTATTTTCTAGATACTTCCATATAAATTTTAATATATACAGGGTATCTGATAGTTGTCCTGACAGAGTTTGTGGAACGAATTATAATAAATTGAGATAGAAAGTATTCTACTATTTTGCAATTTTCACAATAGTTAACAAAATATTATTGCAAAAATTGTCGAAAATTGATCTTCGATCATTTTTTATTCAAACACTATCAATTTTACAGAAAAACTGCAAGAGATAAGAAAATTGTTTATTTTCTTCTCATAGAACTCTACGAATTTTTTCAGAATTTTTTATCAACTTTTTAGTACTGCATTTTAATATGAAAAAATACGGTATTGAAAAATTCTGAAAAAATTCTAAAAAAATTTTTAGAGCTCTATGAGAAGAAAGTAAACAATTTTCGTCTCTTGCAGTTTTTCTGTAAAGTTAATAGTATTTAAGTAAAAAATTATTGAAGACCAATTTTCAGCAATTTTTAACAATTAATATCTTGCTAACTATTGCGAAAATTGCAAAATGACAGAGAACTTTCCGTCTCAGTTTAGTTCGCTCTACATGTGCACGAACTCTGTTAGAACAATTATTAGATACCCTGTATAATCCACATAGAATTACTCAACTAAAGCCGCTCATTCGCGAGCAATATGCGATATTGTTAAATGCACGCGGCAGAATTCTATATATAATATTCTCGTAAATAAAAAGTATACATAGAAAGAATAAAAGACGCAGAAAATTTTCACCTATATTCTAAAATAATTTCTTGAAGGAGAATCTCCAAAATTGGGTTTCAAAATAAAAAATATATTTTGACAGCACAATTTTATTTAGTTCAAAAATATAATTTAAATCGGACTCTCAAACTTTAAAATAATAAATAACAATAAGATTAAGGCCAATGAGAGTCAGCGCGGGAATAGGTGTGCATAAGTATTAATTCATGTAAAATACTTCAATTTGATAGATGATGCAGCTTTATTTCGAAATCTTGAATTCGAAATAAGAGAGAGACAAGATTTCGGAATAAAGCTGCACATCATCTATCAAATTGAAGTATTTTACATGAATTAATACCTATGCACACCTATTCCCGCGCTGACTCTCATTGGCCTTAATCTTATTGTTATTTATTATTTTATTTAGTTTTATATGACAATTAATTTAGAGACCTGTATGTGATATTCTTGAAAGTTATATATGCCAAAATGCATTCATTATTATATAACTGTTAGGTATAATTTTTATATATGTGTATATCTATGTAAATATTACGAGAAAACTCTTAGGAGAAAATCGATCAAACATATAATAATTAATTCAATTTTCACGTGAATTTCAGTATTGTTATTGAACGAAATCCATTCAACTGTTACGTGGATTTCATTTGATAGTGAAAGGAGCATCAATAAATAATATTTCATACCTAGTGTGTCCGTGTTAGGTTTAATTCTTGCAAGAATAGAGCGCGACGAAAAGTACGCGATATTCAACACAACGAAATTTTATTTACGCATCTTTCAAATCTCTTGCTGTTTATATTGCCAATGTTGTAGAACATTAGAGGAAGGATAAAATTTGAGAATGGGAGGTGGAGACTGGAGCGGTTGGTTGCAACGATGCCGGCAATCTCGGAGGCTCGTTCTCGTTATCGTCGCCATCGCATTGCTGCTGGATAACATGTTGCTGACGACCGTAGGTAAGCGTTGTAGTCTATTAATATTTCTGTCATTATATCGCATGGCGTACGACATTAATTAATTCCGACCTCTCATGTCAGCAGTTTCAACATGTTATTGATTATTGCTTAATTAGCCATGTAAATTTTTTATATAGTGTAATTTTTTATATAGTATAGTTTTTTATATAGATATTTGTGCAATATTTATATTAAATTTATATTTCTGGCAATTATATCGAAAAATTATATCGAAAAATTGAACTCTTATTAATTTTAACGTATTATAGAAAATTTAAGCTAATCTCGTTCTTTCTGGTAGTTTCCTTTTTCGGATTTTAGAGTTGCCTCTTTAAGCCATAACTTTAAGTTCTAGTAGGTCAAGTATTCAGAATCATTAACTTCATTACTTTTTCTTCAACTATGATCTCGTGGTTCGTTATAAGATTAACAAACTTTAAAAGAGATTAAATCATAATATACTACTCTAAATATCTGACTGCAAGTAAAAAAAGAAAGATGTTCTTGAAGATATTATGATTAATATCGTAAATAAATTGTTAAAATAAATGTAATGTATAAATATACAATCAATTCATAAAATAAGAAGAGAATTGTAAAAGAATTTTTATTGATTACTATTTATTATATTTATTTAAAGCTTAATCTCAGGGACATTGGAATTTCGTTTTTTTAATTCTAATATTGCTGACAAAAGAACAAACAATATTCATCATAATATTTTTAATTTTTTCATTCTTTTATTTTCTGTTTAATTGATATAAATTTAAATTAAATAAAATTTAATTAAATAAAAATTTTAATTACTTTTATCTAATTTAAAAAATTCGTTCCTAATGAGATGAATTTATATTATTGCACGGTACATTATATATTTTTCTGATTTTTAATACCTTTATCACCATTCCTTACTCGAATTCTGTCGATGCTCTTCTCGGTGGTAAACTTATGTTTAATTCAAAAAACGTTCGTTTATCGTACTGGACCGGAATGTCGAAAGAACATATTGACTTTTGTATATCACGCCGCCAATCCAGATAAGTGGTCATGCATTTATGTAGCGTGATCGTTACAAATATACGATCTACAAACATCGTCACGGTTGTCGAACAAATCGTGAAATCCACTTTGTTGTAAAAAATTCTTTTTAATTAATTATGAATCTATACATATTGTATATTGTAACTACAATATAAATAAAGTTTTTATTTATAATACTTTTGAATTTTTTTTATAATAAATTCATCTTTACAAACTGATAATTAAATAATTTTCAGTACTTATAAAATAATTAAATTTTTATGATAATAAATTCTAAAAAATTATTCGAAATGTAAATAAACGAAAAAAAAAGAAGGTTTGGAGGTGCTGGGATTTGAACCCAGGACTTTCAGCATGCGAAGCAGACACTCTACCACTGAGTTACACCCCCGATTGCTTACAAGATCTTTCAATATGCATTAGACTATAGACTGCTCTACTTTTTATATTTCTTTTTTTATGAATTTAATATTGCGCGAGATAAAGAAAGCACGTTTCTATTTATAGTTTAATTTTAATAAACTTCTAATTGCTGCAACAGGATTATATAAAATCCCAGATATATATATATATATATATATATATATATATATACACATATATATATATATATATATATATATATATATATATATTTATATAT
>Ga0157364_1001313_pt1 | contig 20801 bp, 7 predicted proteins | sample AttsexASBM2_FD_111476 | JGI IMG/M metagenome (GOLD analysis project Ga0157364, IMG submission 111476) | Fungus gardens microbial communities from leaf cutter ant in Ribeirão Preto, State of São Paulo, Brazil - Atta sexdens ASBM2 | ecosystem: Host-associated > Fungi > Mycelium > Unclassified ...
AGAAAAAAATAAAAAGTTAAATCGAGATTAAAGTTAATATACATTGTGGTAGAAAGGAATCATTAGAGAAATATAAATATTTATGGTGTATAATCTTAAGCGAATTTTCTACTTCATAAAAATCGAATCGATTTTTATGAAGTAGAAAATTTGCATTTTTTTTCAATTATTTTATATGAACGATCGTAGCTTGATGCAATCGTCGTATTTCTGTTCACTGCCTGCGTGGAATGCACTTCGAGCATTCCACGCAATGAAATTCGAGAAACATACAAGTATTACGCTCCTCGTAGAAACCTTAGGCTCATATAATACGATCTGGCTATAATACTCGATTGTATTTTTTCCTATAATGTTTCTATGTAGCAATAGATTACCGTGCACTGTTATATGACACCTCGCAGTTCTTATTCTGTTATGATATGATTAAATAAATTATGAAACGATAGCTGTCGAGAGCTGTTATGATTGCGCAAAATGCCGCAGATATTAATGCGATATTATGACAAGAATTATTTCATTAACGTGCGATAATACGATATTATTATTACATCGGTATCACTATTTATTTGTAAATATTATGTAATATTTATTTATCGGTTAAAATTTCCTTGTTTGTATATATATATATATATATATATAGAAAAATATTATTAAAAAAAGTTGTATAAAAATATATATATATATATTTTTTATAAATATTTTACAATTAAAAATTTGAACGTTCAAAATTTACGATTTTAGAGGTTTTATTATGAAAAATCGATATATGGGATACTAATTTGACTTAACCCGGTAGTTTGTTTTTTAAATTGTTGCCGACAGTTTGTCCCCCGTGGGATTGCTGCAAATAGAGTGGGCAGGCAATAAAACGTTGCCCCATAACATTATTCTCAGTGTTTTCTCCCCCAAAGGTGGCGACGCGGTAATACAATACAGAAGAGGGGTCAGATTCTGCCCCGTCGAGGGCCACCGCCTTTGTATACTACACGAGGGGTTGTAGGTGGCGACAGTAAGAGAACACCGCGAACGATACAGGGCCAAGCGAAAAGGTGTGACTCGAATTTGTAAGCAAAATTCCACTACAGCTTCCCTGGTGCTTCCGTGGAAAAATTACTCTTTCATGTTTGTTAGTCATTTCGCTTAAAATTAGCTCTATTGTTAATCTTTCTGTCAATACATAAATGTCCGAGTACCCTGTGCATTGACAGAAAAAATTTTTAATAGTTTTTACATTTTTGTGCGGATTTCGTTATGACGCTTCAAAAATTCCATTTTTTGAAAAACAAAGAACAGTTTTTGTATAGATTTTATCTCATTTTTCCTTTTTTTTACCCATCATCTTTATAAAAATTTATAAAAATTATGTATTGACAGAAATTAATTCATGCGTAAAATGAAGATTATATAGATCTCTACTATATAGATCTCTACTGAGATAATGATTCTATATAAAACAATTTTGTTATTAGTTGCCGTTATTATATAAAAATGATGAAACATTTCTGATAGGTATTTACATGTATACGTATAAGCTTATGTGTATTTGATTAACTACTTAATATAAAAAGTAAATAAACTATTCCATACTTCCTAAATTATAATCTAACTTCAGAGAATATTACAGTTAACATTCGATAAAAAGCGTCATCAGATGCTCATTTCTCGAGCGGAAGAAAGTCCGTCGGAAATCTCCATGTTTATTCCCATCCGCAGCGATGATTAGCCACTATTATTTCTTTTTTTATTGTATGAATGATTATTTATACAATCCACATTTATATTTTTTTGTATTTACAAAGAGTAAACTATGCAAAAATATATAGACTCACAATCTTCCCCTTTCTCTCTCTTTCTTTCTCCCTCCCCTCTCTCTTTCTTTTTCAATCTTTCTGTCCCTCCTTGTCGCTCTTCTACGGATTACTTACGTGATGCACTCAGCACAAAATAAAGCAATAAGCAAATAAAATCGTGGGTGCGCGGCACAATGGAAACTCCGGCTTTTCCTCCTCTTTTTCCCACTCTTCGCCTTAGCAACCCTTCCATCCCACCCTCATTCAAGATCATAAAGTGTGAGGCAACGCTTTGCGAAAGTTTTATTATTCTCATTTTTATGATCCGTCCGGCTGATTCCCTCGGCTGCAACTGTACTTACGCTGCACTCTCTACATCCTGCGCATTCGTCACAGTGTTTGCAAGTTTTCGCATGCAGTCCTTGGCCCAATAACTTGTCCAAATGCTCGATTACTCGGGAAGTTGTTTTTCTAAATTATGTTAATAGTTGTTTAATAGTTCTAATATAATTTCTTCTGAAAATCTACATCTCTCTCTCTCTCTCTCTCTCTCACCCCCTTTCTCTTTCATCCCTTTTCTACTTGCAGATGCATGATGTTTATTATATTCAATTTTATTATACTTTATTCAATTCGTTTATTATTTTATTTTTACCGCCAATTTGATTACTTATTTCTTTGTAATTCAGTTTTACTTTATTAATTGTATTTTTGTTTAACATTTGAAAGGATGTATTTCTAGAGTGCGTGTAATAAATGATGATATTTATCTATCTATTTAGCTCTCTCTCTCTCTCTTTCTCTCTCTCTCTCTCTTTTCCCCACCCTTTCTCTCTGTTCACACTTGTATAGAATAATCTTTATTAATAATTATTCGAATATTTTCGATACAAATTGATAAATTCGTCAGAAATAGCTCGTCAAAAATTATAACGAAAAAGATATATTAATCTTAGATTAAAGATAATCATAAGAAATTTTGTAAAAAAATTGAGATAAATATTTATTTACATATAAACAAAATATATCTACAATATATCAGGCCTGTCCAATTTGAACTCGGGAGACAAAACACAAAGCCACTAATGCAAAAAAATTCAATGTGGGTAAAATTTCGGGGAATGTAAAGTAAGTGATACGCATTTAAGTGACGCTTATCAACAGTTTACAGTTTCTAAAATCTTACATTGAATTTTGTTGATGACTTTGCGTTTTGGCTCCGGAACTCAAATTGGACAAGCCTAATCTAAATGTAGAAAAATTTGGTGTAACTTTCATTTTTCTAAAATTTTTTAATTACATTAAATATGTTTTATATTACATGCTACTTAAAAACTCGAGATATTCTAAAATGAAGAACAAAATCTATAAATGCAAGAGTATTTTTTCTATTAATATATATTTATACATACATGATGCCTATATTGTTAAAGATTCTATTTTGCTTTAATGATTTTGCTAAAATTTATACGTTTGAAAATTGCAATCACCATTGGTGCATAAACTACAATGATGACGTGAACAATTTGACCGCGACGTGGACGACGACGGCAACATGCTGGCACTAATTGCAGCGGTGCATAATTGCTCGATAAACATCCTGTTAATCTCACTTTTATGCGCCATACATTGTATCGCAGCGATGCTTGTGGCACGCAAGTTCCCCTCGTTTCCTCCATTCTTCCCTGTTCTTCTCCCTTGCTCTTTCTCTTTCACGTAATGCGACTTGAGAACACGTCATGATTTTCACTGGCGCGGCACATCCGTTACGGGCGCCATGTTTGCGAGAACCTCTTTAAAATACATTTCGCCGCTTGACAGTGGAAATGACGTTTACCATCGTGACTTATGAAACATGAATACCTTACGAGCGTTAATGTTAATTAACATTATTGTCGCACGTCACACAGATAAGGAAAGCGCATTTAAAATGTTATTTCTCGACTCTCAAGGATGGAAATCATTATAATCTCGGTAAATTTGTTTTTTCGACTCTGCAGATATGAAAAGATGTATTCTGCCTAAGTCACTCTATTTCTACTGTTATAAAAAATATATACTTACTTACCTACATAAAAAGTGAGACTAAAGATTTATCTTTATGTGATTTATACTTAAATTAAAACTTAAATTTCTTTGAAATCACTGATTTTAAAACCAGCTTGAAAGAGTTTGTTTGTCATAGTGTTCTATATAATGAAAAAAAATATTACAGTGTTCCATATAATAAAAAACATTTAAAAAAATTTTTTAAAAATTTAAACCTGATGGATTCATCTAACTTATCTAATCTTATATTATTTTTCTTCTTCTTCTTCTTCTTTTTCTTGATAATAATCTGAAATATTATGTTATTTTTCTTCTTCTTCTTCTGTTTCTTGATAATAATTTGTTCAATAAAAGCGCGACTAATATAACTTTATGTTTTTATTACAGTCCAGCAGTTATGAACTGTATTTATTATTTCACTATTTCCACTTTATAAATGTCTTAGACATTTTTGAAGCCGTTTCTTACGATATTTTCTCGTTTTGAATGCATATAAAAGAAAACAACTCAAATCTTTTGTGTAAGTAACAATCGTCGTTAAATATGTTATTCTCTAGTAAAATTGGACAATAACTATATATAAGATTTCATAGGGGAAGAATTTTTCTACCTGTTTGTTCAAAAATGTAGCGATTCTCAAATAAAAGTTTGCTCGATTATGCTCTTATATTAGACAGACTATGTTATAAAATTTACAGAAAAGCCTCAAAGATGTCGAAATTATTGATAAGGGCAATCATTTTTTGAATGATTTATTAATACAAAAATGTTACAGTATTAATTGTGTATATTATTTTTCATTTTTTTTTACAATAAATAATTTAAAATTATATTATGTCAATCACGCTCTTACCGAACAGATTGTATGTAGAAAAACTATTTGTTTAGAAAATATTTGTTAAATATAAACAAAAATAACGATTAGTTTCATCAGAGACCTTCGAAAAATTTTTAGATCCGCACTTGATGACTTATTTGACACAACTTTTTAAAAAAAATGTTAACGATAGTATTCAAAAACATCGTTCACATTACTCGAAAAATCCTTTCAGAAACTCACTTGCTTGTTTCATGGATTTAGAATTACATATAGAGTAAAAAGTCGGCGTAACACGTTTTATAACCATAGACAAAGTCTACATAAAACCCGGTGACTACGTGTCGTGTCGGCAAAAGATGTGGAAAGATAAAGGAAAATTGTCCTAGTCCCCAAAAGAAAAGAAGATGCTCGAGTTACTTTAACGGCTAGACGAAGTTCCCGGTAAAACATCTTGAGAGTATTTTGAGAACTTTGCTGAAATATTCTACGAGAGAGAGAGAGAGAGAGAGAGAGAGAGAGAGAAAGAGAGAGAGAGAGAGAGAGGAAAGTCCGCCAGGTGAATTCAGACTACTGCCTTACGCGAAACAGATGCATTTTAACGCTAAAGTTTCGTTTGATTCGCACTTTACAAACGCGCGATTTAACGCACATATTTTGTTTGATAAGTAATGGACGTTTCGTTATGAGCAACGAGTATTCGCATTTTTTATTCGCGAAGAAAATTTATATTCATGAGTTTATTTCAATGTGTAACGTTGCTGCGTAATTATATTGATGGGACTAGGTAATATTGCAACTCTTCTTATTGGATGGATAATTGGATGGCTTTATGGTATAATGAATAATGTGCAGAATTTGTAACGTCGCATTATTGTTATAAGTAAAGAAAAAAAATATCGATTATCTTTCATTGAAATGAATCATTAAGTTACAAAGCCGGATAGAAAAGCAACGCTTAATAAAGAGCGAGTCGCTAACTGAATAACCTGGAAGTTTTTTACATTTCAAGAATTTTCTATTTTTGTTGCCAATAAAAAACATAATAGCTATTGTGTAATGTTTCGAAGAACATGTATTAATCATTTGTGATACGTGTTATTAGCAGATAATTGAAATATACGATTTAACTATTATTTTGCTCATCAATTCATTTTGCACTGACATATCTCGCGTTTTAATTTTATCGGTACTGATATAGATCGATGTGAGAAACTTATAATCGCGAATTGTGATTTCAATCCGGGAATGGAGATCACTTTGCGCAAAGCTGATCGCGGGCGTTGCCATTTCGCATCAAAGTGAAAACGTTGGGGGTAAAGAGTGGCGCATGAACACGCTCGTAAGGACGAGGCGGACACAGATAAGCCCTGAGCCTCGGGCTACGTGCCTCGCAAACGAACGGCGGGCGGACAGGCGGTTGGGAAAAAAGAGGGATGGCTGTTTCGCGATGGTTCTCGAGTTATTGCGCAAAGGGAAGGACAGGGAGTTTGGGGGTGGGAAAAGTTCCGCCTAACGTCTTGGAAGTGTCTCAAAAAGAGAACTCCGACGTCGGTCGGGACCCGGGTTCTAAGTGTATCACATAGTAAATTTAGTTTTCCAACCTCCGTTTCCACCGTTCCACTCTTATATTCTCCCGTTCCTCCCTTCTTCGCTCCCTTTTCGCGTTTTCCTCCATCCCTTTCCTACGTTTCGTAGACAAGTCTTGAGAGTCGAGCTCGAATCGAGCTGTGGTGCCGATGCAGTCAGGATGGAGTTCCTTGCTCCAAGCCTTTTCTAGAGAGGGAATCAGGGATGTTCGCGCGCGCGCGCGCGCACGCATGTCGTGGTAGCCAACATGGCGGTATAGACTCTGGATCCGTTCGAGCGAATCTGGCCGATCAAACGGGGGCTAAGAGCTGCGCTTTCGTCCGAGTTAACTCAATCCACGAGCTTTCTATCTTCCCAACCTCCTCCTCTCTCTCCGTCACTTCCCTTCCGGCGCTATGTTATTCCTGGCTGCATTCCCCTCTCTAGTTCCACCTCCTGCCAGGGTGCTTCTCCCGCGCCATGCACGACCGTTCCAATCGATGAGTTCGCGACAACGGGCCTTTAGATACTTTTAGAAGTCTGTGCGGGCTTTTATTCCCCCAGGAGGTTAAGTCTCGATGGTTTTCTGATCGGGACTTCTCGGGAGGTTGCTCGATTTACTCGCGACAAGACACGTCCCCCGCTGCGGAATAATTCGAGGAGGGTTGGGTAATTTATTTGACGAAGCGCAAAGGGTTTTTCTACGTTAAAAAAGTTGCTCTCAAAATTTACATCACAATTGGAAGATATAATTTTTACACAAATCATTCACAAATAATATTTGTAGAAAGCACGGAAAGAATGATTTTGCTAAAAAATTTAGACACAGATCTAAATAATTTTGTTAGATCGTGAAAATAATTTTGCAAGAGACTCAAGCAATGATGCAAAATATTTTGACATTCTAGCAATCAGCTTGAGCGTTCTGTACAATTATTTTGATAGTTCAATAAAATAATATTTTTATCACAATTAAATTTTTAGATACTAGCAAAACCGTTCTTTCCGTGTGCGTCTCTTTTTTGTCTCTTTTTCTTATGAAATGATATAATGAGAAAGGCAGAGCATAATACTTGGTCTGTCAAAATTTTTTAACTTTAATTCAAGCAATTAAATAACATATATATTTATTATTCCAATTAAGTATAAAAATCTTTAAGATGACACAAATTTCTTATCTCGCTTTTTTCATTATTATTATTCGTCATCGTATTCACTCTTCCATAATAATTGCTCTCAATTCCCTGGACTGTTAAAATGGCAAATCACCTGTTCCTTACTAGGCTGTTCTTCTGTGACAGAAAGACAAGAAAAATGTAATGAGTTCCGAGGGGGATGAAATAAACACGAGAATGTGTGTCGCGTGTGAGTGTGACTCGTATCGGGTGTAATCGGTTTCCTTGGGGAATCCTACCCTCTCTTTTCTCTATCTCTCTTCGGATACGACGACGTATCGGAGGGATAATTTGCGGCGTCTCGAGTCTCGACGCGACTGCGTGGTCCAATCCACGATACCAGCCAATCGGCTCTCGGCTGCGCGGAGAGTCGAACTGAGAACAAAAGGATCCCATTCCCTTTCTTTCTCTCTCTCTCTCTCTCTCTCTCTATTTCTCTCTCGCTTTCTGTTTCATCGATAGAGAGGCGGCTGCAATCGCCATGCAAGCAACGACAAAAACGACTACCGCATATAATCCACGCGCGCGGCATCGATTCCACCCTCCACGAAAACAAAAGCTTGGCACTCCGGCGCTTCGCAATTCCTGATAGATTGGCGATTCTTTGCGGGAATCTTTTTGGCAAAATAGTTATATGTTATATGAATATCGTGAAATATATATATGGCATTTCCAAAAGTATAAATCTCAGATAAACCACATTTTGATTAAAATAAATTTCCTTGATACTAAACAACAAATAAATTTTATATAATTTGTGTTATAATTTCCAATAATAATAACAATAATAATTAAATTATAAGTTATTCGTTAAACATTCTAGTAACTTTTATGAGCTCAATCCTGAATTGTTACTCTTCTCTTTAGAGATAACTTTGTAGCTAAGTTGCACGTCTAGACGGAAGGAAAGCAAAGAGACGTTCAATATCAATAGTTTTGCAATTTCAGGTGGCAAAGAGGATGATCCTAAAAGCTCGTCCTCGAGTTCCTTGGGTTCCGCGCAAAGTAAGAAGCAGCGTAAAGCGCGTACAGCTTTCACGGATCACCAGCTTCAGACCCTCGAGAAGAGTTTCGAGCGGCAAAAATACCTCAGCGTGCAGGACAGGATGGAACTGGCGGCAAAACTGCAGCTGACGGACACGCAAGTGAAAACGTGGTACCAAAACAGAAGGTAAGCGAAACGAAAGACGCGTTACTAATTTCTAAATGAGACACAACATGACATATGCGAACGATAATTAATTTTGTGGTCGCCAGGTTCAGGATCGCAAACAATCGCTAGTTTTTTTATATATAAAAACTTATTCGGAACTGACCCATGAAAATGAATTAAATCTATCAATGATACTGGTTAGCATTTTATATATTACATATAATAATATTACTAAGAAGTAAGTTTTGGAAATACTTATTGTATATACAATATAATTATGTGTAATTACAACTATTTGTTATTATAAAAACGAGCTTCTTTTTCTCTCAAGCAATCAAAAAGTTAAAAATATAAAAAAATAATTTTCTTAAACATCATATATCGTTTGATATATATTCTTTTTCGATCAAATTTCTTATTAAGATTTTAAGAAAATTTTTATTGAAAGGTAATTATTAGAAGTATTAGCCTTTTTAGCGAGCGCGATTGGACTACATGATGAGGCTGCGCGTATAAAAAACCGTTGAATAGCCGTTAAAAGTTTGACTCTAAAGAGACAAAGATGGAACCATGACGATCGATAGACCTTTCGATGCTCGTATTATACATTGTTGAATATCGGATAGAAAGGTCCTCATCACGATCCTCCGGTCTCAGAAGCATAGCGGCGTGGTTCTTTGTATCGGCGCGTGTCGAATCCGTAAATGGAAATCGCGGCGGCCAACAAAGGCGTTGTTTACGTGGTTAAACGCAAGGATCGTTGGTCAAAACCTGAGCAAGTATCTCGAGAGTCATGCGTCTCTGTTACCGGTTTTGCGGTCCATCCTAAGCATATCGTACTCGTCAACACTTTAATTCTTTAACCTTTTTGGAAAGAGTGTTGCATATTCGCAACGTTTACTTTAAAATTAAATTCAAGTGCAGATTTGTTACATTTAAATATTGAATACAGACACATATATAATATTGAATTGAAATATAGTATTATGAAGATTAACTTCTAATTATCAAGTGGCTATTTGTCAATATATAGTATGTATGTATACTTATATATATATACCCATTGAGTACATACATATATCGATAGATTTTTTCACTTATAATATATTTTTGAGTAAAAAATAATTCTTTAATGTCATCTTTATGAGATTAATAAATAATCGAAAGATAATTTTGATTTTTTACGGCACACAGATTTCTTTTTTGAAAATTGTACAATTTAAAATTCTAGAATTTAAACAAATACCTGAAGGGATTATAAAATTTAGGTATATCGAATCAAACGTGTAAATTATTTTCGTTTCAGCCTATTTCGAGAAACTTTCGAAATAAAAAATGCAAAAAACATAAGTTAAACATAAGTTAAACATGAAACATTAATATAAAACAGGAAACTCATTTAGAGAAAGGGTTTGTTTTAAAAATATTGAATTGTTTTAACAGTAGTTTTAGATCCACCGTCGGTTTCTTTACAAAAGTAAGACCAGGCGGTCGGAATCGATTTCAAAATCCTTTGCGGCATCCTTTGTGAACACAGTTTTGCAAAGTCATTCAGTGGCGCCTATAGATTCGTAGTTTTTGACTCCTGGGCCATCCACCTCTTTCCAATCTAATCAGCAGGCTTGTTGGTCGGCTTGCAAGTCCCGTACTAAAAAGCGAACGAAATTAAAATCGCATGCCATGGATGATTCCGCGGAATCACTTTGACACGCTTCGTCCCGAGTAAACGACTGTAACATCGGCGAGGAAAGTTTCTATACAATTCTCGTTTCTTGATAAACTGCAGGCGGCAAATAATATATCATAACTAGTTTTAATATTATTTGTTATATACTATGTAAATATTTTATGTAATTGCATAAAATTTTTTTTTCCTATTTCACTCGTGATAATAATTTAAGAACTTATTAAATTCTTTTCTATCTTTTCTATTTTTTTTAATAATAATAAAGATAACGCAACTTATTTTATAAAAGTAGCCTGAAAAATTAATTTTAATTTTCTGTTTATTTAACTTTTTAAAAATTGAATTCTTTTTCTTCTTATATTTTTACGTTCTTGCAAGTACCAATAAAAATTGCGAATAAATTAAAATTCTAGTCAGTTGATTAAAATTTACACGTATACGTGTCCGAAAATCTATCGCACCAGTTATATTGATCTCATTACGCACTTAATTATCATTACTCTTTTGTTCCTCCGGTCGCGATGAACGTACGGTGATTAACAGGGAACACCCCACAAGTCATGACTGCGCGACTTCTGCTGGCGGCCGTTTAGTTTAGACAAGCGGCCGATCGCGCACAAAGAAGGCGAATCGTTAATGAGGATCCTCGTAGATCGTGATGTATGATGTACGAAAAGGTAGAGGCTGGACGAAGCGAGCGCCAGACTCTAGACTGTGTCATTAGACTGTCAATTACCGGTGGAGCGAATGGCGTAATGACAGGCAGCGAGCGCTGCCAAGCGTTGCGGCCGTGCCGCTTCGATCGTGAAAGACCGCCTTGCATTTCGGCGGCCGTTCAATTTTTTTCTTGTGCGTAATTGCGTGCCGCCAGCGCAAATCCACGATTTTCAAAGACGTTGCTCGTTTCCCATACCACATCGGCTCGGCTCGGCTCGGCTCGGCTCGGCGCGGCGCGGCGACTTCACGCACATCGCAATTGTACACGGCGTAATCGTTACGGCTATTTATTTCTACAGTCGGCAGTTTGCTCGCTCATTACGCCGGATCGGCGTAATGGACAACGGTGATTAAGGATCGCTTTTGATACAAAACTTGCGTAGCGCGCGCGAATTACTGTTATATCGCGATATATCTCGTTTGCGTTTCGCACGCCGTCATGCCGATCAGAGAAATAAACTCGGGTTTTGTCTGTTAGTTCATGCGTGTCGAATTGAAAACGTGAACGTTTCCGGCACGAGCGAGCTGCTGATGATCGATTGAATTTTGAATATTTGTACAAAATATAGTCCAGGCAAGAAAACAAAACAGAAGCGCTTTCCGCGTGATTTTCTTACTTTAGAATGAATTGCAGCTTGAAAAGAGTTTCAGTCAATAGATTTTTGATCGACGTACTTAGAAGGACTAACGATACTCTCGTGATGTAATAAATATACCTGTGTCAACGGAATCAAATCTGGTATGTCCGTGGAACCTGTATTAATCGCTACATGTTTTCATCAAATACCGTCAAAGTGCGAAGTACCGTATATCGCGCGCGGCATAAATTACAGATCAGCATGACGTGCGCTTTAATAATCTTTGTGTACATGTCTCGCGCAATACTTGGAACCGTAAAGTTCCTCCCTCTCCTCCTTTCCACAAACTCCTCGTTCATCGATGTAGCTATGGAGTAGCGCTAATTAATTTTCGCCATGTTGACATTCAGCCGCGCTTAATTAGGACGAAAATAAGAAAATCGATCAAAGTTGTACCTTGGGGGGAGGGGGATGGAGAGGAGGCACGTGTGCGCGCTGCGGCACGTATCGTCGCGCGAGGACGCGCGCGGAAAGGTGGAGGCCTGGCCGCCGCGCCGCGGCCGCGGCAAAAAGCTGGGAAAATTAGTGACGCTCCTGACTGACGGGCGGCTTCTTAAGTGCCCGCTTAAAGTTTTGTTGCTCGGTGCACGCCCCGATGAGGTGTGACTCGGCGCTTCTTCGCGGAGGCGCCGGCCACACCTCGGGCGCCACGGCGACGCGGACTTCTGCTCCCTTTTTCTCCCGTTCCGAGGAGGTTCCTTGAATGCTCGCCGAAAACCAGACCCTCGATGCAAGGTTTCACAAAAGTCGCGCAAATACGCTCTAATACTTAAAACCGCAATTTCAATTAATCCTGCGTGCGAGAATACTCTTACAACGCTGCTTCGCGTGTTCAATTCGAGAGATTTTAAATTGAGAGATCTCAACGAACCTTGGTGGATATGAAAGAAGCTTCAATCTTTCTGTACAGGAGGGTTTTGAATTATCTGTGTGTTAATCAAATGTAAAATAAAGAAAGTTATCGTTTGCAAAGTTTAAATAGATACAATACTTACAATACATGACACAATACTCAAAAGAAAAAAGAACACTGTTAGATACAAAAGCAAATAATCTAACTCTTTGAGTTAAAACAATAATAATAAATTTCTTAATTCGAAATTGTAAAATAATAAAATTGATAATTAGATTTAGGATTCACTCGTTGCTTGTGACCTTCCTACTAATTTCATACATATTTTTATTAATCTTATTTAAAAAAATAATATTGTGTTTTTTTTTATTTCTATCTCTCTCTCTCTCTCTCTCTCTCTCTCAAAATGTAAATTAATTCATTTCTGTGATTAGTTTTAAGATAAACAATGTCCATATCAATGTGTGCACTTAGTAAATAATAAACTGAATAAAAATTTCTTGAGTTAAATTGTTTAGCTTCATTGTTTTAATTAAATTAACAACACAGTAACAATCCAGAGAAATAATTAAAAATAATTTAAATTAAGTGTAATTTGACATAATGAATTTAACAATGAAAGAAAAAAAGAAAAAATCACAGATTTTTAATTTACAAGCTTTATGTAAAATTTACTTAAAATTTGTGTTTATTTACTTGAGAATTTTTTTTCTGATAAATTTGTCATTATATATCATTAGTACAAAATAGTGTCAAAGATAATTTCTTGAAGAATGTCAGAATGTCTTGTTTTAAATCAGAAATTGACTTTGCACGGATCTTTGAGTATCCTTGTTGAATTTTGGAAAAATAAATTACGACGGAAGATAAATAAATGCGGTCTATCAATGACGGATAATGCGCAGTCGTCATAATTAACAATTATAGTAATCTCCTCAGAAATACATGGATTTATCTAACAACCGTTCTTCCCTGTGTTTTTTTCCTATTACATTCCTTACAAACGTCTTATTTAATCGCCATCAATTGTACGTTAATTATGCTCAACGATGTATTATCCGAACAACTGCTCGACTCACGCGCGAGTCTTCCTTTTTCCTCATAAATATTAGATAGGTCTTCAAGAAGTGAGATTTATCAAACCGAGTAAGAATCGATCTTCTTGAAGAAAATTTAGTCGAGGACTACGCACGATGAATAATTCGAAAACATTACGTTACTTCCACTTCCCTTAACAGACGTCTCATTCATCGAGTGATCAACCAACACGCACGCACGCAAATTACGTTCAATAATGAGTCATCTGAACGATTGCACGACATACGCACGGGCGTACATACATACACATATATGCACGTTAGTCACGATTGACCGCAATGCTTTTCCACACGAAACTTTCCGTGAAATCGACGCTGAGAAACTAAACGCGCTGAGATTGCGGTTCGCCTGTAAAGCGTTTTTCCAGCGATAAGCGATACGCTCCTCGCTTTTCCGTGGCACGCTGCGTATACGTCGAGCATATACGGTGCCGCTTAGTCGTTTAGTTGTTTAGAAGTCATTAGGACTTGTTATGTTATTCGCGGCAAATCGTCTCTACTTATCGACTAATTACGTGCCTGATCATAAGCGAGCCATGCAAGTAGCGTGCAGTAAGTATGTGCTAACGTTAACGAAGCATGCGCCTCTCTCGATCTTTAATATCGATGCAAGCTGACCGAGCTCAGCTCAGAAAGTATATTTTAATGAAATGTCATGGGACTCGCGCGTTTATCCCATTTCATAATTTACGTCGGGTTTTATACGTTCGGAGACTATGTTTTGTGTATCTATGGAAGATTAGCGACAAGTATCACTGTCAACTTGCATGATTAGCGACTTACTTTAATCCGTTACTTTAATAAGCGTTGGTTTCTTCTGGCCATATAACAATTACGTTCTAACAAATATTACTTTCCAATATGAATTGGCGAAACATATTTTACTGTTGTCATCAAAAAGACTTTTTTTTTCGGAAAAAAAGGAAAAAGGATAATTCCTACAATTGTTTTTAATTCGCCGTATTTTAATTATATATATAATTATATATATAATTATATATATAAAGTTATATATATAAAAAAATTTTAGCCTAAGAGTCTTATGCCTGTATTCATAGTCGAGCCTTGTATTTAAGGCTTTCTTAAATATAAGGTCTGACTATGAAGACGAACATTAGACAATGTACATGTTTAAGAATCATCATAAAGATAAACACATTTTTAAAAACGATTCTAGATACACACGACAATATCGGAAATCCCATACATGTGTGAGGTTAATATTCGTATACTGAAGAAAAAATTTTCTAAATCTTAGTAATATTTTCTTGAATAGTCCTAAGTAAACATTTTTATTGCAAAATAAATATTTATTAAACGTAAATATATATTATTTAAGTATTTCTTTCTTTTTTAAATAAATATTTATTTATAGTAAAGAAATGTTTACTTACAGTAATATTAAAAAAAATATTATTCAGGAAATTTTTTTTCAGTATAGTTGGTTCTTATTTTAAAATCATCTTAAATATCTTAAGATGCTAATATTTTTATAATTGATTATTGATTTATGACATCTTAAATGATTTATGAAGTCTTAAAATAAGAATCGATTATGAATAAATAAAACATATCTAAGGCTGAAACGTTATAAAGATGTTTTTTTAGACATGCATGTTAATTAAGATATTAATTTTAAATTCTTAAATATACCTTTTCGTCATGGGGTATCAGCTTTCTTTTTCCATTACTTATAACTCTTTATTAATAAATATTATACATACATTTATTTGACACCATTATATTCCTTAATGTCTAACGTTTATGAATTTATTATCGATCGAGTTCGGTATGTACACTAGTATATTATTATACTTAAACGCCCCACAGTGTGGCGTTTAAGAATTAAAGTGTCAAATTTCAAATATGATCTCATCTTCATGTTAAAGGCATTAAGTTTAAGATACGTTTTATACATTAACGATAAAATGTTAAATTTAAGAGATATCTAAAAAACCTTTTCAATCCGGGCGCGGTTTCAAAGAAAAACCGAATTTTAGTTAGTATTATATTTTGCATTGCACATATCACCTTGTTGCACTCATGATCTTTATATATGTTGTTCTATCTTTTGCACATCCTATGCAAAAGAGGATCCTGCCCTCGGAACGTGACTCGTAATTCTAAAGTATTATGCGGTAGCTCGAATTTTGTTTCTTTTTTTATGAAACGACAACCGCACACCTACATCGCATTTTTCGCGCTATCGCGTAACTCAATGTACGCTCTTGTAATTAACAGATGTACATGTCATGTCATGGACAAAGATGTAAACTGCAGGAAAAGCATAGAGGAAAAAAAAGGAATAATTCCGAAAGTTTGCATTTAATACGTTTATATAATAACGCCATTGCTTTCGAGCTGTAATGAGATATTCGTCGCTCGATATTTTTTCGCGATATAATAAGCAAACGTGATTCCATTAGAGCCAAACAGACTAGTAAGAGAAAACTCATTTGAGCTTAAAATTACATTCTATCGTGTGCGATATATCTGTAGCTTAACCATGATTTATTTGCCGGGCACGAGTTTCGAGCACGAGCGTAACCGCGTTAATGTTCCCCTCGAACGTGTGAAAGAAATTAGGTTGGCGACGTGGCTATTATCCCGTAGAGAGACTCGCGCGCGTTCTCTGAGAATCGTCAAGAGACCAGCGCAACTTCAACGAGACGCAAACTATATACGCAAACCGAAGAAACGAAGAAACTACTTCGCGTGGACTTGATCGCGAAGAGGGATGCGAAGGCTGAATCCTTCACACGGTTTTGCGCTCGTTACATGCAATCATGTACTACCGTGAACGCGCGCGTATTTTGCTACGCGCCTGATTGGAGAAACGATAATTCCGTATTCGCCAAGAATGCAAATGCATGGGGTTATCTATAACGGCGCCGAAAATTTCGCGGAAAGAGAAATGACGAACGATCGTGTCGGAGTACATTCCTGTGATAACGCTCGCGAATTAAAACTGGAAATAAAGAAGAATTTATTTTCGTGTTTTATGCTCGGGTGACATTCACACTCGAAATTAATAGTGACATACGAGCGATAAATCTGACGCGACAAACGTGCATTTTTCTTTGATTCATACACGAACAATCGAGGCACTGCGAGTAATGTTGATCTTCTTCGTAGCCAGATGCTTTGACTCTGATTTTTTACGTTTTCTTCGAATATATAACTTTCTTACTATTCTATAGAATCTATTGAATTTTATTTGTTTGGAAAATTTTCAGTTTTATCCAAGTTTTTCCAGAAAAATTTGAATGAATTAAAAAAATTTCAATATTTAAAAAAAAATTTAATTTTCTCAAATATATCTTTCATGTTTTATTGAATTTTATTGGAAATTTTTGAAAAATATTGAAAATTTTTAGTTTTATCATAAGTTTTTCATTTAGAAAAATTTGGATACGATTAAAATTTTTGTTTGTAAAAAAACATGTTCGAAGAAAACGTCAAGAATCAGACTACATTTTTTGAAAAACTTGAATAAATTTTTAATATTTCACTTAAGAAGAAATAATTAATAGATACAATCTTACGCAATCTTGTAAGATGACGTCTTTCTGATGCTCGAAGCGCATTCGAATATGACTTCGACGATATTACTTCGCAGCGATGGCATTATGACATTGCGTCGTCACGATGTGACGACATCACCGGTGCATTACATACGTCGCGATCGTGAGAATTCGCTTCTCTCGAAGGGGGACTCTTCTCTTTTGCCATCGCCGCGGCGCACCGGAAGAACAACGCAGGCTTCCCACGCCTCCGGTAAACCGCTTCATAACGGGTCGCCTTGATTTCGCGGATACTTATGTCGAATGCGCTCGTTTCGATCGCGATTTACGTCACGGCAGCTCCGCGATTTCGTGCGCGATTTCGTGCCCCTCTAGGTCGCCGTGGAATTTCACGAAATAGCTAGAAAAACGGGGCTAATCGGATGGCGCGCGATAACAGTCAGGCATACCTCGTAACGACGTATTTGCATGCGCATTTGTCGGTTCTCCTCTTAGTTTGGATATAATCACCTGATTACCTTTTTTTACCCTGTAGAACGCTTAATCGGTGAATTTAATTAACGTCGTTTCGAGTTCTTGTCCAAAATGAGGTCACGTATTTTTTTTCTTGTAGTTCTGTTGAGAATAGTAATTTGCGACGTTCCTCAATTATCACATATTTTATATAATATGATCTATTTATTTACAATTTGATATTATAAAAGAAAAAATGCAAAGAGTATTCTAAAGACTAACAAATCTCGAAATTAATATTAAACGAATCTCTAAAATTTACGAGATTCTAAATTTTTTAGAAGCAGGTATGTGAATTTTATTTGCAAAGAATTATAAATAATTAATTATAATTAAATCATTATTAATTATAATTAAATCAAAGAATTATAAATAATTAAATTATTCATAAAGAGGTTCCTAATTTTCGTACATATTAATAAAAAGATATTTAAATATGATTTTTTTTAAATGACCTGATTCATAATCTCTCTCTTTTTTTCTATGACGCATATACTTTTATGTAAAAAGGTTAATGTTTATAATAGAATTAAATTTTTAAATATAAATAAATAAAGAAATCTGAGAGAAATTTACACTAAATTATAATGGATGCTAGAATTAAAAGATATAAATTCTATACATAATTATTGCATGTATATATATTAACTTAATGCAAGTTGTTAAGTGAAAAAAAAAAAGATTTTGAAATAGAAATAGTAAATAAAAAGAGAGTACAACTTAATTTTTTGTGACCGTTTTATGTTTATATTTTCTTATGTATTTTTTTTTATAAGATCGAAAATTATTTAGATTCATGAAGGAAAATACATAAGCAAATATAGAAATAAAATGATTCCCGAACGGTCACGAAAAAATAACAAGTTGTACACTCATTTACAGAATTTATCATATAAGTACATATCTCAAAATTCATTATTAAAAAGCATTATAAAAAGCCACATTAATAACCATATGATGATCGTACTCATACTTGTGCTCATACAATAACCACTGTCTCTGAATATCAATGCGATTTCGGACAGCTTTACATTGTGAAACATGTGTCTTGTAATCATTGAAGCGAATAATTTGAAAATATCTCTTTCTCTCTTTATCATATCTCTTTTTCTTTCTCTCTTTTTCTTGGTCTCGCTGTCACCATTATTACCACAAAGCGCCCTAGCGGCTTCAGGACATTAGTGTCGCACAGGCATGTAACCGCAAAAGTAGCGAATAGACCTAGCCACCATTATAAATGCATTAACCCTCCCCTTAGTTTTCGTCCTCTCCTTCTATATACCATTTTTTCGCTTTTGGCTGTTGCAGCTGAACGTTCGTGAGTCTTCGTCTTCAGTGAATCACGTTTATCGCTTTTCAACTTGCTAATCGTCGAGCTTACCTCGTTGCATGTTTGAAAAATATCAGTAAATTAATTGAATTTCGGGTTTAACTTTTAGAACATTCGCCACTGAAGGCAAAAATGAAGAATAAACATGACAATAGATATTATCTTCATTATTTTGGTGAATTATTTTCATTATTATAGCAAACATTCGCCACTGAAAGTAAAGATGAAGAATAGACATGACAATAAGTCATTATCTTCATTATTTTATCATCACTAATTTCTTATAAATATTAAAATACAATCGAATAAGAAAAAGGAGAAATGCGGAAGGAATAATAATTTGTCAAGCATGGCGATAATAATTTTCGAGTCGATTGATGTTCGTAATACTCGGACACGTTTCAAGTCTCCCAAAGGGCATCGTGTAAGTCACCCCAAAATTTTTCAGCAACATGTCACTTCGATACTCAACAACGGGGAACGCGCCACTCGGAACGATGCGATCGATTTTCAGGAGTTGTCGCCGTAAGAAAGGACGGGAATTTTTTCCAACGCTGCCACGATCTAGAGAACTGCACGATCATTAGGATAGAAGCGTGATGGAAGTGATCGTTACACTTTCTTCGCCAATCTCCAACCCTTCTCTCATCCTCTTTTCTCTCATTTCAGTCGAGCGAGATCAAGCAGCAGCCCCTCGAGCACCTCAGAAGCGATAAATCAATGACTCTTCTCGTCTCTCTTTCTTTCTTCCCCGTCCCTACCTCTTCGAATCCCCCGTTACTTCCGGCCGCCCTAGCTCCTAGCGGACGACTATAAAAAGCCAACGGGCAATTAAGGGTGTTTTAGAGTGGCTGCACTCGAAAATCGTCGGCCAACCCCAGTCGAAAGTGGGGGAATTAAAAAACATTACTCATCATATAATCGCACGAGCGGTTCTCGGCGCTGTCTGTTACCGTCGCTCTTTCTCCCTTTCCTTCTCTTTCTCTCTTTCTCTTTGATTCTCGCGCTCGGACACGCTCGTCCTTCTTGCGCCTCCGATGTGCCGACAGAAAAATGAGAAATGATCGTGGCTCGATTCAGAGGTGCCTGTTTAAAATTCATGAACGATTTTACTGCAACCTCCCCTATCGCAACCCGTCACAAAAGGGCGAGCAGAGCCATATCGAGAGAGGTGGAGGGGGAAAATAAAGAGAGAGAGAGAGAGAGAGACAGTGAGATTGTGGCCCACATTTGCGACTATACATCAGTACAAAATCGCGAGAGAACGAGTGAGTGAGAGAGAGAGAGAGAGAGAGAGAGAGAGAGAGAAGGGAGGAGGGAGAGAGAGGAGAGGGCTCGCACCCCACGAAATATATTAATTGTCGAATTTTCCGTGCGAGCTGCATATCCGTTAGAGCCGCTTTGTCCCTTGCCAGGCGCGGATCTCTTGATTATTAATTACTCCGACCACCAAGTACACCTCACTCTACCCTCCTCTCCTCGCGACTATTACCCTGTAACATTTCCAGTTGTGTTTCGAAGGTATGATCTTTTTTTTATTGCGGTCGCAATTTTAACAAAAAAAATTCTAACAAATGTACACGTTGTACCGGTGCCCGTTAATTATCACTTGAATTTTATGCGAATCGTTGAATTTTTATCGAGTTGAGAGACAAAGTTGGTTTGATTTATCATTGTGAATAAAAATGATTCCTAAAGATCTTAAAGGAAGGTACAATTCATCGACGGAATTTCTAACATTTAATTAGATGTTGATAAAACTACTGATAATTATTAATAGCTTCTATTTAATTATCTCAGTTAAATTTTGTATCTCTGATTGAAATTGTGTAATCTATTTGTGTATATATATATATATATATATATATATATATATATATATATTA